>Ga0256845_1001536_pt1 | contig 18309 bp, 17 predicted proteins | sample RiftiametaG_FD_189101 | JGI IMG/M metagenome (GOLD analysis project Ga0256845, IMG submission 189101) | Tube worm associated microbial communities from hydrothermal vent at the East Pacific Rise, Pacific Ocean - Riftia | ecosystem: Host-associated > Annelida > Integument > Unclassified ...
TTTGTTGTGCTTCCTTATTGATGTTTACAATTTTATTGCAGGGTGTAATATCAATTAAGGTATCAGTACCTGCATTAATATCTGAAGATGAAAACTTACCTCCAAATACACGTATATTACTGTGATTACGAACAATTTCTTGCAGTTCCGTTTCTGTTGTTGGCGTATATAAATTTTGATAGCTATGGGTTTTGTTTCCGTTCCAGCTAATCCATTTTTTTAAGGACTTCATTCTAATTTAAGTTTAAAGGTCAAAGATAGTTTATGTTTTTATGGTAGCCACAAAACATAAACAAAAAAGCTTCTGCATTAGGAAATGGAGAAACTTTCTTTCGGTTTTTATTTTAAAGGATAATAACATCACTATTTTATACTACATAACGAGTATATTTATTCAACGTTATTTTCTGATAATTTCGCTAATGAAAAAGCTGAAATTGCCATTACTAAATCCCTAACGGCTATGTCTAAATGTCCATCAATAATTAATAATAGCGAAATGGAAATCAACCAAGCCATCACCACTAATGCTCCTAATCTTGTTTTGTAAAAAACTAAGATACCTGCTATTATTTCTATTACCCCTACAACCATCATAAAAGTTACTGTATCAAAAGGAATTATTTCTACCAAACTTGCTGGTAAATACTGGCTCCAATCCGTAAGAATGTTGGCAAACTTATCTAATCCTGCTACTATTGGCACTAAACCAAAAGTATATTTTAATACGTTTTTCACTAATTGTTCATTTGATTTCATAATTTTAGTTTTTAATTGTTTATAAATTTGTTTCTCTCTTTTGATGTGTTAATTTTAAAAAGGATACAAAATTTTGTAACTTTTTTTATTTTTTATCATCTAAAAACTAAACGACATCAAAAATGAAAGCAATATCCATATATGATTTTAACAATCATAAAATAAAAGAAACTGAAATTATACAGCGTATTCTTGGGGGAGAAAGAGAGCTTTATGAAATTTTAGTACGAAGAAACAATCAAAAACTATATCGGGTTATTAGAAGCTATTTAAAAGATGAAGCTGAAATTGAAGATATTATGCAAAATACGTATGTTAAAGCCTTTACAAAACTATATCAATTTAAATTAGAAGCCTCTTTTTCCACTTGGTTGATTCGTATTGGTATTAACGAATCTTTAGCCCGACTGAAAGAAAAAAAGAAGGTTTTTAATTTAACGCAACATATGGATAATTATAATGAGAGTTTCGTTTTAGAAATTCCAGATCATCAAGCACTAAACCCACAAGATAAAATGATACAATATGAAGCCAAACAATTATTAGAAAATGCTATTGATCAATTGAGCTTAAAATACAAAACGGTATATGTAATGAAAGAAGTGGAAGAAATGAGCTTGAAAGAAATAGCAATTGCTTTAAATTTAACCATTGCTAATGTAAAAATACGCGTACACCGATCAAAAGAAATGCTTAAAGAAAAACTTTTTGAATTATCAATAGATACAACTATTTTTGAATTTGGATTTAATAGATGTGACCGCATTACGGAGAAGGTAATGGAAATGATTTAATGGCGAAAATACACTTCAATAATCTAATTATTTCTCAACCACCTCACCAACAACTTCTATGGTTCTTGAAAATTTGAATTTGTAGTAAAGTCCTCATTTAAGTATGGAAGTGTCCAATTATTTAAAAGAAATAGCTTATAAATACAAATATATACCAAATTGTATCATGGATACATTTCCTTTAAATTTTTGGTTTGCACCATCTACTTTGTCTAGCCTTTTTAAAATATTATTAAGCCCATATTGGTAATGTGCAAAAACTCTAAAATGTTTACTCCCCATTGATAAACCTGCTAAAGCATTTACATTTACCCCAGTTAAATTTACTATTTGCTCCGCAGTAAGGTTTGTTTTATCAATTAAAAATTCTTTTTGTGCAGCATCACTTAATTTCATTTTCCCATTTACCATTAATACAGGGCCAAACTCTGTTGTTAATTTAAATTTCCCTCTATGATTTCTATTATTACCTAAAAGTTTATATCCAAATAGCAATTGTGCTTGCACACCTATTAAATTATATTTAATATTTTTTGGTAAACTGACTATACTTTCTCTTCCTTGAACACTTAGTTTATTACCAATAACGTTTAATCCAAATTGGATATCCCAGTTATTATAAAAATCACCGCGAGTTGCAAAACCACCTAAGAAACTATATTCAGGGGTTGTAATGAAATTATCTGTTTTTATATCAAATAAAGAAGTTCCTAATTTTATACCTAAAGTACTGTTACTGTTCCCTCTTCTACCTTGAGCAGATAAATTAAATATACTTAATAAAATAATGGAAACTAAAATTAAAATATTTTTCATAACTTGTGCAATTAGTACACAAAAGTAGTCTTTTTGTGTATAAAACCAATTAATTAACTCTTAAAACAAACAAATGTTATGCAATTTTTCTTAATTCCTTTTTTATTCTTTGGAGCCGTAATTTTGTTCGCCTCTATATTTATTGTTAAACAACAAACAGCAGCTGTAATTGAGCGGTTTGGTAAGTTTAGAAGTGTACGACAATCTGGTTTACAATTTAAAATACCTTTAATAGATCGTATTTCAGGTAAATTAAGTTTAAAAATTCAACAGTTAGATGTAATGGTAGAAACCAAAACTTCAGATGATGTATTTGTTCGTTTAAAAATATCCGTACAATACAAAGTAATTAGAGAAAAGGTATACGATGCTTTTTATAAATTAGATTATCCACATGATCAAATTACCAGTTATGTATTTGATGTAGTACGTGCAGAGGTGCCTAAAATGAAGTTAGATGATGTGTTTTTACGTAAAGATAATATTGCAATTGCCGTAAAACGTGAATTAAATGAGGCGATGATTGATTATGGATATGATATTATTAAAACCTTAGTTACGGATATTGATCCAGACAGTCAAGTAAAAGAAGCTATGAACCGTATTAATGCTGCCGAACGTGAAAAAGTTGCTGCTCAATATGAAGGGGATGCACAACGTATTTTAATTGTAGAACGTGCAAAAGCAGAAGCAGAAAGCAAACGTTTACAAGGACAAGGGATTGCTGATCAACGTAGAGAAATTGCAAGAGGATTGGAAGAAAGTGTAGATGTGTTAAACCGTGTAGGTATTAACTCACAAGAAGCATCTGCTTTAATTGTAGTAACACAACATTATGATACTTTACAATCAATAGGTGGTGCTACAAACAGTAATTTAATATTGTTGCCTAATTCACCACAAGCAGGTAGTAATATGTTAAATGATATGGTAGCAAGTTTTACAGCAAGTAACCAAATTGGGGAAGCCATGAAAAAAGCACAAGATAAAAAGTAAGAAACGCTTTAAAGTTTCGTCAAATAATAACTAACCAAAAATAAATAAAGATGAAAAAAACAATAATCAGTGTATTTGTAATTGCATTAGCAATTACCGCATGTAAAAGTGATAAAAAAGTTGAAACTTCAGTAGCTAAAGAAGTTAAAATAGTACAAGAAGCAACAACATCTGCTTTTAAAAGTGTAGCAAAAGGAAGTCGTTTAACATGGAAAGCTACTCATTTAGGAGGTTTACAACCTCGTTTTGGAACGGTACAAGTGCAAAGTGCAAATGTATTGGTAACTAATAAAGTACTTACCAATGCATCTTTTGTAGTAAACTTAGCATCCTTATCCGTAGATAATTTTGATAAAGGTGCAGAAGAAAAAGGAAAGTTAGAAGGACACTTAAAAAGTGACGATTTCTTTAATATTGAAAAACACCCAACGGTTACTTTTGAAATGACAAAATTAACACCACTTACAGGTGATTATAATAATGAAATGACAGGAAATTTAACAATTATGGGGGTTACTAAAAGTATTACGTTTAAAACGAACGTAGCAATACACCCTGAAGCTGTAGCCATCAATTCGGAAGATTTTACCATAAACCGTCAAGATTGGGGTTTAAGCTATCACTCAGAAGGAGATAAAGGAATACCAAAAGATTATTTAATTGATAACGGTATTGGTTTTACGGTAAATGTAAAAGTAGAAAAATAAGCCCATAATTGATATTATTATTATTAAAAAACCGAAGCAATACGCTTCGGTTTTTTTGAATCTTGTAGGTTTTGTTAAAAAAACACCCACAAAATTCCTACTAGTTATACCAATTTAATTTTTTAATATAGAAGCCTGCCATGAACCAAAAAAAAGGTGTTGTTTTAAACCGCTATTTTTTAGTTTTAGGCATTTTCACCATATTTTTTTAGTTTTAACACTAAAAAGAGCGGCTGTTTAACGAATATATAGTACTACATATCGAAAAATTTAAAAAACAAACACTTTTTAAAATAAACATAAATTACTGACATTAAGGTAATTATATGTTATATAATAACTATTAAGTTATTTAGTGTTAATTAATTAAATTAGATAACATTTTTTATGTATTTATTGTATAAATTATAAATAAATTTATTATGAAAAAAAACAACTTTAAAAAATGGTTAACTTTTGCGGCAGTAGTATGCTTAGGTATTACAGCACTACAAGCACAAGTTTTTAATTACACTTCAACAAATGGTAACTACACTGAGGCAGCGGCTAATGATGGCAGTATTGATAACACTAACGCCATTACAACACAGTTTACAGGTACTACATTTAATGTACCTATAGGAACAACTTTTGTATCCGGAGCAGCTCTAGTTGTTTCAGGGAATGTTTTTATCTTTACTGCACAGCTAGTACCAGCAGGTTTAACAGCTAATTTTGAGGTACTTACGGCTACAACGGGTAGAATTTTCTTTACAGGTAATGCTACTAATCATACAACTGGTGCAAGTACAACAGAGATGAAATTTGCATTTCTTGGACCAAATTGGCCTGTTGGTTTTAATTCAGAAACCGAAGTATCTGTAACTGTTGATGGACAAACAGGAACAGCAACAATGAATACAGTAAAAACGCTACAAGTTGGATTTGATTTTTTTACGACACTATCTGTTCAAGAAAATGAAATTTTTAATAACTTAGTATTATACCCTAACCCTGCTAAAAATATGACAATGGTAAACTTTGGTGCTAATTTAACTAACGTTACTACAAAAATATATAATCTTTTGGGTAAAGTAGTTACTAATGTTAATGTAACAACTACAACAACTAACCTTACGTTAAACCTTAATAGTTTAGCAGCAGGAACTTATATTTTAACTCTAGTTTCGGATCAAGGAACAGTAAATAGACGTTTAATTGTTGAGTAAGCAAGTCAACTCTTTTTAATAAATTAAAATCCGAAGCAAATTGCTTCGGATTTTTTTTGTAGAATTAAATTAGTAATCATAGTCAACATACTTTTAAGTAATACCAATTTAATTTCAAGGTCTCATAAATAAATTAAACGATTTTATTGCGCCATTAGAATGTTAAATTGGTATTATATACCTGTTTTTTTTTGAATCTTGTAGGTTTTGTTTCAAAACAAAAAGCCACTAATTTAAATTAGTGGCTTTTTGTAATTTTAAAAGTATAGCTATTATACCGCTACCTCATCACGTTTTGATTTACGGTAGGTCATTTTTCCAAAAACATTACGCTTTGCAAAACGTAACGGTTTACCGCTATTAATCATCTTCTGGTAAACAGGTTTTGTCATCCCAAAATACTCATAAGTAGCACCGTTAGTGAAAATAATTTCTAACACCATACCTTTGTGGTGATAATCACTAATACCACAAGCTAATGTTTTATTATACTCTTCTAAGCCTGCCGCTTTAGTTTCTGTATTAATACTTACTAAAAAATGGTAACCGTCAATAATTTCGGTACTTTTTTCTTCAGCTTCTGTTTTTTCAATAGCATCTTGAAATTTATCTGGGTGCCATTGTTTTACTAAGCCTCTATATGTTTTTTTAAGTTGTTTAAGATCAGTGTCTTTTTCAACATTAAATAATTTTTTATACTGGTTAATACGTTTCATTATAAATATATTTTTAAATCGGGTGCAAATATACTCCTTATTTATTGTTATCTGCTAATTTTCAGTAAGTTATTTAATCTGCTCAGTTTCAGTCACTAACATTTTATTCTCGTCCGTTAGTGCTAAATTGATAAACGCATTCATTTCTTCGGTTTTTACTTGTCCGCTTTTCACTAAAACTTGTAAAGCCAATGCCACTGCAATACGGTTTCCTACTTTTTTAGCAGGTGTATCAAATAACTCCGCAATTTCAGTATAGGTTACCTCTTCTGCAAAGGTTAAAATCTTCGCTTTTGCTTTATCGTATTTACCGCCTGATAAGTTTCCTAATTTTTTCCCTAACTTTTTAATTTCATTAAGTGGATTTTTTTCTGATTGTTGCGCTTGTACTTGCTGAACTTTAGGTTTATTATCTTGTTTTGGCTTCTGTTTTGCCCATGAATCTTTTAAGCCAACCGTTTTATTAAACACCAATTTATCCGCAGTGCTTGCATCATCTATATTAAAATAACCCAAACGTTGAAACTGAAACTGTGCACCAATTTTAGCCTCTTTTAAATACGGCTCTACAAAAGCATTTTTAATAATATGTAATGAGTTTGGGTTAATAAACTCCATAAAATCAGTATCAGAATGGCTATCTGGTGCTTCATCTAAAAATAACCTGTCATATACACGTACTTCTGCCTGTACAGCATGTTTTATAGACACCCAGTGCAAAGTTCCTTTTACATGACGCTTACTAGCTTCTGTACCTGTGCCAGAACGCGAATCTAAATCGGCAGTACATTGTACTTCAATTATGTTTCCATTTGCATCTTTAGTGCAAGAATCAGCCTTAATAATATATCCGTTTTTTAAGCGGACTTCCTTTCCTAATTTTAAACGAAAAAATTTATTACTTGCTACTTCTTTAAAATCCTCCTTTTCAATATAAATTGCTCTTGAAAACGGTACTTTATGCGTTCCTGAATTTTCATCTTCTGGGTTTTTATCAGCTGTAAAATACTCTTCTTTGTCTTCTGGATAATTGGTAATTATTACTTTTAACGGGTTAATTACTGCCATAACACGTTCCGCAGTTTTGTTTAAATCTTCACGTACACAAAACTCTAATAAGGAAACATCGGTTACACTATCTCGTTTTGAGATACCAGAAACTTCACTAAATTTTCTAATTGCCGCTGCGGTATAACCTCTACGTCTTAAACCAGAAATAGTAGGCATACGCGGGTCATCCCAACCGTTAACTACATTGGCTTCTACTAATTTTAGCAACTTACGTTTACTCATAATAGTATAACTCAAATTACGGCGTGCAAACTCGCGTTGTTTGGGTCTGATGTTTTTATCATAAATCTGATCTAAAAACCAGTTGTATAATTCGCGGTGTGGTTTAAACTCTAAAGTACAAATGGAGTGCGAAATTTCTTCTATATAATCACTCTCACCGTGTGCCCAATCATACATTGGATAAATACACCAATCAGTACCAGTACGGTGATGTTCCTTTTTTAATACTCTGTAAATAATGGGATCACGCATCAACATATTGGTAGATTCCATATCAATTTTAGCACGTAAAATAGAGCTTCCTTCTTCTAATTCCCCATTTTTCATTTGCTCAAATAGTGCTAAATTTTCTGCAACAGTTTGATTTCTATGCGGACTATTAACACCCACCGTAGTTGGGGTTCCTTTTTGTTCACGCATTGCTTCAGATGATTGACTGTCAACATACGCTTTTCCGTTTTTAATTAATACAATTGCCCAGTTATATAATTGCTGAAAATAATCAGATGAGTAACACTCGTTAGCCCATTTAAAACCCAACCAGCTGATGTCTTTTTTTATTGCATCAACATATTCTTGCTCTTCTTTTACAGGGTTGGTATCGTCAAAACGAAGGTTTACAGGCGCGTTATAATCAGCTCCTAAACCAAAATTTAAACAAATTGCAGCAGCGTGCCCAATGTGTAAATACCCATTAGGTTCTGGAGGAAACCTAAAATGTAGCTTCTCTTTTGCTAATCCGTTTTTTAAATCTTCTTCTATAATTTGCTCAATAAAGTTGAGTGATTTTGTTTCTGTTGACATTCTTAAAAAATTTGAATTACAAAAATACCTAAAAGCATTATATTTTTGGTAATTTTACGATAAAGAATAAAAGAGTATGGGAATTATAAAGGTTGAAAACATAAAAATATATGCTTTTCATGGTTGTTTAGCAGAAGAAGGACGTATTGGAAGCGAGTATAGTGTAGATGTTTTAGTGAGGGCAGACTTACAAAAATCGGCAAAAACGGATGATTTAAATGATACGGTAGATTATGTGTTAATTAATAAAATTGTAGCTGAAGAGATGTCCATACGAGCACAATTATTAGAGCGTGTGGCACAACGTATTGTAGATAGTATCTTCAAAAACAGCAGTTTAGTACGTTATGTGGAGGTTGCTGTTTCAAAATTAAATCCTCCAATTGGTGGCGATGTTGAAAAAGTAACGATTCTTTTAAGCGAAGAGCGCTAATAATTAAAAACATTTATTATATTTGCCGTCATAATTAGGTGTCGTGGCCGAGTGGCTAGGCAGTGGTCTGCAACACCATCTACAGCGGTTCGAATCCGCTCGACACCTCTTAAAACCCTCAAAGCATCAATGTTTACGAGGGTTTTTCATTTTTTGGTGTTGAAAAAGGGAAAGTTAGACATTTAATTAGTTCTCGCTTTTAGTTTACACATAATAGAGTAGGATAAATTTTGGTAGTAATTTTTGTAATTGAGTGGTTTAAAAAGTAGAGAGTACATAAAAAGCAATAAGAAGATATTTATGAATAAAACATTTAACATCTATTGTGATGAGAGTACGCACATAGAAAATGACGGACAACCATATATGATTTTATCATATATAAGTACCCCATATCATTTACTAAAAATGCATAATAAAAATATTAGGGAAATGAAATTACAGCATTTTTATCGAGGGGAAATGAAATGGAGCACCATTTCTAAATCTCAATACCCTTTTTATAATGAGATAATAGATTATTTTTTTAGCAATGATTTAAATTTTAGAGCTATTATTATTGATAAGTCTGAATTAAATCATAAAGCTAATAATCAAGATCACAATATCTTTTATGATAAAATGTATTATCAATTATTAAACAAGAAAATATACCCCGAAAATAATTACAACATATATATTGATATAAAAGACACTCACTCTTATTTAAAAGCAAGAAGTTTAAAAAAATACTTGGAAAGAGATTATAGTAATATTAGAAACTTACAAATAATAAAATCCTATGAAAGTGAATTAATGCAACTTACTGATGTTTTGATGGGAGCTATTAATTATAAACTTAGGGGATTAAATAAGGTTACTGCTAAGAATAATGTTATAGAAAAAATAGAAAGAATTTGCGGCAAACCATTAACTCAAAGAACTGCTAAGACAGAAAAAAAGTTTAATTTGTTTTTTATAGATTTAAAAAATGGCAATTAATATTATAAAAAGATATAGTGACTTTTTAGAGCTTAACCACTATTCATCCTCTCAAAAAACAGCATCTTTAAAAACTATATTTGATAGAGATATAGGAGACAACGTAAATTTTAAGTTTAAAAATAAAATAATCAGACCTCTAAAAAAAGAAGATGTTATTGATGTGGAATCCTTGTTTAAACATTTAACACATAGAACTGACAGAACAAAAGATAAAAAAGGTAAAGTAATTATATCGAGAAGCATATTTGACGTTGAAAGGTCTAAAAGATTACATTGGATTTCACCTCATTTAAAAGGAAAAATAACTGATGAAGTAAAGATATTTAGCAGTAATAATAGGATAAGAGGTAAGAATGTCATACGAACCTATATTTATAATGTTACTCAAGATTATGTGATTATTTTACAACCACAAAGAAGCAAATTAGATTATTACTTTATTACTGCATATTACCTTGAAAAAAAATATGGAGGGCCTAAAATGATAAATAATAAGTATAAAAACAAATTAGAGGAAGTTCATTAAACCGCAAAGTCCGGTACACATCTGGGCGTATCGGACTTTGTAATTCAATTCTCCTAATATGGTAGAATGAACAATGCAAATATCGTTTTTATTTAAGTTAAAACAAAGTTTTTTGTTGAAAACCTCTTAATATTTAAATACTTGACAACAATAATGCCAACAAGGAAAATGAGGTGTTTTTATTAGTTTACTCCTAAAACCAGTAACTGATTTTTGACTTGTCTTTTTATACTTACTTAAAATTTTGAATCTCGAATAGCGATTATTTTCATAACTAGATGATTCGAAATTTTTTATTTAATTGGATAAAATTAAATAGTACGCTCTTTTGTTATTCAGAAATTTTTTGCTCTATTCTGTCTTGAATTTGTTCCATTTTACTGGGGAATAAACGCTGTATAATTAATAGCAACCCTATTCCTAAAATAATTAAACTGATTATTTTTTTCATTTTAAATATAAATCTTGGCGTTAATTTGTGTTTTACCTTTTTTGCAGCTACTATTTTTAAGATATCTACGGTAAAATAGGTAAGGAGTACCGTGGTAATAAAAAAGACCACACCCTCTTCATTTTGTGTTAGGGATTTTGCGAAAATTAAAGCGGCAATCCAGCCTCCTAAAACGCCAATATTAATAAAATTAAGTAAAAACCCTTTAAAAAATAGTGCTGTATAGTTTTTTTTAATTTCAATACTGTGGTGCTCTCTAAAAATTTCTCTAAAAGATTTTGAAGTTTTAATATAGGAAATTAACCCATAAACGGTTAATACGACTCCTCCAAAAACCAACAAATTAGGGTCATCTTTTACCTTATCTAAAATGGTAGTAGTACTATAATAGGCAATAAGAATAAAAATGATATCTACCAATATTACCCCTAAATCAAAAGTTAAGGCAGCACGAAATCCTTTTGTGATACTGGTTTCTAATAACACAAAAAAAACGGGACCAATAGTAAGTGCCAAAATGATACCAATAGGTATGGCTTTTAAAACATCTGTTGTCATACTTCAAAAATACAACTATTAAATTACTGTAAAAATAAAAAAGACCTGTAAAATAAATTTACAAGTCTTTTTATGTGTTTATGAATATTTTTATAAACTAAACGCTTCTTTAATTTGGTTTACATAATCTAATTTTTCCCAAGTAAATAACTCAACTTCTATTGTTTTTGGGTTTCCGTTAGGTAAATTAAACGTTTTTGTAACTACTTCATTTTTACGTCCCATGTGTCCGTAAGCAGCAGTTTCACTATATATTGGATTACGTAATTTTAGGCGTTGCTCAATAAAATATGGGCGCATATCAAATAGTTTTTCTACTATTTTACTAATTTCTCCATCTGTTAATTTCACTTTTGCGGTGCTGTAAGTTTCTACGTTAATACTTGTAGGTTTTGCAACACCAATAGCATATGATACTTGTACTAAAACTTCATCACACAAACCTGCAGCTACTAAATTTTTAGCAATATGACGTGTTGCATACGCTCCAGAACGGTCTACTTTACTTGGGTCTTTACCAGAAAAAGCACCACCACCATGAGCTCCTTTACCGCCGTAAGTATCTACAATAATTTTACGTCCTGTTAAACCGGTATCTCCATGAGGTCCACCAATTACAAAGGTTCCTGTTGGGTTAATGTGATAGGTAATTTTATCATTAAATAAAACTTGTACTTTTTTTGGTAACTGTGCAACTACACGTGGTATTAAAATAGAAACTAAATCAGCCTTTATTTTAGCCAACATTTCATCATCTGCTTGTTTTTTATCCCCTTTTATAAAATCATCATGTTGGGTAGAAATTACAATAGTGTCAATACGTTGCGGTGTATTATCATCACTATATTCAATAGTTACTTGACTTTTAGCATCTGGGCGCAAATATTTAATTTCGTTATTTTCACGCCTTAGTACGGCTAATTCTTTTAAAATCAAATGACTTAAATCTAACGCTAACGGCATATAATTATCCGTTTCATTGGTAGCATAGCCAAACATCATCCCTTGGTCACCAGCGCCTTGATTTTCTTTGTCAGCACGTTCTACACCTTGATTAATGTCTTCAGATTGTTCATGAATTGCTGAGAAAACTCCGCAAGAATTACCATCAAACATATATTCGCTTTTGGTGTAACCAATTTTATTAATTACATCACGTGCAATTTTTTGTACATCTAAATAAGTGGTTGATTTTACTTCTCCTGCTAGTACTACTTGCCCCGTTGTTACTAAAGTTTCACAAGCTACTTTCGCATCTTTATCAAATGCTAAAAAATTATCAATTAATGCATCACTAATTTGATCTGCTACTTTGTCTGGGTGTCCTTCAGAAACACTTTCTGATGTAAATAAATATGCCATTTCTATATGTTTTATAACGAATAAATTTGACGTAAAAGGCTAAGGGAGTTGTTGCGCTGAAAAATATTTTTCAGGAAAGAACTGGGTTTAGCATTTTTTAATGAGGTTACAATCAGTCAAATCCGTCCTCGTAATTATTTTCAATTGCAAAACTACATATTTATAGTGTAAAATTTACTAATTTTTTCATTAAAAAGGATGAGAAGTGTAAAAAATGATAAAAATCAGCTTAAAAGACAATTAAAATTTAGATTTTTGCACCATTGAATTTAATTAAGAAACTATGATTACAACAGATATTTTAATAATTGGAGCAGGACCAACAGGGTTATTTACTGTTTTTGAAGCGGGCTTGTTAAAGCTAAAATGTCACTTGATAGATGCATTACCACAAGTTGGTGGGCAATGTTCGGAAATCTACCCGAAGAAACCTATTTATGATATTCCTGCTTATCCAGAAATTTTAGCAGGAGATTTATCTGATAAATTAATGGAACAAATCAAATCTTTTGAGCCAACATTTACATTAGGAGAACGAGCAGATACAATTGAAAAATTAGATGATGGTACGTTTATTGTAACTACAAATAAAGGAACAAAACATAAAGCACCAGTAGTTGCAATTGCTGGTGGATTAGGTTCTTTTGAGCCTAGAAAACCACCCATTGAAGGGATTGCAAATTATGAAGATAAAGGGGTTGCGTATATGATTAAAGACCCAGAGGTGTACCGTGATAAAAAAGTGGTTATTGCTGGTGGAGGTGATAGTGCATTAGATTGGTCAATATTTTTAACGAATATTGCAAAAGAAGTAACATTGGTACATAGGCGTAATGAATTTAGAGGCGCATTAGATTCCGTAGATAAAGTACAAGAATTAAAAGATGCGGGGAAAATAAAATTAATAACTCCTGCAGAAATTACAGGAATTGTTGGTGAAAATAAAGTAGAAGGAGTTATAATTGCTAAAAAAGGAGAAGAGCCATACACGTTAGCTTGTGATAGTTTTATACCTTTATTTGGTTTATCTCCAAAATTAGGACCCATTGGAAATTGGGGATTAGAAATTGAAAAAAATGCTATTGTAGTTAACAATGCGCTAGACTATCAAACTAATATTGAAGGTATTTATGCCATTGGAGATGTAAATACATACCCAGGTAAATTAAAATTAATTTTATGTGGTTTTCATGAAGCTACGTTAATGTGTCAAAGCGCATACAAGCGTATCAACCCTGGTAAAAAGTATGTTATGAAATATACTACTGTTGGTGGTGTTCAAGGTTTTGATGGCACTAAAAAAGAAGCGCCTAAAGCCGTAATAAAAGCGATAAATTAGATCAATAATCAACACTGAGTTTTGAGCGAAACCTTACTATAATTAACCCTTTGGGCTATCGCCCCGCGATATTAAAAAATGAATATGGAAAATAAAGACGTAACGTTAAACATAACCGACAGAGAAGGTGTTTTACACACTATAGATGCACCTACTGATATGGCAATGAATATTATGGAAGTGGTGCGTGCTTATGAGTTAGCTCCAGAAGGCACAATAGGTATTTGTGGTGGTATGGCAATGTGTGCCTCTTGTCAATGTTATGTAACTTCTGATCATGAATTACCTGAAAAGGGAGATGCAGAAGAAGCGATGTTAGCAGAAGCTTTTAATGTAGAAGACAACTCTCGTTTAGGTTGCCAAATAGCCATTACTCCAGCGCTTGAAGGATTAGCTATAACTTTAGCTCCAGAAGAGTTATAAAGTCAAGTTTAAAACATATAATTATAAAAATGCCACTTCAAATTGAAGTGGCATTTTTTATATGAATTCCTTAATATAATTGGAGAATAAACGAATACTGTTTTAAAAGTATAAAAAGCAACTGCTCATCTTAAAATAGGTAGAAGTTAAGGTTAGCAAAAAACAGATAACTTTACTTTTAATTATCCGAAATTTAACTTATTACTTTACTTCCAAGCTTCTAATAATAGCTTCCAACTCAAACATATAATCACGTTTATTAATTTGTGGTGCATAGGTAAACCCTTCTAAAACCAATTGGCGGTTATTTGCTTTATCATCAATAATGTAATTGATAAACGGTCCTGCCATAAAATCATGTTTTACATCCCAAATACCACGAGTTTCTATAGCGGGTAAATTAGCAATGGTAGTACTTTTTACAAATGGAGAAAAGGCAGCTTCCGTAATCATAAACGAGCCTTTTACCGCACCTGGTATATGTGCTTTACCAATAGAATCTCGTAATTTTACAATGTTTTGTATTGTTAAACTATCTTTTTTAATGGTGTTGTATGGTAATTGATAAATCATTAAGTTTAAATCGCCATTTTTAATATCTTTACGTAACCATATAAAATCTTTTGTTTGTTTGGCGGTTCTATAACTAAATAACAAATTAATATCTATCCCAAAAGTTTCTTGAATATTTTTCGTATCACGTGGACTTCTTCTTATTTGTCTTTGCTTTTCCGTCAGTTCTACAGCTTGTACAGTATTACGCATTTTAGTAGCATTATTGTGTAATAGCGCAATAATTTCACCTTGATTTTTACCACGTATTAAAATACCTGTTTGTGGTTTTGCATGTAGATTTTTTATAAATTTCAACTCTGTAATACTATCGTTTTGTTCTATTTGAATAAAGGTTCTACTTTTTTTTACAAACGAATGAAATGCTTTCGGTTCCATTTGTACTAACTTAAACATGGGTTCATCTTGTGGTAAACCATATACAGGTGTAGCAAATACTTTACGTATGGCATCCCCCACTTCTCCTTTCCAAAAACTATTAGAAGTAACAATGGTAAAATTATTTATAGTTCCTGCACTTGCTGGCAAATGTTTTTTACCCTTTTTACTATCATTTTGACAAGAAAATAATACCGCAGTAATTGCTAATAATGTGATGAATTTTTTCATAGAATTGTACCACTACTGTGGGTGACTTTTTAGTTTTTCTATTTATTAAATAGGAAAATGAATTAAACTTGATATAATTTTTAAATTTGTTACTACAAAAACAACACCAAACTATCCTTTCGGAATTTTTAAAACCATCCCAGGTTTTAAGCTGTTATTGGATAGGTTATTATGGTGTTGAATATTTTGAGCGGATACGCCACTATATTTTTTAGCAATCCCGTATAAACTGTCTCCACTTTGTACAGTATAACTGCTTGCTGTTTTATATTTGGATGGTTTTGTAGGTTGTTTTATGGACTTCTTTTTACTTGCTGTTTTTTGAGGATGACGTGGGTGTATGGTTAAACGCTGTCCTATTTTTAAGCTGTTTGATTTTAATCCGTTCCATCGTTTTAATTGGCTTACTTTTACGCCATATTTACGTGCAATTTTACCTAAAAAATCTCCTGACCGCACACGGTATCTTATTCTACTTGATGAAGAAACTAATTCGGGTAATGCTTTTTCTCTTTTATTAAATTCTTTTTCGGCATATGCATAAATAGCATTTTCATGAGTTACAAATTTCCCAATATATTGAATAGGTAAACGCAATGTATAGTTTTCACCCTTTACTACCGGAATAATATTTAGTTTATAACTTGGGTTTAAAAACTGTAAATCTTCCATTTTAATGTCAAACAATTCGGCAACATGCTCCAAACCTAATTTTTTACGTACTCTAATGGTATCGGTTTCAAAAAACTGATACCTAGGAGCATCTGGTTTAAAATTGTGCTCTTTTGCGTATTCAAAAACATACATGGTAGCCTGAAAAATAGGCACATAACCTGCTGTTTCACGTGGTAAAAACGAACGGATATTCCAATAATTTTCACTTCCTCCAGAACGTCTAATGGCTTTACTTACATTACCCATGCCTGAATTGTAACTTGCCAGCGCCAAATCCCAATCACCAAAACGGTTGTAACATTTGGTTAAATACCTACATGCTGCTCGGGTAGATTTTAATAAATCACTACGCTCATCTACATAAGAACTCACCCCTAAACCTTCCTCTAAACCTGTTGGGTACATAAACTGCCACAACCCTGTTGCACCAACTCTTGATTTTGCTCTTGGGTTTAAAGCCGATTCTACAATGGCAAGGTATTTCATTTCCAATGGCATATTAAATGCGTCTAATTCTTGCTCAAATATGGGGAAATAATAATGTGCTAATCCCATTAAACGTTGTAAGGAATTTTGACGGTTTTTTAAAAAAGTTTTAATTACACTTTCTAAAATAGGATTGTACTCAATATTAAAGGGTGTACGCTCATTTAAACGCTGCAAACGCGCTATTAATGTGTCTTTTGTTAACTGCGGATAATAAACAGGTGTGTCCCCAATTTGATAGCGTAAATGATTAATGGTGTCATACAAATCATTACTATATAATTCCTGTAAATAAGATTGGTCAATATTAGCTGCGTACGCATTATCTGGTACGTCTTGAATTAATTGTTTTAACTCCTGAAAATCAATATTTATAGGTGTTTCTGGTTTGGTTTCCGTAGGAAAATTACTTATTAATGGTGCGCTAGAATCTATCGCTTCTGTTTGGGTAGTTACAGTTTCAGCTACTGGCTTTCTTCTTTGTAATAAAATAAAGGGCTCCGTTTGTAGCGTATCATATAAAATAACAGGTTTATTTTCTGTTATTTTAATAGGTAATTTAGTTTGAAAAATGGTATCCCTAACTACCGAAATAGTATCAGTAACTACTGTTTTTGTTATTGAAATCGTATCAGCAGGTTTTTCTTGCGCAATTCCGATTAAAGAATAAAAAAAGAAAATGGCTATTAAATGCTTTAGCATAGAAGTATGTGTTTTAAATAAAACGGTTAAGATGCTAAAATAGTGTTTTAAATTGAGATTAAAAATAGTATACAAAAAACTGCCTCTAATACACGAATAAAACATTCGTGTATTAGAGGCGAAAATGTTCTCGATACTATTTTTATTCACTTCGCTTCAAAAAATCACTCGAACAGACGTTTTTTTTAGATGTTACTCCTAAATTTTACTTTAAAATAGCCGCAATACCAGGTAAAGTTTTTCCTTCTAAGCTTTCCAACATTGCGCCACCACCTGTACTTACGTAACTTACACCATCCGTAAAACCAAATTGTTTAGCTGCCGCAACTGAATCTCCCCCACCTACTAGTGAAAATGCTCCATTTTTAGTGGCATCCACAATTGCTTGCCCTAAAGAAATTGTTCCTTTTGCGAAGTTTTCCATTTCAAACACACCTAAAGGACCATTCCATAAAATTGTTTTTGATTTTAATACTACATCTCTAAAGTTTGCTGATGTTTCTGGACCACAGTCTAACCCCATCCAACCATCTGGAATTTTTGCAGTATCTACAATTTGTGTGTTTGCATCATTAGAAAAATCGTCTGCAATAACAGCATCTACAGGTAAATGTATTTGTACTCCTTTTTCTTCTGCTTGTTTTAAAATACGTGTAGCCAACTCCAAATAATCATCTTCAACTAATGAGTTTCCAATTTTTCCTCCTTGTGCTTTGATAAAGGTAAACGTCATACCCCCACCAATAATTACATGATCTACTTTATCTAAAATATTTTCAATAATAGTAATTTTTGACGATACTTTTGCGCCTCCCAAAATAGCCAATACTGGTTTTTCTCCTGTTTGCATTACTTTATCAATGCTTTCAATTTCTTTCGCTAATAATAACCCGAAGCATTTATTTTTGCCAAAAAAATCAGCTACAACCGAAGTTGATGCATGTGCTCTATGAGCGATACCAAAAGCATCGTTTACATAAATATCTCCTAATTTTGCCAATTGCTGAGCAAAAGCTGTATTTCCTTGTTTCTCTTCTTCATGAAAACGTAAGTTTTCTAATACTAAAATTTCTCCTGGTTCTAAATTAGCAACTG
>Ga0256845_1001537_pt1 | contig 18308 bp, 17 predicted proteins | sample RiftiametaG_FD_189101 | JGI IMG/M metagenome (GOLD analysis project Ga0256845, IMG submission 189101) | Tube worm associated microbial communities from hydrothermal vent at the East Pacific Rise, Pacific Ocean - Riftia | ecosystem: Host-associated > Annelida > Integument > Unclassified ...
TTACCATATACTAAACGTTAAACGAACCACCTCAAAATATAAATTCTCTTCGCTGAAAAAGCGAATTCAGATTGCGTACCTTTTCAAAGCACATCCTTTTCGTAGAAAACTCAAAAACGTGCTTTTCAAGACTTTATGCCGCTACAGTAAAACCCAAAACAATTACTTAATCAGTTCCTAACAGAGTCTTAACATTTGGTTAACGGCTTAATTATGCTCGAGTTTTTTCTTTGCAGAAGATTTAAAAGGATAAAAATGAATATTTCGACTACGCTCAATACAAGAAGAATATTTTTTGCAACATTGTTGTTAATTTGTATAAATAATGCATTCTCTCAAGGAATAATTCAAGGAAAAGTAACAAGTTCAGAAACAGGAGAAGAATTGATTGGTGCAACCGTTTTGTTACAAGGAACAACTACAGGCTCTATGGTTGATATTGATGGGAACTATAGAATTCCGAACGTAACAGCAGGCAACTATAAAGTTATTTGTGCTTATATCTCTTTTCGTTCTGACACCATTGATGTAATAGTTAAGGATGGTGAAATCTCCAATCATAATTTTGATTTAGGATCATCCTCTATGGATATTGATGTTTTTGTAATTGAAGCAAAAGCTGACCGTAAAAATGAAGCGTATTTACTCCAAGTTAAAAAGAAATCGACAACTGTAATGGAAGTTTTAGGAGCAAAAGAAATTGCTAAAAGAGGAGATGGAAATGCTGCTGCTGCTGCTAAAAGAGTTTCTGGAATAACAATTGAAGGTGGCAAATATGTTTATGTAAGAGGATTAAGTGACAGGTATAGTAAAACAACTGTTAACCAAGCTGAAATACCGGGTTTAGATCCTAACAAAAATGCAGTTCAATTAGATTTGTTTCCAACCAACATGATAGAAAACATGAAGGTAATTAAATCGTTTACCCCAGATTTACCAGGAAGTTTTACTGGAGGTTTAGTAGATATTGAAACCAAAGATTTTCCCGAAGCGTTTACTTTTCAATTCTCAACTTCTTTAGGCTATAATACTGCTTCTAGCTTAAAGGATGGGTTTTTAACTTATGAAAGTGGAGGAAACGATGTTTTTGGTTTTGATGATGGAACAAGAGCAAAACCTGCCTCAACTAATAATATTCCTGCGCTATTTATTAATAATGATAGGCTAGAAAAGGTTAGTAAATCCTTTAATAAGGAAATGGATGTAAGCGAAAAAAAATCATTTTTAAACCAAGGTTACTCTCTTTCTGCTGGAAACCAAACCAAACTATTCGGAAGAAGTTTAGGCTTTGTTGTTGGCTTATCATATTCTAAAAAATATAGTCACAAGGATGAGGATGCTTTTACCAACAGATATTCATTAACTGGACATGTAGATAAGGTTGACCAATTAAATCCAGACAGAACATTAAAAGATGTTAAGTCTGAAGAAAATGTGCTTTGGGGAGCAATTGCTAATTTATCTTATAAAATTACGCCCAATCATAACTTAGGTTTTGTTTATTTAAGAAATCAAAACAGCATTACATCTACTTCTTTTCAAGAAGGAGAAATGCCAAAAGATCAACCAGGATTATATCTTCAAACAAGAGCGTTAGAGTACGAAGAGAACTCAATGAGTAGCTACCAAACAAAAGGAGAACATTATTTTGAAGGCTTAAAAAAACTGAAAGTAGATTGGTTATATGCTTTTTCGCAATCTAACCAAAACCAACCGGATTTAAGGTATTTTTCTAACGACTATACCATTGATGAAATTACTGGAGATAACAACTACAGCATACAAGCATCTATTTATCCTGTACCAACAAGATATTATAGAGAATTAAGCCAAACCACATCTGATGCTAAATTAAATTTTGAGTTTAACATTAAAGAAAAAGAGGGCCGATCATCGAAAATAAAGTTTGGAGGAGCAATGTTACAGCAAAAAAGAGTTTTAACAGAAAACAGATACAATTACCGTTCTCAAGGTTTTTTAAATTATGATGGAAATGTTGCTGACTATTTAAACGATAGCAATATGGTGTTGCCTGGACCAGGGAACCCTGTTTCCAGCTATTTATATATTGAAGATGCTACTGAAAGAAGAAATAGTTATTCTGCTGATCAATCGGTTTTTGCAGGGTATTTAATGGGAGATGTTTGGGCAACAAAAAAGCTAAGAATTGTAACCGGAGCTAGATTAGAAACAACAGATATTTTTGTGAGGAGTTTTGATCAGGATGAAAAGACTGGAGAACTTACGGAGGCAGATATTTTGCCCGCTCTAAACACTTCTTATGCTCTTACAAAAAACAGTAACTTAAGGGCTGCTATTTCTAGAACTTTAGCTCGACCAACTTTTAGAGAAATTGCTCCATTTGCTACATATGATTTTTCTACCAATTGGATAATTGTTGGAAACCCAGAACTAGAAAGAACACTAGTTGATAATTTTGATTTTAGATATGAAATATACCCCAATTTTGGTGAGTTATTCTCTATTGGAGGTTTTTACAAATCATTTACCAACCCTATAGAATTGGTGTTTAACACACAAGCACAAAACGAAGAGTTAACATGGCGAAACATAGAAAATGCAACTGTTTATGGTGCTGAATTTGAAATTAAAAAGAAGCTTAACTTTATTTCTGACGAAAAAAATAGCTTTAATGTTGGTGGGAATTTAACTTACGTTTTTTCTGAAGTAGGAATTGATGAGCAAGAGCTTGAATTAATTAAAGCAAGTGACCCTAATGCAAAAGAAACAAGAAGTTTATTTGGACAATCTCCTTATATTATTAACTTTTATTTAGGGTATAACAACAATACGCTTGGTCTTTCAGCCAACTTAAGTTACAATGTTTCAGGAGAAAAAATTGCAGTAGTAATTGTTGGGGCAACACCAAACGTTTACCAAAAACCCGTGCATCAGTTAGATTTTAACTTGAGTAAAAAACTAGGCAAACATTTTAGCTTAAAATTTAATGCTCAAAACATTCTAAACCCTATTATTAAAAAGACCTACGATTACAAAGACCAGGAGTACATTTTTAACTCTTACAAAAAAGGAGTGACATTTAGTATTGGGCTTAAGTATTTAATAGGGTAGGAGGTTTATAAATCTAATATCCCAAAAACTTGATTGTAAGGGATGTGAATATCAATTATTTCAAACTTTGGTTTTAATCCAGAGGTTAGTGCTTTTAATGTTTTTTTCGACCTTGTATCTGATGTTACAAAATGAGTTATATTCTTATCTAAATCTGCTTGGGCAAAAAGTTTAGAATCATTCGGAATAATAGGTCTTGGTTTAAGCTTTTCTGTTGAAATTTTATTCTTTTCATAAATGATTTTTGCAAACTCTCCTGTACGTTCAGCTTGTTTTAAATTAAAAGGAATAATTTGAATGTTTTTTAAAGGTAGTTCATCTAATTTCCCAAGTACGCAATACTCTGCTATCGTTATAGTCGAAACCTTTAAAGTAATTTCTTGTTCTAAAAAATATTTAAAATATCCTTTTGCATTTTGATGTAAAGAATCTTCATCATTTAGAAGTCGAATAAAAAAACTCGTATCAAGTAAAACACTACGCTTCATATCCTCCTCTTAAATTTTTCAGCCATTCATCAGGGTTAATTCCTTTCCAACTACGTTTTGCTTTTGAGATTAATTCATCTAAATAGTCATTATCAAATTTAGGATTGTAATCAATCAATTGAATCAATTTTAATGACTTGGTATCTATTTCCCCTGTTTCAATATTTTGTTTTCCGTTTGCTTGAACACCAAATTTTTTATATAATAAATTTTCTTCCTGCCCCTCCAAAAAATCCTTTCCAGTTTCAATAGCTATATATCCATAATCATCAGTATCTAAATGAATATTTGCTTTGTTTTTCCCCCCAGCGTCTTTTAAAATTCCATAAAAATAAAATTCAGCATCTACCCATATATTTTCTGCTCTAAAGAACTTTGTTGATGGTGATATTTCAAGCTCATAATCATCTTTTAGTGACGTTTTTATTTGAAATGTATAATTTTTTTGAAGAGAAAGGTTTTGAATATTTTCAACCGCTCTAGCCGTTTTTAAATCTAAAAAATCTATTGACTTGTTTTCTTGTACTTGTGAAAGAATAGCGCTAAAGCCTATAACTGTTTGAATTGTTGTCTTAAAGATATGTTTAACAGAACCTTCTTTAATATCATAAGTAATTAAAGGTCTTTCTTTTTTATTATTGGGGTACAACAAATCTTCAACATTTTGCAATAAAGATGCAATATGCTTAATGTCATAATTATCTGGTTTTAACTCTTTATTCCCAGACTTCCCAACAACTCTAATTTCTATATCTCCAATTTTATCCACTCATACAAAGTTACAAATAATTTATTTCTTTACCGTTCCGATTAAATACAACACAACACTAAGTCCAGATTTTACTCGCCCTATCTCCCAATTAAATGTGTTAGTATTCTCTAAGCTATTTACTAATTCATTCATCTCTTTAATAGAATACGTTCTTAACGATGAAACTATTCCGTCCCACCAAACAAACATTGGAACAATAGGGGTTAAATAAGTAAAAATTAATCGCCCTAACTTAAACGGGCGAATAAAAGGAGTTGTTAAAAGTACTGTTATAGGCGAAAAAAACATTGCCAATACACTTGGAAAACTTCTTTCTTGTGCTTCAAATATGGCTATTGCACTTTTTGAATCAACAGCATTTTGTAATATTTTTTTAGCATCTGTTGGATTAAAATGATGCAGCGATAAAAATTGGGTTCTCAATCCGCTCAACTCTTTTGGAACATCTCTTGCGTCAACAGGAGTTTTAATAAACTCAAAATTATCTGCTTGTTTTACTGCATGCTCAAAAGCTGCTATATTGGGATAATAATCTGTTAATAGGATTTTAGTTGGGGATTATGTTTTTTAAGTTCTTCGTTTAACCACAATAATCCGACTCCACCTCCAGAACCCAAATCAATAATTTGGTAGTGTCCACTTTCTTTTAATGCTTTTTCAATTAAGGAAATCGCAGGTTGGTACATTTTTGTTTTGTTCGACAAAAACTGCAAAAAATCTGTTCCATAATTTCTTAAAAACGAAGGAACCCACGCTTGATCTTCAAACTCAAATAAATGTATCCTTCCCATTTTATTCAGATTTATGCTCGTTTCAACGTATTCCCGTCAGTATGATTGAAGAGACGACCATAAATATCTAACACCATTGTCTGTGTATAAGACAATTCGTTATTGCTAACGGATAATTCTTGGGTAAACTCAATTGTTTTGGCGTTTTCTTTCATAAACGGAGCTTGCACAATCCCCCAATCTTCCCCCTCTTTTGCTGCAACACTAAAAGTTATTGCTTCATCATTTGCTTTTGCTGAATCAAAAGATCCTCCTGCAATAACACTTACTCCTCTTGGTATTGTCAATGAATGTATAATTGTCTGATTCTCTTTATCCCATAACCAATATCCTACTTGATCGTGAGAAACTTCATCATTAGATTTCTCTCTAACGGATAAATGATAACGAGCAATTGCTAATGTTTGAGTTCCTGCATTTTCTACATCTCCTACTTTTTTAAAAACAATTGTTTCGTAATAAGGATTGTCTTCTTGTCCTTCAGCTTTTGGAGCAATGTCCATTCCTTTATCTCCTTTCCATGTTCCAAACAATTTTTTTAAAGGACCGTAATCTGCTGTTTCTTCGTTAGCCATAAATAGTGTTTTAATTTAACGAAGGTAGGACTATTTCACCCATATAAAAATGACAGAAATTATATAGTCTTTATAATATCCAACACCGCAGAAAGGATATATTCAACGCCTATCGCAATAACAATAAACCCAATAATTCTTGATAAAGCGTTGATTCCTGAGGCTCCAATCCTTTTTACAATATAATGCGAGCTTTTTAAAATTAAGTAAACACTTGTCCCGGCAAAAAACATAGCCGCAAGCAGTATAAAGACCTCCTTTAAGGAGCTGTATTCCTCATTGTAAGCAATAAAGCAGGGAAATTGTTCCAGGTCCGGCAATCATCGGAATTGCGAGCGGTGTTAACGATATTTCAGACCTTGTTTTCACATCTTCTTTTATCTTTTTACCTTCCATGCCTTTATGCTCAGAAAATTTTCCTGTTAATAAAGCAAAACCTGAGGCCGCAATAATTAGCCCTCCTGCTATTTTTAGTGAGTTGATACTTATCCCAAAAAACACCAAAATGTACTTGCCTGCAAAAAAGGAAAACAACAAGATAATTAAAACATTAATCGAAGTCCAAAAAGCAATCTTTCCTCTTTCTTTGTTTTCATGTTTTTGGGTTAAACTAACAAATATGGGAACTGTCCCCAATGGATTCATTATAGAAAATAATGCCCCAAAAGTGATTAAAAATATCCCCAGTTTAAATTTTACTAGGCCAACTGATAACCAACCCCTTTTACAGTATTAATAATATTTTCACCTATCTTTTCTCTGATCTTACGAATGTGAACGTCAATAATTCTAGTGTTTTCACACTTTTTTCCATCCCACACTTTTTGAAAAATTTCTTCTCTGGAAAACACTTTTTGAGGCGTGTTAATGAGCAAATAAAGCATTTCAAACTCTTTCCTCGGTAAAGAATACGAAGCTCCTTCGTTGTAAACCAAATAGCTGTCTCTATCAATTTTTAAGCTATTATAAGAGAGTATTTTTGGTTTAGACTGTTTGATTAAGGGCTTCCTTTTGAGCAAGGCTCTAATTCTTCTAACTAAAACTCTTGGGTTTATTGGTTTAATGATATAGTCATCTGCCCCGGCTTTAAAAGCTTCTATTTGGATGTAATCTTCGTTATCAGCAGTAAATAGAACAATAAATGAATTTAGGGCATTTTCCTTTTTTAATTGGTGGCAAAGTTCAATTCCGTCAGAATTGCCAATATCCAAATCCAATAAAATAATATCAGGATGATTTTTGTAAATACTGTTAATGTTTTCTTCATTTACAGAAGAATATGCAAAGACATCAAACCCTTCACTTTCAAATAATTTTTGAGCATTTTTTAGCTCTGAAAGATTACTACTTAATATGTTTATTTTAGGTGTCATTTATAGTCTATAAAACTACTATGGCGCCTTTATTTAGCGGTTAATTTAATGTTAAGGGTTTATTAAAACTAATACTCTTTTTTGTTAGCGATTTGTCCTTTTTCATCCCACATTACCCATGTCCCTGTTTTGGTTCCGTTGGTATAATACATTTCATAACGTTTGATACCCAATTCATCCCAAATTAACCACTTTCCGTCTTTTTTACCTTTATTATAATTGGCCTCAGCTAATTTGTTTCCTTTTACAGACCAACGTACCCATTTACCATGTTTTAACCCGTCCTTAAAACCTCCTTGCTCCATTATTTCGGTAGTCGGATAATAAAACTCTACCGAACCATTTTCTAAACCCTCCTCAATAGAATAAACTGCTTCTTTTACTCCGTCTTGATAATAAGAAATGTAAACTCCAGAATATTTTCGCCCTGCCTCATCAACATAAGCCCCATTTTTTTTAGTGATTTGCTGAGCAAATAAACCTGTAGTAAAAAGGGCTAAAACCGTAAGTATGGCTATCGATTTAATATTCATTTTAAATTGTTTTTAATTATCAGTGGGCATTGCCCACAAAAAAAACTCCTGCGGTTACAGGAGTTGTTAATTATTTGTTGTGAAACATTAACTTATTTTGTCTCTAATTCTATTTCTAAGTTATTTTCTTTTGAAGGATTAAATGTCACTTCTTTATTGTTATAAGTAATCAAACTAAAAGAAATTGTGTGTTCACCTGCCAATACATTCTCTAACGTAAAATTCCCGTCAAAATTTGTATAAATCATTGTTTCTTTGCCGTCTAACAAAATTTTAACTCCTGTTAAACTCTCGTTATTATCTACAACTTTTCCACTAATTGAAAAGCTTTTAAGCTTATCTTCATTGTTATTATTATTTGCTGTAACAGTTGTTAAACTAAATAATGCGATAACTAAAGCAATTGTTCTCATCTTCTTTTGTTTTAAATTCAAAGCAAAGTAACGACAAGTAAACCGCGAATACCTAAATCTAATTTTATGCTTATGTTATTAGATGGTTAAGCAATATTAATTTAAGGTTAAACAAAAAAAGCGAACCGGTTAAGTTCGCTTTTCTTTAATCTATTTGGGATATATTAATGTTCTCCAGTAATCCCTTCAGTAACATTAATTACGTGATCTCCAACTTTTTCTAATGAGTTAAATAAATCAGAATAAATAGTAGCGCTATCAAAGTTATAATCTCCTTTTTCTACACTAATAAAATGTTCCTTTCTAATGGCTTTTCTAAATTTATTTAACGCTAACTCATGTTCTTTTGCTTTGTCTAAACTAACAGCACTATAACTCGAATCAAGATTCGTATTCATTGTTTTTAAAGAAGCATCTACCATACTAAACATATCTAATATATTTTTACGTTGTTCTGGAGTAAACCAAATTTTCTTTTCAATTTTTCTTTCTACCCCTTTAGACATTTGATAATAAATATCTCCTATTCGTTCTAAATCTCCAACAATACTCAACATTCCTCTTACTTTTAATGAAGAAGATTCGCTCATTTCTCCTTGAGATATTTTAGCCAAATAATCAGCAACATCTGCTTCAATTCTATCTGTAATGTCTTCGTATTTTTTAATTCTTGCCAGCGTTTTACTAATTACTTTATTATCTTGTTCTGTTATTAACCCTTCAACAAATCCGTTCATTTTTAATACTCTTTCTCCAAATTTAGTCACTTCTTTTTGCGCTTCTAAAATCGACATATCAGGAGTAGCCATAATACCTGTACTGATGTATTCTAAATGATATTCTTCATCCATTTCTCCTTTAGATTTAACTCCTTTTATTGCTAGTTTAACCAACAATGGAACAAACCAAATCATAATTGCCACATTTAAAAAGTTAAACCCTGTATGGAAAATTGCTAGCCCCATTGGTGCACCTTCTGCTGTATATGGGTCGGCAACATGAAGAATGTCTGTTGCAACCCAGCTCACCATATGTAAAACTGGTGTAAATGAGATCAATAACACCATCCAAGTAACTCCAAGAATATTAAACATCGAATGAATTCGTGCAGCTCGTTTTGCGTGAACATTTGCAGGTAAAGAGGCTAGCTCCGCAGTAATTGTTGTTCCAATATTTTCCCCTAAAATCATTGCCGCAGCCACTTCAAAAGGAATAATTCCACTAAAACAAAGTGTTTGGGTTAATGCCATGGATGCACTTGATGATTGCACCACAATCGTTAAAATTGTTCCGACAAGGATAAAGAACAAATTACTCAACAGGCCCATATCAGCATATTGACCTAAGAAATTTAATATCTCAGGATTGTTTTTTACATCTGGCACTGCGTGTTTCAATTCTGAAAGACCCCAAAATAAAATAGCAAAACCAACAATGAATTCTCCAATGTATTTTATTTTTTCTTTTTTGAAAAATAACATTGGAACTCCAAACGCTAAAAGAGGTAGAGACATCGATGCCATACTTACTTTAAAGCCTAAAACAGCAACCAACCAACCAGTAATCGTTGTTCCAATATTTGCCCCTAACATTATTCCTGCAGACTCAACCAAAGAAAGTAAGCCCGCATTTACAAAACTTACCGCCATTACGGTACTTGCTGATGATGATTGCACCAAACAAGTAACTAAAAACCCTGTTAACACTCCCATGTAACGGTTCTTTGTCATCATACTCAAAATTCTTCTTAATCCGCCACCTGCAGCTTTTTGAATTCCTTCACTCATTATTTTCATCCCATAGATGAAAAACCCTAGTGCTCCAATTAATTTTAACGCGTCAAGAAAACCAAAATCCATATCAATTTTTTATTATGTAAGTATAAAGTAAACAAAACTATATTAGTCCTATTAATTTAAACAAAATACTATGTTAAGTTAATGTTAAGTTATTTTTTTCTAATAATAGTAAGGCAAACAACTTGGTTCTTGCGACTGTATATCCACAGAAGGTATAGATAAAAACTCAGCCCTCATAGTCACTCCTTGTATTAAGAGGTGAGTTACAAACCTTCCAAAAGTTAAAAATTATTAAAAATATGATTTACAACAATTATGCTTCAGGCAAGGGTTGTATATTTACAACATGAATAAGAACGGTTTTCTTTCTCTCTTTTTAATTTTGTCACTTTTCTTACCTCTTGGTTTAAGTTTTATTCAAACAATTGATAAAACTGCTCTTTCTTACGAAATTTGTCAAGAAAACCAGACAGAAAAGGAGTCTGAAGAAAAAGAAAGTTATAATGAACTTGAGGTCTTTGTGTTAAGCAGCTACGTTATCCCCCTTTTTTTTAAAGCGGATATTTTAGAAATAAACACTAAGAAAATCTTGTATAATAATGTTAATCATGAAATTTTAACACCACCTCCTCAGCTCGGTTAATTCTAATATCTAATAGTACGGAGCAATATCTTTGCTTTATTAAAAATCCCAAACAATTACTGTACAATTAGTACAGTAAACAAATTCAAAAGATGAAGAACATATTTAATTTTAAACACTTTAAAGGAGATCTTTTTGGTGGATTAACCGCGGGAATAGTTGCATTACCGTTAGCCTTAGCATTTGGAGTAAGCTCTGGGCTAGGACCAAGCGCTGGTTTATATGGCGCTATATTCGTAAGTTTTTTTGCTGCCCTTTTTGGGGGAACAAGTACTCAAATATCTGGGCCAACTGCTCCAATGACAGCAGTTAGTATGGTTGTAATTGGTGGAATCATCGCAATAAACGATGGTGATGTTGCACAAGCTTTACCTGCAATTTTAACCGTTTTCTTATTGTCCGGACTTTTTCAAATTGGTTTAGGTTTAATTGGTTTAGGGAAGTATATAAAGTACATTCCTTATCCTGTTGTATCAGGGTTTATGACTGCTATTGGGGTTATTATTTTAATTACACAAATAATGCCTTCAGTTGGATATTACCCTAAGGAAGATGAAGCTTTTGTGAATCAATTTAAGCCTCAAGCTGAGGAAATTATTTTAGACAATATCCTTAAAGAAGAAACAGGTGAAGGTATTTTGGTTTTAGAAGATTTTAAAGAAACCATTCTTCGAGCAGAACATGTTACTAAAGAACAAATTCATAAAGAATCTCAAACCTTAGCCGCAAAAGAAGCTTCTGGTGTTTTGGGGGCTATTAAAGTGCTTCCTAGAGCATTAAAAAATATTAATTGGTTAGAGTTAATACTAGCACTAACAACTATTATTATTATTTATGGGTTTAAAAAAATCACATCGACCATCCCAAGTACGCTAGTTGCATTACTTGTTGTTTCTGGAGTTGCTATTGGTTTTGGACTTGACTATAGGCCAATTGAAGAAATCCCTAGTGGACTGCCAATTCCTAACTGGAAAATTTTTACTGCTTTTGATCTACAAGGTGTGCTTCCTTATGTTTTTACTGCACTTACACTTGCTTTATTGGGTGCTATTGATTCCTTATTAACTTCTGTTGTAGCTGATAATATCACTAAAACAAGACATAAACCAAATAAAGAATTAATTGGACAAGGAATTGGGAATAGTATTGCAGCAATATTTGGAGGAATCCCAGGTGCAGGAGCAACAATCAGAACCGTTGTAAACGTTAATGCTGGTGGAAAAACAAGGCTTTCTGGAATGATTTCAAGTCTTTTGCTACTGGTTATATTGTTTGTGCTTAGCCCAATTGCCTCACAAATTCCTGCGGCTGTTTTAGCTGGAATTTTAATTACTGTTGGTATTGGTGTTATGGATTACAAGGGTTTAAAAGCCATACCTTATATGCCAAAACCAGAAGTGGCAATAATGTTAGTTGTTTTGGTTCTTTCGTCTGTTTGGAACTTGGTTTATGCTGTTGGAATAGGGCTGGTTATAGCCTCTCTAATGTTTATGAAAAAGATTGGAGATTTAACTTCTGACCGATCTAGTGTAGAGTCCCTATCTAAATCTAATAAAATTAAATGGCCAGACGAACTTAATTTTCCTGCCAGTTTAAAAGAAGAAGTTTTTATAAAACACATCAGTGGTCCATTATTCTTTGGTTCTACTAGTGATTTTCAAAATTTAGCCAAACAAATTCCAGACTCAGCCTGTGCTGTAATTATCAGGTTAGATAAGATGAGATATATAGACCAAAGTGGATTAAACGCTATGGAAGAAATCTTAATGGATTTAGTTAATAATGATATAAAAGTTGTTTTTGTTCATCTATTAGAGCAGCCTAGATATTTATTGGAAAAAATTGACCTAATTCCTGATTTAATTCCCAATAATCAAGTTTTTAATTCGTTTGAAGATGCGCTGATTTGGATTAAAGAGAATGTGAAAGATGTTGTAACAGCAAATAAGAAATCTTAGAAAGAACCTTAGTTCTCTGTAATTATTAACTTAAAAAATATAAAGATGCATTCAGAATATTATAAAAAACTAATAGAAAACAACAAAGAATGGGTTCAAGAAAGATTAAATGAAGATCCCCTATTTTTTAAATCATTAGAGAATGGTCAACAGCCACCACTCTTGTGGATTGGTTGTGCAGATAGTCGTGTTCCTGCAAATCAAATTATCGGGGCAAAACCAGGGGAAGTATTTGTACATAGAAATATCGCTAACATGGTTCTTCACACCGACATGAATATGTTAAGCGTATTAGATTACGCAGTAAATGTTTTAAAAGTGAAACACATAATAGTTTGTGGTCATTATGGTTGTGGTGGAGTTGCTGCAGCTATGGGAAACCAACATATAGGATTAATAGACAATTGGATAAGACATATTAAAGATGTTTATCGTTTTCATAATGAGACCCTTGATAAAATAGAGGATAAAAAGGAAAAATTCGATCGTTTTGTAGAACTAAATGTGATCGAACAAGTGAAGGACTTAGCAAAAACATCCATAGTTCAAAACGCATGGAAAAATGAACAGAGATTATCTGTGCACGGCTGGGTATATGGTGTTGGATCAGGAATTATTAAAGATTTAGATGTTAACTTTAGTTGTGATGATGATTTAGATGAGGTTTATCAACTTAGTTTCAAATAATATTACCGCTATTAAAAACTTGTTAATTTTTCTTAATAAAAAATGCTACTTTTTTAATTCTCCTTTTTAATTCTATATTTGTGCTACTGAAAAGATTCAATGACACAAAAAATTGCACATATTGTTCTATTCTCTCTCTTTGCTGTTTTTGTAACAAACTATGTTGTTGAACAAATTGGAGGTTTAAAAAAGGATAATTCAATTTCTTTTTGTGAACAGTTAGAAGAAGAATCTTTAAATGAAGATGATAGGTTAGCTACATTAGATTATTTTGTATTAAACCTTTTTTTTAAGAGGTTTTCTACACTATATTTTTCTATAGAACAGGGTAACTTAGAATTAAACACACAAACAAAAGGATTTTCTCCACATGGATTTCATGCTTCGGCATACCTCGATCTCTGTGTTTTTAGAATATGATTTTTTTTAATTAAAAAGACTCCCTAGTCTTTTAAACATTGCCTTTCTGTACTTCAGATAAGGCTAAATCTATTCAGTATCATTTATTTTATTTTTAATTATGGATAACTCCATTTTTAATGAAGCAAAAGTGCTTCATGATTTAAAACATTATTTGCCAGCACAGGCAACTTTAAAAGATTTTGTGCATCATAATTCCTTACACTCTTTTCAAGACAAAGAGTTTTTTGATGGCATATTTAGTGCTTCTAAAATTTTTGGGTTTCATGTTACTTTTAATATTAATAATTACCGAAAGCTGCATCAACAAGGCAGAATAAAAACGGAAATTATTGAACAGGTTATTGAAAGAAGCAAAGGCAAAGAGAACATTCAGCCTTATTTTGATAAAATGCTTAATAGGCAATATCAGCACAAATATAAACCAAGAATTGGTCAACTTAGAGATGAATGGAAAAAGCAATATAAAATAGATATTGATAATTTAGTTCAGCCTTTATTGTTTAGAATTATAGGGAGTTTTTTAGACCAAGGAATAGCCATTTGGCATTTTCCTTTTGAAAAAGAAGGCTTAATTAATTCTATTCGATTATTAGAAAAAAATAGTTTCAGTAGCTTCTTTAATTCTAGAAGAGCAAAAGAGCTATTATTTAATGAAAACATATCGATAGAAAAGCTACTAAAAATAGTTGTTGGTAATTCTGATTATTACACTAATTATTTGTTTGATCAACAATATTCGCATAAAGGCTGGAGCGGAATGTTTAGCGTTATTGAAGATAATCCTGATACTATTTTTTATAAAAAAAATGTAAAATTTAAAGATTTAATACTTCTTGAACTGTTACTAGAAATAGACGCTCTTGATAATACACTTGGTGAAAATTGGAAGCCTTTAGCAAGCAACTTTACAGAAAAATCGATTGATTATTTGGCTGTTGTACAACATAGTGAGTTGGAAGAAATTTTACAATTGTGGCAAGAAGCTTTTGAGTGGGATTATTACGATGATGTGCTTGCCGGTGTTGGTCATTTGGCTAAAAATGAGCCTAAACAAAAAGAAACCAATGTAAGTTTTCAGGCCATGTTTTGTGTAGATGACAGAGAATGTTCTTATAGAAGACATTTGGAAGCTGTTGATACAAATTGTGAAACATTAGGCGCTCCTGGATTTTTTGGCGCAGCAATATATTTTCAACCTTTTGGTGGTAAATTTTATGATAAAAATGCTCCTGTTGCATTAACACCTAAGCATCTCATTAAAGAAGTTGAGATGAAACAAACACGGAAGCACGAAATTTATCACAACAAAAAAACACATTCTTTCTTTCGAGGAATTGCGTCAACTTTTACAATAGGACTATTAGCTGGGTTAAAAATGACAGTAGATTTAGCCCGCCCAAAAATGCAAGCGGATATTTCCAATGCTTTCTCTCACATGGATATTAATGGGAAACTATTAATTGAAAACAAAGACTCCAAGGATATTGAAAATGGTTTACAAGTAGGCTATCAAATACCTGAAATGATTGATATTGTTGAGGGAATGTTGACAGGAATTGGTCTAACTCAAAATTTTTCTTCTATTGTTTATGTTGTTGCACATGGAAGTAGTAGTGCAAATAATCCACACCACGGAGCACACGATTGTGGAGCTTGTAGTGGAAGACCCGGAGCAGTAAATGCAAGAGTTTTTGCATTTATGGCAAATCATCCTGCTGTTAGAATTGCGTTAGAAACAAAAGGAATAAATATTCCTGATAATACGCAATTTATTGGCGCAATGCACGATACAGCAAGTGATGAAGTAGCTTTTTATGATGAAGAAATACTTACTGAAGAGAATAAAAAAGCTCATGCAATAAATCAATTAAATTTTGAAACAGCATTAGATTTAAACGCAAAAGAAAGAGCAAGAAGATTTGCTTCTATCAACATTAAAAAAGACATCAAACACATTAGAAACGAGATTAAAAAACGGTCGGTTTCTTACTTTGAGCCACGACCAGAACTAGGACATGGTTCTAATGCATTGTGTCATATTGGAAAGAGAGAGAGAACCAAAGGGTTGTTTTTAGATAGACGAGCTTTTTTGCAATCTTATGATTGTGAAAAAGATCCCGAAGGGAAAATCTTAGCTCAAGTCCTAGGGCCATTACCTGGGGTTTGTGGAGGAATTAATTTAGAATATTATTTCTCTAGAATGGACATTGAAAAAATGGGGGCAGGAACTAAATTACCTCATAATGTTACTGGATTAATAGGTGTAACCAATAGTAGTGATGGAGATTTAAGAACAGGTTTACCATTACAAATGGTAGAAAATCATGATCCTGTTCGATTATTAATGATGATTGAGCATAAACCTGAAGTGATTTTAAGAATCATTAAATCTTCTCAAGAGATGTACGATTGGTTTGATAAAGGGTGGATCCATTTAGTTGCTATTTCTCCCGAAGACAATAATCTTTATTTGTTTTATAAAGGAGAATTCAAAAAATATACGCCTTTAACCAACGTGCTTAAAACAGATGATATTAATAAGGTAATTAGAGAAGGTGATGAAATGAAAAGCAATCACATTTTAGATGCTACCTTAGAAAATATCCCAACCTATGTTTATCCTAACTAAAAATTTAAAGAAATGAATATTTTATTTTACACATTATTAGCTACTCCATTTTTAGCTTTAATTATTAGTTTTTTGTTCTCTAACGAACAAGAGAAAGCCATATTTGGTATATCAATTACAGGTATTGTTATCAATTACATTGTACTAATTATTATGGCAATTATTTGGATAATGGGTGGTTTTGAACCCATTTTCATGCAAGGTCCTGTATTGTTTCATACAGGTAAAGCAGATTTTTCCATTAGCTTTTTAATTGATGGTTACAGCCTAATCTATTTACTGACCGCAACATTTTTAACAGGAATTATTGTTGTTTTTAGTAAAAATTATATCCACAGAGAGAAGGGGTTTAAACGATTTTTTAACAACATTAAATTTTTCTACTTTGGATTATTAGTGGTCTTGATGTCGGGTAATTTAGAGACTCTTTTTGTGGGTTGGGAAATACTAGGTGTAACTTCTTTTTTCCTAATAGGCTTTTATAGAGATCGGTATCTTCCTGTTAAAAATGCCTTAAAAGTAATTTCTGTTTATAGAATTGCAGATATTGCTTTGTTGTTAGGGATTTGGTTAAGCCACCATTACTTTGGGTACAGTATCAATTTTAAAGATTTAGATGGGCTACACAGTCCTCATCATCACATTATTAACGAAACTATTTACCTTTATTTAATACCAGGCTTGTTTTTATTAGCGGCAATGGTTAAATCTGCTCAGTTTCCATTTTCATCATGGTTACCAAGAGCAATGGAAGGCCCTACAACTTCTAGTTCAATTTTTTACGGGTCGTTGTCGGCACACATTGGCGTATTTCTTTTAATCCGAACATCTCCATTTTGGGAAGGTAATTACTGGTTTCATTTTATTATTGGCGGAATAGGATTAATTACTGTATTGCTAGCCTCATCAACAGCAAAAGTACAATCTACCATAAAAACACAAATAGCTTATTCATCGTTAGCTCAAATTGGGTTAATGTTTATTGAAGTAGCTTTTGGATGGTATTGGTTGGCTATGATTCATTTTATGGGAAATGCGATGTTGCGTTCTCATCAATTGCTTATTTCGCCTTCTATTTTAAGCTATAAAATACACGATCAATTTTTTCATTTCAATCCTCCAGTTCAACAAGGAAAAGAGTCCTTTTTAGACAAGCTAAAATTAACGCTATATATCCTAAGTATTAAAGAGTTTAACCTCGATACATTTATGTATAATTTTTTATGGAACCCTCTTAAAAAAATTGGTAATGGCATTAATTTACTGCCTCCAAAAATAACTTTTGGAATCTATATTCCGATATATTTAATAGGATTGTACGGGATATATCATCGAGAGATTGTTCCTGAAAGTATCATCAATTATTTGCCAGAGCTTTTTGCTTTTTTAGGGCTGATTTTAATTTTAAAATCCTTTGTTAAAAGGAAATCCGTTGTTGTTGCTTGGCTATTAATAATTGTGAGTCAACTGTTTCTTTCATTATCATTTGGTTTTAATGAGGTTTTCGACTTTAGCCAAGTGCATCTTTATTTAAGTGGAATTATCTTATCAGGAGGGATTGGTCTATTTGTAATTTACAAACTCAAAAAGAAGAATAAAGACATTAATCTTAATCAATTTCATGGACACAATTATGAGTTCCCAGGGTTGGCATTTCTTTTTATACTCGCCTGTTTAGGAATTTCAGGATTCCCGATAACACCCACTTTTATTGGTGAAGATTTATTGCTAGGGCATATTCGTGAAAATCAATTTCCGCTTTTAGTATTGCTAATACTTTGTTTAGCACTAGACGGGATAGTTGTTTTTAGAATTTATTCGAGATTATTCTTGGGGCAACATAAAAGTAGTTGTCACGATTTCGCCTATCGTTCATCATAAAAAATAACACCATTAAACTTATACAATACTATCATTAAAAATACATCACAATGAAAAATAATAACATACCAAAAACAGGGCTTGCAGGATTAAAAGCCCACTTTAAAGATGATTTTATCTCAGGATTTAGTGTGTCCTTAATTGCGTTACCACTTTGTTTGGGGATTGCTTTAGCATCTGGAGTACCTCCTTTAGCGGGAATAATTACTGCTATTGTTGGAGGGATATTAGCGTCAAGAATTGGCGGAAC
>Ga0256845_1001538_pt1 | contig 18289 bp, 21 predicted proteins | sample RiftiametaG_FD_189101 | JGI IMG/M metagenome (GOLD analysis project Ga0256845, IMG submission 189101) | Tube worm associated microbial communities from hydrothermal vent at the East Pacific Rise, Pacific Ocean - Riftia | ecosystem: Host-associated > Annelida > Integument > Unclassified ...
TGAGTACCTCTAATATTTTATCGTAATTTGCTTTAAAGTTGTGCATCCTTGTCGTTTTGTGATTATTACAACAAGATACTGTTTATCAGTGAATTGCACAACTTTTTACAAATGCACAACGGGTTAAATAAGAATAGGAGGTCCAATAAAAACAAAACTTGCCGCTGTAATTTTTAAAGAACCAATTTCTTTTAAATGAATATTAATGGTATTAACACTAATGGCATAGCAAATAGTAGCGGCAACAACATAAAAAGTATAAGAAAGTTGAGAGTTGTTTAGGTCTATTCCGTTGGAGGTAATTAACCCTATTGCACCAATTAATCCGATAAAAGCACCAATAAAACGGTTGGCTTTAAATTTAGTTTTAAATAGAATTAGCCCTAATAATAAAGTGAAAAGCGGAACTAAAGAATTTAACATTCCTGTTAAAGAACTTGATAAGCCTGTTTGAGCTTTTGTAAATAAAAAAGCAGGGATTCCGTTCCCGAAAATACCAACAATCGCTAAATATTTCCAGTATTTTTTTTCAATGGTTTTGAAATACTTTATTGCAAAAGGAATTAAACATAAAAAAGAAATGCTCATTCTGAGTGCTGCAACTTCGGTGTGCGAATAAACATCAAGCCCTCTTTTCATTAAAATGAAAGAACTTCCCCAAATAAATGCGAGGAAAAGCAAGGTAATCCATTGCCAACTTTTTTTATTTAAATCAAAAAAATCCAAACTTAAAATTTGTGGCAAATGTAATTACATTATTATTAGATAATTCGTTAATTTTGACACATGGTAAAAAAAGAATTAAAAGTAGAAGGAATGAGTTGTGGACATTGTACTGCTGCTGTTGAACGACTACTGAATGCTGTTGAAGGAGTTGAATCTTCTACGGCTAATTTACCAAATGATGTTGTGATTGAATTTGATGAGACAAAAACAACAATTGAGGATTTAAAAACGATAATAAACGATTCAGAAATTTATAAAGCTTAATAGTTATGAGAGTATTTAATAAAACAGTTATTTTAATTGCAATTGCAGTAAGTGTTGCTGCTTGTGGAGGAAACGAAAATGCTAACAATGAAAATGTTGAGACTTCAGAGGTTTCATCGGGAGAGGTTCAAGTAGTTGATTATGCTGTAGAAGGTATGGTTTGCGCAATGGGATGTGCAGCAACTATCCAAAAAGATGTGGCAGGAATGGAAGGTGTTATTGTTGCAGATGTGGATTATGAGGCTGAAAAAGCTCATTTTGAGTTTGATCCTGCAATAACTTCAGAAGAAGAGATTAAAGCAAAAATTGCAACGATTGCTGACGGACAATACAAATTAAGTACTTGGACTGAAAAAGAAGCAGCAACAGAAGAGGTTGTTACAGAGGGAGAAGAAACGGAAGTGGAAGATGAATCTTTGGTAAAGGTAAGTTTGCCAAGTTTTGAAATTCCAAATTTGTTTACCTTATTGTTAAATCAATTGTAAGAGATAAATAGAATTATTTAAAAGCGTTAATCATTGGTTAACGCTTTTTTTTGAAACCAAAATGTTTAAAAACAACCCTCATAAATCTGTTATTATTTGGCTGTTAACAGGCTGTTTATTAATATTTTTAATGGTAGTTATTGGCGGAATAACACGCTTAACTGAGTCTGGTTTGTCTATGGTAGATTGGAAGCTATTTATGGGTATGGTTCCACCATTAAGTGAGCAAGACTGGATAGAAACTTTTAATAAATACAAACAATTCCCGGAATACCAAGAGGTGAATTTCATGTTCACGTTGGAAGAGTTTAAAGCCATTTTCTTTTGGGAATATTTACACCGTTTTATTGGCAGGATTTTAGGTTTAGTATTTATTCTTCCTTTCATTTATTTTTTGCTTGCCAAAAAGATAAAAGGAAAACTATTCAAACAATCATTGATTATTTTAGTAATGGGAGCTTTCCAAGGTTTTTTAGGTTGGTGGATGGTTAAAAGTGGCTTGGTTGATAATCCTGATGTGAGTCATTATCGGTTAGCAATACATTTAATTGCTGCATTTTTAACCTTTGCTTATACTTTTTGGGTGGCGTTAAGTTTAATATATAAAGATACAGAAAGACCTAATGTTCCTTTTTATAGAAAATGGATTGCAGTACTTTTTGTAGTGACTACATTACAAATTATTTACGGTGCTTTTGTAGCAGGTTTAAACGCAGGTTTTATAATGAATACTTATCCTAAAATGGGAGATAGTTGGTTTCCTGAATCAATTACAGCAATGCAACCAGTTTGGATTAATTTTATTGATGGAATAAGTGGTGTACAGTTTGTTCACCGTACTTTAGCTCATATTGTTGTTGCTTTGGTGCTGTTTTTATTACTAAAGAGTTCAACATATGAGTTAAATAAAATTCAGACAAAATCCTTAATTGGCTTATTGGTAATTGTTTTTGTGCAATTTATGTTGGGAATATTTACGCTCCTTTATGCTGTTCCTGTTTGGTTAGGTGTAACACACCAAGTTGGAGCTTTCTTTTTACTGGGAACAGTAGTTTATACAATGAGTAGTTTTCGAAAGGTTTAAGTTGTTCGTCATTCAGAGCAATGATTTTCATTCGCTTTAAGCGGATAGAAAATTGAAGCGTGGAATCTCATAACTGTAAGCGCTCATTTTAAATAGATTCTTCACTTCAATTTGTAATATCCTTCGATTAACTCAGGATGACAAATTATTGTTCAGAATGACAGTTTTCTGCGATTGATTTATACTCCTCATAACAAACAAAAACCTGATCAATCAGTTCATAATCAGAAGAAACTTCAATGAATTTGTCTGTAAAATCACAGTACGTCATAAAATCACTAACAATTAAATTGTTTTTTAATTCAGTTATTCTTTTGATGAATTGAGGATTAAACTTTTTGGATAATTGTGCCTGATAATTATCCCTGGCTATTAGCTTTAGATAATTCTGTTTGTCTTTAATTCGTTTATTAAACTTCGCTAATATTGAAGAAATAGGACCACTAAAAGAGATCCCCCCATTAATGTTATTTGGGTGAAATGGTTGAACCAAAGCCATGACACTAGGATTCATTTTATGTTTAACTGTATCCTTCAATTTAAGATTTACAAACGCTTCTTTAAACTCTTTAAAGTTTTTGTAAGGTAAAACAGTGTATAGTTCAAGTGTAAATGTTTCTTGCTCTAAATAAAGCGTATCTAAATTTTTAAACTCAATTATTTTTAAGGTTTGATAGCCAATAAAAGAAACAAGCAAGGTATCTCCTTTTTGAACAGAAATGGTAAACGCTCCATTAACATTACTTTTTGTTCCGTAATTAGTGTTAAGATTAATGATGTGAGCACTTTCTATTGAAGTAGAATCGATTTTTTTTAGAATGACACCAGTTTTAAGTCTCTGTTGTGCTGTTAGGTTTGTAATCCCAATTAAACAGCAACTAATCAATATTGTTTTCAATAATAAATTCACATAGCGAAGCTATTCTAAAACATGATAAACAAATGTTAAGAAATCATAAAGAGTATTAATTTTTCAGAAAAGAAAAATTAGTCGTCATTCAGAGCGATATTTTGTCCAAATTTTAATTTGGAGACAAAATGAAGTGTGGAATCTTCTGTTTTTTTGGGATTCTCGATTACTCGGGGAATCAGGATTGTTATGGAATCAGATTCTTTTCTATAGATTTTTGAAAGTTTTTTTTGTGATAATTTCGTTAGAGGAGTCATCTAAAAGCATAATTTGGATTGATTTAATATTTCCCTTAGCAAAACTTTTCATGTTCAAAAAATCTTCTTTGGTAGCAGTTCTTTTATTGAAGAAAGGTCTTGTTGATATATTAAAACATTTGTCTTCTGGTTTTATGTCAATTGCAGCATTAATATATATAGTTTTGTTGCATTCAAAACTTCGGTTGTCTTTTGTTTCGACATACATAGTGAGTCTAAAACTTGAAGAGCCAATTTCATCTTTTAAACAAATTTTAATTTCAGAATCATAATGATTTTCTATAATGTGTTTTTGTTGATCTATATTAATACTTAAGATTTCGTAATTATTTTGGCATGATGAGAAAATAAGAACAAGACTAAATAATAGTAATTTTTTCATAGAATAATATTTTTCAATTTATTTGTATTCCAATAATACAAACATCATCTATTTGTTCATTCTCGCCTTTCCAACTATTAAATTCTGAAAGAAGAATTTCTTTTTGTTCTAGCATTGGTTGTTGAAAATTTTCAAGGAGTAACTTTTTAAAGGGCTTGTATTTGTATTTTTTGCCTTTAATTCCTCCAAATTGATCGGGAAAACCATCTGTAAACAAATAAAGGGTGTCTTTACTAAATAGTTCAATTTCTATCTGTGTAAAAGGTTTCATCCCTTCATACAAGCCGACAGGTTGTTTATCTGCTTTAAATTCTATTAGCGAAAAATCATTTAAAGTGAAAGTACTTCTGTGTTCCAGTTGTTCTTGAGTTAACAATTTTGTTGCTCTTATAATCCATAAAGGATTATTTGCTCCAGAAAAAATGAGGGATTTATCTGTAATTGCACAAAGAGAAATGTCCATCCCATCTTTTACGTCATCACCACTTTTTGTAAACGTTTCTATAACGAGTTCTCGAGTCTTTTCTAGTATGTGATTGGGTTGTTTTTTGTTAAACTCATTTACACTTCTGTGTAGAGCGTTGGAGCATACAATTGAAACCATAGCTCCAGGAACTCCATGTCCAGTACAATCAGCGGCAGCAATTAATGATAAGTTATTTTTTTGTTCAAACCAGTAAAAGTCTCCACTTACTTTATCTTTAGGTTTAAAAAGAATAAAATTTTGATTTAAAAATTTATCAACTTCCGAAAACTTAGGAAGAATAGCATCTTGTAAGCGTTTTGCGTAATTAATACTATCTGTAATTTCTTTATGTTGCTCTTTTAATTTGTCTTCTGATAATTTCCGAGAGACGACTTCCTTCTTAAAACGGTAGTTCCAAAAAATGAGACCAACAGAAATAATGATTACACCTAAATACATTAAAAATCCTGCGTAGGGCCAATGCATAAACTTAAATAGTATTCCTAAAGCGATAAAATTAATTCCCAGAAAATCTAAAGAACTTAATAAAAGTGTTTCAAATTTTGATTCTGAAAAAGATTTCCATTTTAGATATTTACGCTGAAGTTCTAAAGGTGCAAAACTGAAACAATAAATAAGTACTCCTAAAATGAGTAATATAGAAACAGCTGGAAGTTCAAAGAGAATGAAAGCTAAAGCCAATCCAACTAGAGAAAGAGAAATTGCTAGGTAGATTTTACGTAGCAGGTTTCTTTTGTCGTTTTTAAGAGAACTTGTAATGATTGAGATGCCTAGAAATAGGAAAGAAAAGCAGATTAATAATAGTAAAATGGAAAGCATTTTATTAAGGCTCTCAGAAATTGCAAGGGCTCCAAATCCAATTAGAGCAAAAAATACTAATACTATTCCTATTTTTTTATTCATATAATTATTCGTTTCATTTCCACTCAAACGTTTCAAAAATGTGGGTAATATCTTCTTTAACAAAATCTAATACAGGTTGTATAGAATCTTGGTTAGGTATATTGTTAAAGTAAAGCGAGCCTCTTAAAAAGTGGTTGGTGCTATCTGTTAAATGAAACTGATAATGGGAGGCAGCGTTTCCTTCTATACTGTAAATGAGTCCGTAAACATTTTTTTTAGGGTAGCTAATAATTTGTTGTTCAATATCAAAGGCTTTAACGGTGTGTTTAAAAGCTAATGTTCTAGAATCTTCTAATCGCTCATTTAAGTCGTTATTAAGGGGAATGTAGCTTAAATAAATACTTGCATTTAAATCATCAAAAATAACATCGAACCAACAAGGTTTATCTGGGTTATTAATGTTCTGTTTCGTAGAAGAATAAGTGGGTATCTCAAAAATAAAAGGACAATTTTTGTCTAATGGCTTATAGTCTCTTTTTGGTAAATCTATCCTAAAGTAGCCAGTTGGTTTTGGTGTGTAAACATCATCTCCACAACTGAAAAGTAGTATTGAGATAATTGTGATAAAAAGTATCTTTTTCATTTTTCTAAAATTACTTATTTAGTCGCTCGGATCTGCCGAGTGGCAAATATCTATAAATTAGTTTTACTAAAAGTAAAATTAATAGTAGTTACTCGAAAGTTTTGTGAGAATTTTCTGTTCTCGATACAATTTTTATTTGAAAAATCACTCGAACTGACAAATTCTACGATTCAACTACTCCAATCAAAAGTTTTACTCTTTTAACTCTTCGTTTATCAGCAGCTTCAACAATAAAAGTAAAGTGTTTATGCGTTACTTTTTCATTCTTCAAAGGAATCTTTCCTGCAATTTCAATTACCAACCCAGCTAACGTATCCGCATCTTTTCTTACTTCGTCAAAAATAGAATCATCATCTAGTTCAATAATCTTACAAAGATCGTTTAGCCCTGTTTTTCCTTCAAAAATATAGGTTTGGTCATCTAACTTCGAGTAAGAAATTTCATCTGCATCAAATTCATCACTTATTTCGCCTACAATTTCTTCCAAAACATCTTCTAATGTTATAATTCCAGAAGTTCCTCCATATTCATCCACAACTATGGCTAAGTGAATTTTCATTTCTTGAAATTCTTTTAGTAAATCGTCTAGTTTCTTGTTTTCAGGAACAAAAAATGGATCACGAATTAAACTGTTCCAATCAAAATTTTCTACATTTTGTATGTGAGGGAGTAAATCTTTAATATAAAGTAAACCAATAATTTTATCGAAAGACTCTTCGTAAATTGGAATTCTAGAATGGCCACATTCTAGAATTGTTTTAATTACATCGCTAAAACTAGTCTCTTTTTCAATTGAAATAACATCAACTCTAGCTTTCATTACTTGTTTTACACTTGTTTCTCCAAACTTTACAATTCCTTTTAAAATCCTGTGTTCATCTTTATTTTCAGGAATACCTTCAGTTAAATCTAATGCTTCAGAGAGTTCTTCTACAGAAACGTCAAGCCCTTTTTTCTTAACTTTCTTATCAATTATTCCGGTAGAATAAATTAAAAGAGAACTAATAGGTTTAAAGAATTTTTTTAATAACATGATGGGTTGCGACATTGTTTTAGCAAGCGATAATGCGTGTTTAGTGGCATAAACTTTTGGTATTACTTCTCCAAAAAGGAGTAATACAAATGTGATTCCTGCTACTTGAATTAGAAGTCCAGCCCAAAGTGGAATTGTGCTAAAATCAAAGGTGTTATTTAGGGCGTAAGTTGATATAATTATAATAGCAACGTTGATGAAATTATTAGAAATTAAAATGGTTGCTAATAATTTTTTAGGATAAGCCAATAATTGATTAACCCTTTCATGTTCTTTCGTATCAGAATTGTTTAGTTCTTCTTTCTCGCTAGGATTTAAGGAGAAGAAAGCTACTTCAGAGCCTGAAATTAAGCCTGAAAATAATAGTAGGATTAATAAAACAATAAAGGATATTAAAACTCCTAATGAAAATGGTTTAAGTAAACCAGCTAATAAAATGAGAGAGAATAAGGGTCCGGGGTCCAATGTTTAAAATAGTTAATTAAAATGGTAAATCATCAACTTCGTTAGTTGGCTTATCAACCTCAGGAGTAGTTGCAGGAGTTTCTTTTGCTGCAGGTGCAGGAGCTGCTGTTGATGGATTAAAAGAATTATCATCTTTTCTTCCTAACATTTGCAAGTTGTCACCAACAATTTCTGTCGTGTAACGATTGTTACCATCTTTATCTTGCCATTGTCTTGTTCTTAGTTTTCCTTCTAAATAAATTTGAGAACCTTTTTTTAAGTATTTCTCAGCAATTTCAGCTAAACCTCTCCAAAGTACGATGTTGTGCCATTCAGTATTGGTTTTTTTCTCTCCAGAAGTTCTGTCTTTGTAAGTTTCTGATGTCGCTATTGGAAAATTTGCAACTGCAGTTCCTCCTTCTAAATATCTTACTTCAGGGTCTTTACCTAAGTTTCCTACTAAAATTACTTTATTTATTCCTGCCATCTCTGTTTTTAATGTTTTAATGAGTGAATGTTTTAATGAAAGAATAAGTTCAAGTGAAAAAGCCATTATAGCATTCAATCATTAGCTCATTTTATCATTCAGTTTAAGTTGGAATATTCCAACTTAAACTACATACCAAATATATGAATTTATAGGATTGTTTTTAAATAATTATCTATCAATTTAGGAACAGGGTAATTATTGATTTCTTTCAATGGAATTTCGGTGTACTTTATTCTTATATCTTTTAAGTTCTCTGCTTTAACTAACCAAAATATTGCGTAAATTTTTTGATGACTTAATATATGTTTGTATTCCTCTGATTTTTTTAGAAGTGTAAGCTTGGAATCTTTAAACTCTTTACTAATTGAAGAAAAAGAATCAGTCTGTTTTTCAGTTTCCATTAAAGGAAAATCATAAAGGCCAATCCAAATATCTTTTTCTTTTCTTTCTTTTAAATAAATGTTTTCATTATCAATAATTACAATGTAGTTAAAGTAGCGGTTTCGTTGTTTAATCTTTTTTTCTTTTTTAGGGAGTTCAGTAATTACTTCGTTTTTTAAAGCGAAACATTCTAAACGAAAAGGGCAATTTTCGCAATTTGGTTTTTTAGGAGTGCATTGTAAGGCTCCAAATTCCATAATGGCTTGGTTGTAATCTGCTGGGTTTTTAGTATCTATTAATTCTCCCGCTAATTTTTTAAATATTTTTTTACCTTCAGTAGAATCAATTGGTGTTTCAATTCCGAATATTCGTGATAAAACACGGTAAACATTTCCATCTATAACAGGGTAGGAGAGTCCATAAGCAAAAGATGTGATGGCAGCGGCAGTGTATTCTCCAACACCTTTTAAATTTAAAACATCATTATAATCTGTTGGGAAAACGTTGTTACATTCTTGTGAAATGTATTTTGCTGTAAAATGTAAATTTCTGGCACGTGAGTAATAACCTAAACCTTGCCAATGATTTAAAATTTCTTTCTCAGAAGCATTAGCTAATAGGTCGATAGTTGGATAGTTTTCAATGAATTTATTGAAGTAATCTAGCCCTTGATCGACACGAGTTTGTTGTAATATGATTTCTGATAACCAAATTCGGTACGGGTCAGTGGAATTTCTCCACGGTAAATCACGTTTGTTTTGATGATACCAGTCAATAATTTTTTCAGAAAACCCCATAAACATTGTATTAGTCGATAGTATTAAAATATTTGGCTAAAATTATTAATTCTTTCACTTTCTATTGATTAAAACTTGTATATTTGCCAACCTTAAATATAAATAATTGAAATTTAAATAGTTAAAAAGGTATTTTATAATGACAAAGGCAGATATAGTAAACAAGATTTCAGCAAAAACAGGTATCGAAAAATTAGCAGTTCAAACAACTGTTGAAGAATTTATGAAAACTGTAAGAAAATCTTTAGAAGAAGGACAAAACGTTTATTTAAGAGGTTTTGGAAGTTTTGTGATTAAGAAAAGAGCACAAAAAACAGGAAGAAATATCTCGAAAAATACAACTATTATAATTCCAGCGCATAATATTCCATCTTTTAAACCTTCAAAATCTTTTGTTGAGAAGGTAAAGAAGAATGTGAAGTAAGAAATAAAGAAATTAAAAATATTATTAAAACATAAATCTAGAAGATATGCCAAGCGGTAAGAAAAGAAAAAGACATAAAATGGCTACGCATAAGCGTAAAAAGAGATTGAGAAAAAACAGACACAAAAAGAAAAAATAATTTTCTTTGACTATTAACAGCTATACATTTCTAGTATAGCTGTTAATATTTTTTATTTTCTATTTACACATACTTTTACCCTATAGGTTTTGCTATGGGGGATTTTTGTTTTGGTAAAAAAAACCTTTGAAATGAGTGTAGAACTTATTATTAAGTCTTCGCAAAATGAGGTTACTATTGCCATACTCCATAGCGGAAGGCTTGTGGAGTTACACAAAGAAAAAAGCAATAATAACTTCTCTGTAGGAGATATTTACCTTGGTAAGGTCAGAAAGATTATGCCAGGACTTAATGCAACTTTCGTTAACGTAGGTTATGAGAAAGATGCGTTTTTACATTACCTAGATTTAGGACCTAAATTTAAATCGTTTGCCAAGTACACTAGAGGTGTTACAGGTGGTAGGTTTAATAGACCAGATTTAGACTTTAAATTAGAGCCTGAAATTGAAAAAACGGGTAAAATTGAACAGACCTTAAAGTCTAATCAGAACATTTTGGTACAAATATCGAAAGAGCCTATTTCGACTAAAGGACCTCGATTAAGCTCGGAGATTTCTTTAGCAGGAAGGTACTTGGTTTTAGTTCCTTTTTCTGATAAAGTTTCTGTTTCTCAAAAAATTAAAAATTCTGCCGAAAAAAATAGGCTAATAAGGTTAATTGAAAGTATTAAACCTAAAGGGTTTGGAGTTATCATTAGAACAGTTGCTAAAGATAAAAAAGTAGCTGATTTACATGCAGATATGACTAGTTTAACTGAGCGTTGGAAACAATGTTATGATGAACTTAAAAATGCTCATGCACCTAAAAAAGTATTGGGAGAATTGAATAGAACCTCTGCTCTTTTAAGAGATGTTTTAAATAAAGATTTTACTAATATTCATGTAGATGATGAAACCTTGTACGATGAGATAAAACTCTATTTACAAGAGATTGCTCCGGATAAAGAAGATATCGTTAAACACTTTGTTGGAAACGTTTCTATTTTTGAGAATTTTGGAATTGAAAAGCAAATTAAAACTTCTTTTGGTAAGAATGTAACCTTAAAAACAGGTGTTTATTTAATTATTGAACACACTGAAGCGTTACATGTTATAGATGTAAATAGCGGACAACGAGGAAAGAAAAAAGAGAAAACTCAAGAGGAGAATGCTTTAGATGTAAATCTTGAAGCAGCAGAAGAAGTAGCTCGACAATTAAGATTGCGAGATATGGGAGGAATTATTGTAGTTGATTTTATTGATTTAAGAGAGTCTAAAAACCGTAAACTTTTATTTGAAAAAATGAAAGAGTTTATGAAAGGTGATAGAGCAAAGCATAATATTTTGCCTCCTAGTAAGTTCGGTTTAATACAAATTACCCGTCAGCGAGTTAGACCAGAAATGGATATTAAAACTGCTGAAAAATGTCCTTGTTGTAAAGGTGATGGAGAAGTCCATTCTACTATTTTATTGGTAGATGAGATAGAAGGTAATTTACGTTATTTAGCTAAGCAGAACAAGAATAAAAATATTCGAATAAATGTGCATCCTTATGTAGAAGCTTTTCTTAATAAGAAAACAGGAGGTTCATTTTTTAATCCAAGTTCTTTACGTAAAGAATGGCAGAAGAAATACAATAAAACAATAGAGGTATTCCCTACAACATCTTATGGTTTGTTAGAGTATTATTTTATTGATGCTAAAGGAGAGAAGATACATCTTTAATTATGTATAAAGATGTGGTAGGAAATGCTTTGTTGGACTATTACAATAATAGCTACACGACTGATATAAAGGTGAAATCATCTATTTCAGAAGATGATGTTGTTTCTATTCCTTATATGTTTCGTACGGAAGAAGAACTGCCTCAATTAGAAAAAAAAGCATTAACGTTATGTAAAGGAAAAGTGTTAGATGTTGGTGCAGCTACTGGTTGCCATAGTATAATACTTAAAGAAAGAGGGCTAGATGTTGAAGCAATAGATATTTCAAAAGGAGCTGTAGAGGTAATGCAGAAAAGGGGCGTAAATGTTCAGAATGCTAACTTTTTTGATGCGATAGGGAAGTATGATACCTTACTTTTTTTAATGAATGGTTTAGGAATAGCAGAAAGTTTAAAAAAGCTACCCAAGTTTCTTGAAAAAGCAAAATCATTATTAAATGAGGGAGGACAAATGTTATTAGACTCTTCAGATATTCGATATATGTTTGAAGAAGAAGATGGTTCTATGTGGGTAGATTTGAATGTTTCATATTATGGAGAGGTAACTTATCAAATGGAATATAAAGGTTTGGTTACTGATAAGTTTGATTGGTTATTTGTTGATTTCAAGAAATTAAAAGAGGTAGCTACAACCCTTGGTTTAAAAACGGAGTTACTTTATGAAGATGAAAACAATCAGTATTTAGTTAAACTTAGTTCTTTCAGATAGCGTTTTTTTTGTTTTATGAAAATATTTTTATAAAAACCGTAAAAATTAAGGCTAAGATTATTGGTCCCACAATAGCACTGATTACCACTTTACCTATCCTTTTATATTTTTAAGAATGATGCTGTAAAATGAGGCTTGTGTTAAAAATATTACAATTACGTAAGGAATAAAAATAATCCAATTTCCGACATTTCTCATCCAATTAAAATTATAATAGCCTTCATCAAAAAAAAAGAAACAAGGTTATGCCTATTGAACTTATAAATAGTATTGGAAATTCGTTTTTCTTAGTACGAGAAGATCTTGTTTCTATCATAATCTTTTTTAGTTAATTTACGTATATAACGACAAATTGAATATTTAATTATACTTAGAAATGAACAGTAAATTCTTGTTTTCCATTTAAACTTTATTGACTGTCAACTAATAGACATAGAGATTTGTATTTATTTTATATTTTTGAGTTATAAATTAATGAAAAATACTGCAACCATAATAGTTTTAGCTTGGCCCGACACAAAGGTTATTTGTGAAGGAAAGTGGTATGATGAGCCTATGCGTTGGGTTGGTGCACTTAAAGATGGGTATTATAATGCAGGACATGCAGCATTTTTGTTAATTAATAACACATCTGGAGATATTCAATATTTTGATTTTGGAAGGTATCATACACCAATGAAGTATGGTAGAGTTAGAAGTAAATTAACTGATCCAGATATTGAAATGAAGCATAGTGCAGAAATTAATAACGGAGTGATAACCAATCTCGATGAAATTTTATTGGAACGATATCATAATAAAGCTTGTCATGGAGATGGTAGATTAACAGCAGCTATTGTTAAGAGTGTAGATTATAATAAAGCGTATGATAAAGTAATTAAAATGCAAAGGAGAGAAGCTATTTATTATGGCCCTTTTGAGTTTGGAGGGACAACCTGTTCTCGTTTAGTTGCTCAAACAGTTTTAGTTTCTACTAAGGATTGGTTAAAAAAGCTAATGATTATTTTCCCTTATACAGTTTCAGCTACACCAAGATCCAACAATAAAGTATTAAACGATTGTTGCCATTTTTATGAAATTAATAATGGTAAAATATTGATGAGAAAAAGCAAATTTTATTGGTTTAAAAAGCTCTTTAAGTTTAAAAAAAGAGAGGGTATAAAAGTGAATGTTAGCAATTTAACAACAGAATATATTTAGTGGTGAAAAAGAAAATAGGAAGAGTATATCCCCCAGAAAAACCAGAGATTATTCCTGTTTATTCTCAGTGGCTTTTAGGACAAGGAGCAGGGGCTTGGTTTTGTATAGGTAACACAATTGAGTCGAAGAAATTTAGAATTCAGCGGTTTACCCCTGATGGGAATTTAGATTGTGATAGAGTTTTTGAAATAGAAGATAATGGCTCGGTTTTCGATATTGAGGCAGCTTATGAATTTATTCATGTTTCGCATTGTGCAAAATGTAGAATAAAACAAAATGAAACCGTTTTTGTATTTAATTATATAGTGACATAAAAATTGAAAATATGAGAAAATTAAGCTTGATAATAACGACATCAGTTTTGCTAATTGCTTGTGGTAGTAGTGCTGAGAATAATGTTACGGAAACAACAGAAGTTCCACAACAAGTAAAAAATGTAGTTGTTGAAGAAGTGGTAGAAGTTGCTCTAGAGGAATCGGAGATTGTTGAAAGCAAGGAAATTGCAACACCAATTGTAGAAGAAGAGATGGTAGCGGTAAAAGAAAAGGCCTTGAAAAAAGAGGTAGTAACTAAAACTGTTGTTGTAAAAAAAATGAAGGAGGGAAAAGTAACGGAAGTACAACAAACGGGAGTTCAGGCAATGCTTAAACCAAGTCATGATACATGGAACACATTGACTCAGATGAATGTTACTGCTGATGGCAAGGTAAACTATAAAGGAATGAAAGCGGAGATGAATCAACTCATCCTTTATTTATCGCATTTACAAAATACACCACCTAAAACAGATTGGACTAAAAATGAAAAATTGGCCTATTGGATAAATCTTTACAATGCATCAACAGTTTATTTAATAGCGTCTAATTATCCTGTATCGAGTATTACAAAATTAAATGGTGGTAAACCATGGGATAAGAAATTTGTAAAATCTGGTAATAAAATATACTCGTTAAATGATATTGAAAATACGATTGTTCGTCCACAATTTAAAGATCCAAGAATACATGCTGCATTAAATTGTGCAGCTGTTAGTTGCCCTAAGATGTTAAATGGAGCATTTTTACCTGGTAAACTGTCTGCTCAGTTGGATAAACAGTGTGTTGCTTGGATAAATGATGCAAACAGAAATGTTGTTTCACCCAATAGCTTAAAACTAAGCCAGATTTTTGATTGGTATGCAGCTGATTTTAAAGTAGTAGGAGGTGTCGTAGTATTTATTAATAAATACAATAAGTCTAAAATAATAGTGAACCCGAAAGCTAAAATTTCTTATTTAGAGTACAATTGGGGTTTGAATGAATAATTTAAATCATTGTCAATTCGAGTGTTTCGATTTTTTATCGAAATGTATCGAGAATGAAATGATTGTGAAAGAGTGTTCTCGATACAAAATTCTTACAGAATTTCACTCGAACTGACACTTTTTGTAACTTCGCACTTAATTAAGTGTAAAATGTCTCAATATTCAACATCAACAATTTGTGCTTTAGCAACTGCTCCAGGAATTGGAGCCATTGCCATAATTCGTTTATCTGGTGAAGATGCCATTACTATTTGTAATAAAGTATTTAAAGGAAAAGACCTTTCTAAAGTAGAATCACACACAGCACATTTTGGAACAATAAGAGATGGGGAAAAGATTATTGATGAAGTTCTCGTGACTGTTTTTAAAGGGAGAAAATCTTTTACGGGTGAAAATTCTGTAGAAATTTCTACACACGGTTCCCCTTATATTCAGCAACAGGTATTACAGTTGTTACTTAAAAATGGCGCAGAATCGGCTGGGCCAGGAGAATTTACCTTACGTGCTTTTTTAAATGGAAAATTAGATTTGTCACAAGCAGAAGCAGTAGCAGATGTTATTGCTGCAAACTCTGAAACTTCACATGAATTGGCAATGAGCCAAATGAGAGGAGGTTTCTCTAATGAGATACAAAAATTACGAGAAGAACTCATACATTTTGCTTCGTTAATTGAGTTAGAACTCGATTTTGGAGAAGAAGATGTAGAGTTTGCAGATAGAGATGATTTAAAGAAATTGGTAACCAAATTAAATACAGCATTAATCAGTTTAATTAGTTCTTTCGATTACGGAAATGTGATTAAAACAGGTGTCCCTGTAGCCATTGTAGGAAAACCAAATGCAGGAAAATCTACCTTGTTAAATTCATTATTAAAAGAAGATAGAGCAATTGTTTCTGCTATTGCAGGAACAACAAGAGATACAATAGAAGAAATTTTAAATATTAATGGTGTTCAATTTCGATTTATCGATACAGCTGGTTTAAGAGAAACCACTGATGAGATAGAAAAGATAGGGGTGGATAAAGCTTTTGAGCAGATAGAAAAATCTGCCATTTACCTTTATTTGTTTGATATCAATGCCCTTTCGTTAAAAGAAGTGGAGGCAGATTTATCGCAATTAAATACTGAAATTCCTCGATTGATTATTGCCAATAAAACTGATTTGGTTGATGCTACTAAATTGGTAGAATTTGATAAGCTGAATTGTTATTTTATTTCAGCCAAAGAAAACAATAGCATAGAAACATTAAAAGATGTATTATTTAAAGCGGTGAACGAACGTTTAGTAAAAACGAATGATGTAGTCGTTACCAATGCTCGACATCACGAAGCATTGAGTAAAGCCAACGAATCACTTAATACTGTGCTCGAAGGATTAGAGAATAACATTACAGGCGATTTCTTAGCCATGGACATTAGACAAGCCTTGCACCAATTAGGAATGATTACTGGAGATATTACTACAGACGATTTATTAGAGAACATCTTTAGCAAGTTTTGTATCGGTAAATAAATTATGTTTGAAGAAGATAATGGAGATAAAGAAGATGTAAAGTTGTTAGCTGTTTACCAAAAAGCAACAGAAATTGTTGATTTAGTAGTTAAAATAGCTGAAGTAATTGAAGATGAGTTAAATAATCAGTCTAAAAGCACCGAGAATGAAATAGCATTACAATTATTATCTGATATGCTAGGGAATGCTTACATCTTACCGGTAAAAATTTCTGGAGCACATGGGGTTGATTTATATGATTTGAAAATGGAAAATGCAGCGTTAATAAGAAAGGCTGCAAGAGAATTATCTACCAATTGTATCGGATTAGAAATTTTTGGAGTAAAAAAATCATTAGCTTATTTGCAGATTTTACGTGATGAAATAGATTTATTTAGAGTAGAATTTGCAGAGTGGGTAAACACTTTTAACGCATGGGATTATATCATTGATAGATGGGGGTTATTTAATCCGCCTGGGGTAAATTATGATGACCACGATCCAGATGATGGCATTCCTTTTAACCCAGATGATCTGAATGGATTGGGTTAGGTTATTGAAAAAATAATTACCTTTGACTTTGATATGAAAACAGTTGAAACCTTATTAAAAAAATATAACGAGCTTGGAATTATTCAATCCAAAGCAGAGTTCGATAAGGTTAAAATAGAGTTTGTATACCATTCTAACCGATTAGAAGGCTCTAATCTTACCATTATTCAAACACAGGATATTGTAAACACTCATAAATCAAAAGGAGAAGTTTCTGTGGTAGATAGCTTAATGGCTATTGATAATTACCGAGCATTAAACCAAGCCTTATCATTTGGAGCGAGTAAGTATCCATTAACAGAAAAAATGCTATTAAATTTGCATGAGAGTTTATTAAAAAACTCTTTTGAGCTTGATCCTGCTTATGTTAGTTGGAAAGAAAAAGGGCAGGAGTTAGGAGCTTATAAGATTAAGTCAAACCGTATTCTTTACATCCAAAATGATGTTGAGGTTTATTATGATACTCCAACACCCGAAGAAAGTAAAGAGATGATTCTTAAAAGTTTGGAAGCATATAATAGTAGTGCTGCATCGTTTTTAGAAAAGCTATCTAAGTTAGTTCAGAATGTTTACAATGCTCACGCCTTTTTTGATGGTAATAAGCGAATGACAAGGCTTTTAATCGCTAATCAGTTATTAGCTAATGGTTTTCCGTTAATAGTATTACATAATGATAAGAATGCATATAATGTAGCTTTGATTGATGGTTTTGTTAATCAGACTCATCAACCGATAATGAATGTATTGATAACAGCATTTAATCAGTACCTAGCACAACAGATAGAAGAACAAAAGCATAGTAAAAAATCGAAACCGAAAGGGTTTGGATTAATATTGTAATAGCTTCCTTTATTAATCGTTATTTAGTATCAATCTGTATCTTATTGTACCTATAAAATATAATGTACTGACAATCAGCGGTAATTACTTTTTGCATCACCAAAATCGCTATAAAATAACTGCTCTAAAAAACCATATTTTTTTATTTAAAAAGGAGGCTTTATTTTTTAAAATTTGCTTCTGATGAGTGAAAAAATGATTTTCTTTGATATTAAGTATAGCATAAACACTTAATTATAATAAGTATTTATACCTAAAAATACATCTGATATAAATACCTAAGAGATAAATTTATTAACAATATGTTATAACTGCAAGCAAATATTCTTGTTTAAAAGACTGATTATTATATATTTATCCATTTCTTTAAATGAACATGTTATTAACATTGTTGATGTTAGATTTTTTGATTGATTAACGACCTATTTTTACTAGGTAGTGATTCACAAAAAATCAAATATGAAGAATATCGCAATATTATTATTAATTATAGTAGCAGGGTTTAGTAGTTTATTTGCTCAGGTTCAAGTAGATAAATTTTCGGGAGATGTATCTTACGGTTTACCATTAATTACCGTACCAAATTTTAGAGGTCCGAGTGTTTGGACTTCCTACTAAAAACTGGACAAATTTAAACAGACCACTAAGCCACAGATTTTAGGTGATTAAAAAATTCAAATTCTTTCATAGTTAAATTCCCT
>Ga0256845_1001539_pt1 | contig 18288 bp, 13 predicted proteins | sample RiftiametaG_FD_189101 | JGI IMG/M metagenome (GOLD analysis project Ga0256845, IMG submission 189101) | Tube worm associated microbial communities from hydrothermal vent at the East Pacific Rise, Pacific Ocean - Riftia | ecosystem: Host-associated > Annelida > Integument > Unclassified ...
TTTGTGCTGCATGATTGGTGATATTTAAAGTTCGGAATCGCTCAATTTAGGTAATAGTAATTATAGTTTTAATAAAGTTAAAAAAAACAAAAACATGTAGTGGTGTTACTCTTCAATTTCAATTGTGTATTTTGCGTTAAAACTTTTGCCGGCACCTATTTCTAAAATCCCCTCTTTGTTTTCAAATATCCCATCGGAATTATCTGAGTCGGTAATACCGAGCCACGGCTCAATACATATGAAATTTGCATGTGGTTTTGCCCAAATACCCAAATAGTTAAAACCGTTAAAATTAACCGAAAGTTGGTAACTGCTTTTGTTACTTTTTAAAGTTACTTTGCGCGATTTTAATTCTTTAAAAATAAGCGCATCGTTAATAAACATATCATCTGATAAAGGCAAAATTTTCGATTTATTAATAATAGGCCTTGTTGAATTTTTAACCAGCCCGTTTGTGGTTAAATTGTGGGTAGAAACGGTTTCTGTTTGCTCAAACTCCAAATAATAGTCGCTGTATTTTTCGTTATTGTTAATAGGGCATTTGAATGCCGGATGGGTACCGAGCGAAAATAGCATCGGCTTTTTATCTAAATTTGTAATTGTGTGCCCAACTTCAATTTTATTGTTGGTTAGCTTGAATGATATTTCAAATTCAAATTTAAAAGGATAAACCTTTAATAAACTGTCATTGTATTTTAACGAAAAAACCAATTGGTTGGCAGTTTTGCTCTTTAACTCAATACTGTTGTTATGCCTGATAATACCATGTTTTGGGATTTTGTAATTTTTGCCCTTATACATGGTAACACCATTTTTTAAACTCCCTATTATTGGGAACAGAACCGGTGCAAAACTCCCCCAAATATCGGGGTTTGCACCCCACATATATTCACTATCGGTTTTTAGCGACTTAATGCTGCATAACTCGGCACCCTTTTGCTGAACCTCAATTTTAAAGAAACTATTTGAAACTGTATGCCTCATTGCTATTTTTTAAGTCAAAAATATCTTAGATTTAATGAAATGCAAACTTTATACCTAATATTCATAAAAGTAGTGCACAATGTTGCATTGGCTTTTTAAAATATGGCATTGTTTTTATAATATAAGTGTTACCAACAAGCTGAAAAAAACAATGATTGAAAATTTTGCTGCAAAAAATATATAATTGCCTCCTCACATTATGTACATTTGGTTTTTGCCGATACACAAATTTCAACATAAAAAGCAAAAAGAGTATAATTTCATTACCCATAGAGAGAAAGAAAAACAACTATTTTATATATTGAAAAATGATATATTTTTTCTAAATTTGAGATTTCAATTCAGATAAGAATATGAACAGAATAAAAGAAGTACTGGAAGAGAAAGGGATTAAACAAAAGTGGCTTGCCAAGAAACTTGGTAAAAGTTATAATATGGTTAATGGTTACGTTCAGAATCGACAACAACCTAGACTTGAAGTTCTTTTTGAAATTGCCAAAATATTAGATGTTGACCCTAAAGTATTAATTAAAACAGAAAAAGACGAAAAATGATATTAGATAACGAAAATGAAAATCTAAAAGTCCATGAATGGATTTCAAAATATACAGAAGAAGGAACATTTGATATTGTTACAGGTTATTTTACAATAGGTGCGCTTGCCTATTTCTCACAAGAGGTAAAAGAAAAAATTGAATCTTTTCGGCTTGTTTTAGGTGATATTGTAAATATTGATGCTGTTAATGATAGAACTCTTGATTTATTGAATGAGAATATAACTGTTGAAGCAGCATTAAAATTAAGCAAAGTTGCACAGGAAGCCGTTAAATTTTTAAAACTTAATAAAGTTGAAGCAAAAACTTTAGAGCCAAATTTTTGTCATGCCAAAGCATATCTATTTAAACCCAATAACAATGACGATAGAGACATTTATTTCATTTCGGGGAGTTCAAATTTAACAGAAGCCGGAATAGGATTAAAACAGACTAACAATGTAGAACTCAATATTGCTGAAACAGGAAACAATAGCCAATATAAAGAACTGGCATTGTGGTTTAATGATTTATGGAAAAAACCACAGGCACACAAAAATAAAACCCTTACTGACGAGAGCGGAAAGAAATATACAAAACCATTCAAGCAATATTTAATAGAAGAGATAGAAAAGATATTTGTTAAATACACTCCTAAAGAACTTTATTACAAAGTGCTTTTTGAATTATTTGGTAGTCAGATTTTGAATGACCAAAACGATCCTGATTTTGCTAAACAAGTTGGGAGACTTGAAAACTCAGTTATTTTTAATACACTTTACGATTTTCAGCAGAAAGGTGTTTTAAGTTTAATTAAAATGCTTCAAAAATATAATGGGGCAATTCTTGCCGATGCTGTTGGTTTGGGGAAAACATGGAGTGCATTGGCTGTAATGAAATTTTTTCAACTTCAGGGCAGAGAAGTTATTTTGTTGTGTCCAAAGAAATTACAGCATAATTGGAACCGCTACAGAAAAAACCAGGAATCAAAATTTGAACGGGATAAATTGGAGTATTTTATTCGATTCCACACAGACTTGGAATTTGACAGAATGGATAAAGAAAAATATCGGGCAGAACTTGCAGATACATTGTTTATTAATGATAAGCCAAAACTGATTGTTATTGATGAAAGCCATAACTTGAGAAATGACAAATCAAAAAGATATAAGTTTTTTGTTGATGAGATTTTAAAACGAAACGAAGATATAAAAGTATTAATGCTGTCGGCTACCCCAATCAATAACTCGTTAAACGACATTAGAAATCAATTCAAGTTAATGGTGCAGGGTGGTGTTCATGGTTTTGAAGAATCGCTTGGAGTAAGGAATATTGATTACACATTTCGTTCAGCTCAAAAATCCTTTAATGACTGGCGAGAGGAAACAGATCCTAAAATTGGTGAATTTATTAAGAAACTACCAGCTAACTTTTTTACTTTAACCGATTCGCTTACAGTAGCACGTACCCGTTCAATGATTGAAGGGCAACAAACCGGACTTGATTTTCCCGTAAAGGCTAAACCTGATAATATTTTTGTTACACCAAAAGAGATAGGAAATTTTGAAAGTTTCGAGGAACTCTTTGACCATTTTCCGCCTATGCTTTCTGGATACCAACCGGCTTTTTATGCTGAATCTTTTGAAGAAAAGAAAAAAAGACAAAAAGCAAAACAGGAAGGGAAAACAGAAGTTTCGGTAATTGAAGATGAAGTTCAACGTGATAAGTTTCTGGTAAAAATGATGTATATTTTAATGGTAAAAAGGCTGGAATCATCATGGTTTTCATTTCAATCTACGGTTGGGAAAATATTAGATCATCATCAAAATGCACTTAATCGAATAAAATTATACGAAGAAAATAAGGAAAATGGAGAATTGAATAATGAACTTGATGTTTTTGAAGGTGATGATTTAAAAGACGAAATTGAAGAATTCACTCTTGGAAAAAAACGTAAAATTAAATTATCTGATATTGATAATGCCGGAAATCTTAAATGGTATAAAAAAGATTTAAAAAAAGACATTGATGCTTTGGATAACCTACTCGGAAATATGAATCGTTTTGCAACTGATTTAGAGAAAGAAACAATCAAACCCAATAACCATAAAAGTGCTGATGATAAACTACAAGTATTAATAGAAAGAATTATTTCGAAAAGAAAATCAGGGTTCAATGACAACAATCAAAAGCTGGTAATTTTTACCGTTTACAGAGACACTGCTGAATATTTGTTTGAGCAACTTAAACTAAGAGGGTTTGACAAAATTGCTGTAGTTAGTGGCACAGGATCAAAAACAGATGATTCAGATGTCGAGCATAAAAACTTTGAACCCATTCTTGAAAGATTTACTCCATATACCAAATTATTCAAAGAAAAAGAGTGGGCATTTGAACCAAGCACAGAATCTATTTCAGAAAAAGAACAATACGAAGAATGGATTAGTTGGATTGCTACTAAGGATGAAAAAACATATCAGAAAATAAAAAATCCTATTGACATCTTAATTGCAACTGATGCATTGAGTGAAGGTCAAAACTTGCAGGATGCTGATATGGTTGTTAATTATGATATTCATTGGAACCCTGTTAGAATTATTCAAAGAATGGGACGTATTGATCGTTTAGGCTCTCCTAACACTAAAATTTTTGGAATTAACTTTTGGCCATCCAATAACATTAATTCATATTTAAACTTACAAGGTAGAATTGAACACCGTATGGCAGCAATGAAACTGGCAGGCTCCGAAGTGCAATTGGAATTTTCCGACTCATTTAAAGAGATGGCAGATGATGAAAATCTTGAAAACAAAATGAAAGCCAGAATGATGGAGCAAATGCAAACCTCATGGGATGATATTGAAGTAAGCGAGCAGGGATTAGGGTTTGATGATCTTTCATTAGAAAAATACAGGCAGGATTTATTGTCTGAATTAAACGAACATCAAAAGAAATACGAAGAAATGCCCAATGGCGTTTATACTGGTTTTGTTGCTGAAAAAGAAATTTGCAATGAGGATGGTATCATCGCCCTTTTAGGTTATCCGGCAAAGCCGCCCAAAACCATAAACTACAATTATCAGTATTACAATCTTATTTACATTGATAAAAATGGCGAGCCTATTTTGTTAAATCAAAAGGAAGTTTTGGATGCCCTAACTTTTCACAAAGATAAGCCCCGTTTTGTTCCCGACAATATTGAGAAAGGAGAAGAAAATGCAATTCAGGAACTTGTAGAAACAATTAACAAATGGATAAAATCACAAGCAGTTGAAGAAGAAAAGCAGGAAGATGGAACGGTAGAAAAGAAAATGGGGAAAGAAGCAACCGATTTACTTTCAAAACTGCGAAAAGGAGACAAGGGTGCAATTAAACGAATTAAACAAAACATAAAAACCGGTGAAAAGTATCAGCTTGATAATTTCGATTTGATAACATGGTTTTTGGTAACGGTTTAGTAAATGAAAAATTTTAAACAATTAATAAATACTATTGCAGCTGTACACCAACAGCTTCAAAAACAAGCGGTCAATGCGGTTAATCAAACATTAACTATTCGTAACTGGTTAATTGGATTTTATATTGTAGAGTACGAACAAAATGGTAATGACAGGGCAAAGTATGGCACGAAATTACTTGCAACACTTGCTTTAGAATTTAAAAACACAAAAGGATTGGATGAAAGATCTTTTAGGAATTTTCGCTTGTTTTACAAATATTATCCACAAATTGGAGCGTTTTTAAATGAAATTTCAATTCGGGGGTCAGCAACCACCAATTTGATTAACCTCAATATAGAAGTATTGCCACCTCAATTATATGAATATAAAAAACAGGGGTCACTGACCGCCGTTTCAGATAATATTAAAAACAGGGTGCTCGGGAAATTGATTATAACGAAACTATCATACACCCATCTTGAACAACTTATTCGTATAACCGGCGATTTAAAACGCACATTTTATGAGATAGAATGTATTAAGGGAACGTGGAGCGTTAGAGAATTAAAAAGACAAATCTCAAGTTTATACTATGAACGAAGTGGATTATCTGCCAAACCTGAAAAATTATCAGAATTGGTTCAAAAAAAATCTTTAGCACAAAATACAACCGACATTATTAAAAATATCTATGCTTTCGAGTTTTTAGATCTAAATATTAAAGAGGTTGTTGAAGAATCGGATCTGGAAGCTGCACTATTAGACCATTTACAGGAATTTATTGTTGAATTGGGAAATGGTTTTTGTTTTGAAACCCGGCAAAAAAGAATCATTATTGGAGAGAAGTATTATTTTATTGATCTGGTATTTTATCACAGAATTTTAAAATGCCATGTATTGGTTGATTTAAAAATAGGAGAATTTAATCATGGTGATATCGGGCAACTCAACACATACCTTAATTATTTTAAAGATGAGATATGCGAAGAGAACGATAATGAACCGGTAGGCATTTTACTTGTTGCCGATAAAGATCATGCTTTAGTAAAATACGCCACTGCCGGTATGGATAAAAACCTCTTTGTGCAACAATACTTGGTGCAATTACCAAGCAAAGAACAATTAGAAAAATACATTAATGATGAATTAATAAAATTAAGCTGATTTTATGAAACTTACATTATTTAAAGAGGTAGATTTCCTTAATGCTGTAAAAGCATTGTTTAAAGAGCTTAAAGTTCCTGTAAACTATGTGGCCGACGAGCCTACTACTGCCAAAGAAGTCCTAAAAGATACTTATAAAGACAACAGTACTTTTGCTTTAGTTAATGATGTGTATTTTGTAGGAATGGTTGACGATGCTGCTTTTAAAGGAAATGAAAGCCTTTCTGCAAGCCAAATAAAATCGGATTACGATGGGGTGTTGATTTTTGGTATAACACTCAACAAAAGAGAAAACAACCTGCTCCCAACCCGCTCTCAACTGGCTGAAATATCCCGCGCTTTTAATCGTGAGTTTTATTATACACCGGTAGTTTTGGTTTTTAAATATCATAATAATGATTCTGACTATATAGCATTTGCAAATACCGAACGCTTAAAATACAAACAAGAATGGCGCGAAGGTGAAAAAGCAGGAAAGGTTTCTTTGTTAAGAGACATAGATATTAATAATATTCACCGCGGGCATAAAGATATTATCAACCAACTGAAAATTCCGACATCAGGAACAAAACAAGTTGATTCATTTGCCAAACTTTATAGTTACTGGCAGGAAGTTTTTAGTGTTAGTATTCTTAATAAAAAATTCTACAACGATTTATCCAATTGGTATTTCTGGGCAATTAAGCATGTTACTTTCCCAAACAAGCCAACAATGGTAAAAGTACTTGAATTAACAGGCAAGACTGATGAGAAGAAATTAGAAGAATTAATTAATGAGCATAATGCTCAAAATGTTATACGTTTATTAACTCGTTTGCTATTTACATGGTTTATTAAAGAGAAAAAATTAATTCCCAAAGAGTTATTCGACCTCAATTCCCTTCAAAAAGATATTCTGAATGAGATTTCTCCATACCACGAAGAAGGAACCATGTTTGCCGAAGCCAATAAAGAAAGCATCTTTTATAAAGCCATATTGCAGAACTTATTCTTTGCTTCTTTAAATTGTCCAATTAAGGCTGATGGCACCGATAATCGCACACGAGGCTTTAGAGGCTTAGAATCTTACGGAAAGCACCGTGGTATTGATTGGATGATGCGCTACAAAAAGTATTTCAAAAATCCTGATGCTTTTCTGAAAATGATGAACGATACAGTTCCGTTTCTGAATGGTGGGCTTTTTGAATGTTTAGACGACAAAACGCTAAACCTGTATATTGATGGCTTTTCAGACCAAATGACCAAAGGTGAATTTCTGGTTGTTCCTGACTTCTTGTTTTTTGGAGTAGAAGAAAATATAGATTTAAGCAAAGAATATGGTGTTAAAAACAGAGGTGCAAAGCAAGCCGCTGTAAAAGGGTTGATTAACATACTGAAATCTTATAAGTTTACTATTACAGAAAATACTCCCATTGAAGAGGATGTAGCCCTTGACCCCGAATTATTGGGGAAAGTATTTGAAAACCTGTTGGCAAGTTACAACCCCGAAACCAAAACTACTGCCCGAAAACAAACAGGTTCGTTTTATACACCACGAGAGATTGTAAATTATATGGTGGACGAAAGCCTTATTGCATATCTGAAAAATGCAATAAAAGAAACTGACGAAGATGAACAAAAGTTGGATAAGGACCTACATGAATTAATGTCTTTCGACCCGGGAAACCCCTATTCAGACAAGCCTGAAACTACAAAACAAATTATCCGTGCTTTGGATAATGCCAAAATACTTGATCCTGCCGTGGGTTCTGGTGCTTTTCCTATGGGAGTATTGCAAAAAATGGTGCATCTGTTGCAAAAACTCGACCCCAATAATGAACTATGGAAAAAAGTGCAATTGGAAAAAGCAATGGCGGAAACCGAAGAAGCCTATGGTATAGAAGACAAACAGGAACGCGAACAAAAACTCATTGAAATAAACAATGCTTTTGACCAAAGGGTAAACGACCCCGATTTTGCACGTAAACTCTACCTGATTGAAAATTGTATTTATGGTGTAGATATTCAGCCGATTGCTACACAAATATCTAAACTTAGGTTTTTTATCTCGTTGGTAGTTGACCAAAAAGTAAACCCCGATGTAGATAATTTTGGGATACGCCCACTGCCAAACCTTGAAACTAAATTTGTTACCGCAAACACACTTATTGGCATACAAAAAGAAAATTCATTATTTTATATTGATGAAGTTAAGCAGTTGGAAACCGAACTAAAACAAATACGCCACAAACTATTTAATGCCCGCACCAAAGACACCAAACTTAAATACCGCCAAAAAGACGAAGTGCTTCGCAACAAAATTGCCAATATTTTAAAAAATCAGGGACTACCATTGGATGATGCTGAAAAACTGGCAACATGGGACCCCTACGATCAAAACGCATCTTCTCCATTTTTTGACCCCGAATGGATGTTTGATATTAAAAACGGATTTGATGTGGTAATTGGGAATCCGCCATACATTAAAGAATATACTGACAGAAGTGCTTTTGATGGGGTAAGAAATTCTGAGTGCTATCAGGGTAAAATGGATTTATGGTATTTATTTGGATGTAAATCTATTGATCTTTTAAAGAAAAATGGTAATACAACGTTTATTGCAACAAACAATTGGGTAACGAATGAAGGTGCATCTAAATTTAGGAACAAAGTATTACAAAATACAGTAATAAAACAATTCCTTGATTTTAAGGATTTTATGATTTTTGAAAGTGCTTCAATACAAACAATGGTTTATTTATTAGAAAAGGAAATAAAAGAAAAATACTATATAGATTTCCGTAGAATAAGTAAAGAAAAATCGTCACAAGAGGATGCTGAAAAACTTCTATTTAAAGAAGGTTCCCATGAATATTATAGCCTTGAATTTATACCAAATAATTTAATTGATAAGCGAATATCTTTTGTAAAAAGTGATAATGATGTGGTTTTGGACCTAATATTTTCTAAAAGAAATTTTGAGTTAGATAAAACCAAAGAAGTTGCTACAGGTATAGATGTACACCAAGATTTTTTAAATAAAAAAGGTGAGGAGAAATTAAATGGCACAATTCCCAAAGGCTCTGGTATTTTCAATCTAACTGATTTTGAAAAAGGAAACCTTAATCTACAGCAAAATGAATTAGAATTAATCAAACCTTTTTATAATTCAAATGAGTTGTTTAGATATTATGGAAATCAAGAAAATAAATTATGGGTAATTTATACGGGATCAGAATTTAATACACCTGATTCTATGAATAAATATCCTAATTTAAAAAATCATTTGGATAAGTTTAAAGATGTAATTACTTCAGATAATAAGCCTTATGGTTTGCATAGGGCAAGAAAAGAGGACTTTTTCCAAGGAGAAAAGATAATTTCACAGAGAAAATGTCCAAATAAACCTATTTTTACTTTTACAGATTTTGATTGTTACGTATCACAAACCTATTTTGTGATAAAGTCAAATAGAATAAATCAAAAATACTTAACTGCATTATTAAACTCATCATTAATTGCTTTTTGGTTAAAACACAAAGGCAAAATGCAAGGTGCAGCGTATCAAGTTGATAAAGGTCCAATTCTTGAAATACCTATTTATAAGCCATCTGATAAAATACAATCTTTATTATCTACAATTGTTGATGCTATTATTCATGCAAAAACTATAGAAAGTGAATATGCTGTTATGCTTGAAACTATTATTAATGCCCTAATTTTCAACCTCTACTTCCCCGACCACATGAAAGAGCGAGGTATTGATGTATTAGAGTTTGTAGAGCGGGATATAAATAAAGTAATGCAAGGCAGGGAGTTTGAGCCATTGGGCGAAACCGAAAAAGAAAATACAATAGAGCAACTACACCAAACATGGTCTGACCCCAACAACGAGGTGGTAAAACGCATGGGTATGTTTAAGGAGAAAAGTCCCGATATTTTAAAACCTATACTTGAAAGTTAATTATGGACACCGACGATTTATCAAACGAAACCTATCAGGCGGTAATAATTGAAGCCGAAAAATTCAATCATGATTTAACGCTTCAATTTGGAGTTATGGCATCTTCTTGTAAAAATGAAGAAGAATATATAAAAAATGCCAAAGAGTTAATTAATGAAATAAAAGAACTGGATAAATATGATTTAGACGATATTTTTTTTGGTAATATTCCAAATATCACCCTATTACATAAATGCCTTCGGCAGATGGAGTTGAATATTGCCGAAGTAGAATCGATACCCAAAGACCAACGGCATTATGAATTTTAATATTTAATTATTGCTCTAACAAAAGAACAAATAACAGAAACAAAAAAGCCCCGAATAATTACGGGGCTTTTTGGGTGGAAGACCGGATTTGAACCGGCGACCTCTGGAACCACAATCCAGCGTTCTAACCAACTGAACTACATCCACCATTTTTGCGGATGCAAATATATGCAATAATTTTTAAATGGCAGAAATAAAAATGCAAATTATTTTTTTTGCAAAAAGTTATGTAAAAACAGATAATCAATCAGCATAAAATTTTGGCACTTTATTAAATTCATGTAGGTTTGCTTTATAAATATTCAAAAACATGAAACTAATACTAATAATATTTTTTGTAGTGCTTTTTCAACAAGGTTGGGGGCAAAAAAAGATAGAGACTTTTTATAAAAATGGACAACTGGCAAGTACAGGAGCGTTTAATAACGGGCAAGAGACAGGGCTTTGGGTTTATTATGACAGCACCGGCATAAAACTTCAGGAAACTGAGTTTAAAAACGGGGTGATAAATGGTAAACTAACCTATTTTTTTAGAGATGGGAGCATTGAAAACCAAGGTTCGTTTAAATCAGGGATTCTGCATGGGTACTATTTTGAGAACTACACAAATGGCAAACCTCGAATAACAGGATACTACAAACAGGGCAAAAAGGATAGTATTTGGATAAAATACAATGGAAAAGGGCAACTGGTTAAAAAAGAAAAGTACAAAGGCGATTCGGTTTTTTTGATGGCTTTTTGGGATAAAAACGGCAAACAGCTTATTGACAATGGCGAAGGCGTTTACACCTCTTTTTATCAGAACGGGAATATTAAAGAGACAGGGGCATATAAAAACGGGCTGCCCAACGGGAAATGGGAACGTTATTACATTAATGGGCAAATGATGTCGTCGGGCAACTATAAAAACGGCACAGAAATAGGGAAGTGGCTGTCGTATTACCGAGAGGGGAATATATTAAGTGTGATTAACTACGAAAACGGGTTAAATGTAAGGTACTACCAAAATGGGCAAAAGGAGATGGAGGGGCTTATTGTAGATGAAAAAAAGGATAGTATCTGGAATTATTGGTATCATGACGGTAAAATGAAATTGCAGGTTCCATATAAAAAAGGGGTTAAAAACGGAATGCAGATTGATTGGTTCACTAATGGCGAAATGGCAAGCAAAATTAGTTTTGTTGACAATAAAAAAACAGGCAAAGCCGTATGGTGGAATGAGAACGGAAAAAAAGATATTGAAGGCGAATTTGTTAACGACATTCAAGAGGGCTTGTGGACATATTGGCGAACCGACGGGCATAAAGGAAACGAAGGCCATTACAAAAACAACAAAATGGAAGGGCATTGGGTTTATTGGTATGCCAATGGCGAAATTTGGAAAGAGGGCGACTATAAAAACAGTTTGCGCAGCGGGCATTGGGTTATCTATTTTGAAAACAAACAAAAATTTCATGAAGGCGATTTTATTGATGGGAAAGAAAACGGATTTTGGCAGCGTTGGTACGAAAACGGGCAGTTGGAATTAACCGGCTATTTTAATAATGGCTTAATGGACAGCACTTGGCATGCATGGTTTGAGAACGGCGACAAAGATTATATATTATCATATAAAAACAACCTGAAAAACGGCAATGCAAAATATTGGTATTCAAACAATCAGCTTAGGTTAGACGAAAATTACTTGAATGGTGTGCTAAACGGGGCATATTCAACATGGCGCCCAAACGGTACAAAAATAATGCAAGGCAACTATGTAAATGGTTTAAAACACGGCAAATGGCAATACTTTGACAAATATAACAAACTGTTAAGGGTTGAGGAGTATAAAAACGGCATTGAAGACGGGCTATGGCAAACATGGTACAAAGAGGGGCCTTTAAAAAGCGAAATGCATTATAAGGAAGGCAAAAAAAACGGGGTGGTTAAATACCTCAAAATTAAGGGAGAGGTTATTTACGAAGCTACATTTAAAAACGATAAAGAGGTTAAAGTAAAAACCGACAACAGGAAAAAATAAAAACACAACAAAATACTATTTAAATCAGCAAAGTGAGGGCATGGCAATACCCTGTTTTTAATGTGGTTTTTTGTGAAACTTAGCCATACAAGTATGAAAGAGTTAAAACCCAAAAGTAAACCCAAAGTATAGCCCAACTGCATTATACACATAGGTCATATCGTTATTTTTTTTCCCTGCCAAGGCTAAGTTATCATCGGCTCCAATTTCGGGTTCAGAAAAATTAACAAATTCGGTTAGCCCTTTGTTTACGCCTAATATATACTCAATACCGGCAATTACCGATAGTTTTTTGTAGTTAAATTTTGAACCTCCCGTAAAATGATAATAATTGGATGATGGGTTCATAAATTCATTTAAGCCTTGATATTGTTCACTATTTGACACATAATAGGGGTCAAAGTTTGTTCTGAAACCCAATAGCACCTCAAATTTTTCGGATGTGTGGAACTGCCAACCTGCGGCAAAATTAATTATAGATTTTGCACCGAGTTTGTACGATATAAAATCAGAACCCGGTACATATTCATCATCAATAACGGCCGTACCGTCTATTGCTTTGTAGGTGTCTATTTTATGAAAGTATTCGGTTGTAAAGTAGTAGCTGTTATTGCCCGACAAGTCTTTATAAACAATGCCGAAAGATAGCGATACAGGCTCTTTAAACCCCGATTTTAGATATACCGCTGATTCGTTTGAATAGTTATCTTCAATTCTTATGCCATCATCATAAATACCTGTATTTGATATGGTTCTTTTTACATCGGAGTTTCCCATTATTCTTACCGATGGTAAACTAAGGTTTAACCCAAAGCTAAGCCTATCGAGTTTATAGCGCACGCCAATTTTTCCGGTGGCCCTAACATCGTACATAACAACTTTATCGTAGTTTGATGAGTAAGCGCTATATAAATTTATTGTGTCTGGCAGGGTTTCTGTTATTGGGCTAATATTAATGTTTATAAGGTTCATGTATGTTAAACTTTTAATGCTGAACAATACGCTGCCGCCAACAATAAAGTTATCGCTTATTTTGTATGCTGTTCCAATCCCTCCCCACGAATCGTCATATTCATTTGTAAAATCGAAGTTGCCTGTGTAGTTTTCGTTAATGGCGGGGTGTATAATATTTACAGGTTTTTCAATTTGGTCATAAACAGCTATGCGGTTATTGTTTCGGTTAAAAATGGCAAATTGCCATGTTAGCTTATCGGCTTTTTTTAACTTAAATATGTATGAAATAAATCGTGGCTGAACAGTAAAGCCCAAATAATCTGAATGTAAGTCGGTGCCCAAAGCGTTTTTGTAAGTTGTTAACGACAAGTTAAACAGGTTGGCATTAAGGGCAAATTTTTGATCTTCAATTTCGGAAATACCGGCAGGGTTATAATAAATTGATGTAATATCGGAATTGCCGCCAACAACTGCACCTGCAAGCAACGATGCCTCACTGTTAAAACTTGTTGACCAGTAATTGCGGGGTTGGGCTTGTAATATGTTACTAACAATAATTATTATAAAAAACAGCAGGTTAAACTTTTTTGCCGCAAGTTTTGTGATTTTTATGTTCCTATTGTTTCTCATGTTTTAATTGTAAATTTTGTATTACCACAAATTTATTTATTTTTCTTAAAACCTAAAATACGATAATTAATTGATGCTAAAAACGATTTTCTATCGCCTAATATCCCTGTTTCAAAACGTAGTTGCCAATGTTTGTTAAATTGAAATTGTGCGCCCACCAACATATTCCACATTTGGGCAACTTGTTTATCAATACCGTATTGTACTTTTGATTCGCCTTGCCTATTATCTAATTCATTGATTATTGGTGTTAAGGTTTTATCAGCAACAATTTTTTGACCTATACTTGCTTCATTATTATACCAATCCCAATATTCGGTAACTGTGGCATCTTTGTTGTCCCATACCTCTTGGGGTAAAGCGTCCCTCATGCGTACTTCGCCAAGGGTTTCCGATTGCATTTTTATTCTCATGGTTCCAACCCAAAGGGCAATGTTTTGATAGGGTTTTTTCTTTGATACAAAAGCATGTCCTATTCTAAGTCCAACAACGGTAGCCATTGTTGCTTTATCTAACAAGTCGGGTTTATTCCATGTAAAATTTGCATCTACCGAAATCCATACAGGGCCGACACCTCCGGCTCCGAGTATGCCTACCCCCGATGTTTTTATATTTTGTTCTACAATTGAGGTTAAAGGGCTGCTAAATTTAAAATCTCCAAGCCCTGTTATGTTAACTTCGGTTGATGAATGCCCATATCCAAAAATACCATAAACATTTAAAAATGGGAATAGCCAGATATCGGGTCTCACATTCATTGAGTATGAAACATTCCTGTTTTCGCCAAATTTTAGTATCTCTTTTCCATTTTCATCAATAATAGGCCTTAAGTCAAAACTATTGTCAAGGTTATAGGCGTTTTTATAGCCTAATTGCAAATTATTGATTAGTATTCCTTGGTCGGCCCAAAAATAGTTGCCCATAATACCCATTGGATAAGGTATGTCAAAACCTTCGCTATAAGCCCCTTGCCCAAGTATCGGAAAAACATAGTCATATTCTAAGCTTTTTAAGCTGTCGGTATATGCCTGATGGACGTTTCGCACCTTTTTTGTTGTATATTGTGCATTGCTGCTTTTGTTAAAAAAAATTGATACTATAATTAATAGTGTGCTAATTCTAATAATTTTTTTCATAAGTTTATATTTTTTAGATTAATACAATATTTGGAATTGCCCATATAGTTATGATTGATAATAAAAGTATGAGATTAACACCCTGATTCATCAGGGTGAGTATAACAAAATGGCTATACCCATCCTCTGAAATTGCGTTCGCTTTAAGCGAACGCAATTTCAGAGGGGAAAATATCTTACTTTTTAACACCTGATTAAAATTAGGTGTTAATCTCATAATTTCTATAAAATTATACTTCATGTCATATTTATGTGAGCAATTCCAACAATATTATTAATTTTCTTTATCTGAGCCAAGCGTTTCCAAACACTACATAAACAGCCCAATCTTCGGGGCCGCGTGCTATATCCAAACCCATTTGCAAGCCTAACAGGCGGGCTATTAAATATCTGAAGCCGCCACCTGCGTTCCATGCCGTTGTGCCAAAATCCATTTTGTCTATTTTTGGTATGGTGTTTCCTATGCCTCCAAAGCCCACAACGCTCCATCGTTTATATACATTGACAAATTGTTCGGTTTCGGCCAACATTGTCAATTCGCCTTGGTACCGTAAAGCTGGCACTCCTCGCAAAATAACAAAGGGCATTAAATAAAACGGGGTATTTCCCGATGCCAACATTGATTCTACCCGTAAACCCGATGACCATTTTTTTGTAATAGGAACGTATCCTACCGTAAAGAAAGTCAGCCTGCCTGTATTTCTGTCGCCGCCGAGCGCTTCAAGAAATTGTGTATAGCTTATGTGGGTTCGGATACCTTTTGTAGGCGATAAAATATTATTAAACGATTCATACTCGGCTATTAACTCTACCCCTGAATTTTTTATATCAAAATCTTTGGGTTTTACCCAAGGCAGTTTGCTATCTTCAAAGGCATTTACTTTTGTTTGTCCGTAAAGGTATTTTCCGCCAAGCAAGAAGTTGCTGTTTTTTATTCTAAATACGGCTTGTTGTAAAAAGAAAAGACTGCCGATACTAAAGTTTGCAGGGTTTTTTTCTAAATAGCTGCCGCCCAAGCCATAATATTTCAGGTTGATGTCGCCATAACCTAAAACCCCACGGTAACGTATTTTGTCATCTTTCCAAAAGCCTGCATAACCAACCCCTCCAAACCATGTTCCGTTTTGAGTGTATCCAACGCCTGCTCCAATAATATCGGGCATTTTAAATTGTTTATCGTCAGTTTTTTCTTTTGAGATAAAATATAACCCAACACCGACGGCTCCGTATCCAACAGCAGGCTCGGTAATTGGCGATATAATAGGCAAAATGCCATGTAGGTTAAAAAGCCAGTGGCTTAGGTCTAAGGCATTGTCTAAAGAGTCAATAAACATATTTGGCTTATTTTGTGAGTATATGCCATTTATGTTTATAATAAATAAAACTATTATTATGTGTATTTTTTTTATCACTATTTGGCGTTCTGTATGGTGTTGGCATACTATTGGCGTTAGTATGCTACTCTTTTTTGTCGGGTTTTTTGCCTGCCCCGATAGGTATATTGAGTTTTGCAAAGAATGAGCTGTTTTTTGTGTTGTTTACATCTTTGTAAACATCAACAAAGCCGTAGTAGTATTTAACACCAATTGTCCAACCCGAGCCTTTAAAAAGTGTATAGCCAAAACCAATCATGGCACCTGCATCAATTCTGTTTATCTTATCTTTATTATACTCTTTAAAAATAGCATCTTTACCTTCAATATCGGCGTTAAACTCTATCCACGATTTATACATTAGCCCAAATTGCGGCCCTATTTCGGCATAAAAATGGTTTTTAAATTTGTATTTAATTAAGGTAGGCACCATAAAGTAGCTCATTTTATGGCTATAATCTCCAACTAAATCTACTCCATTGTTATCTTTGTATTTTGTTGCCCCTAAATTAACTAAGTCGGTTGTTGTTAATTCATCAGTACCTAAATTTGATTTTACCAATACGCCGGTATAAAAATTCCATTGGTTTTTTATGCGTATATCAAAATAGAAGCCCATATTGAATTTATGCAAATAATCACTTGACTCTAAGCCCGATATTGTTGTCCAGTTAACACCGCCTTCGAGCCCAAACTCTAACCCGTCGGAGTTTAATTTGTCGCCCAGCAATAAGGTAATTAGTACTTGCGATTGAGCTGTTGAAATAATAAACAGAAGGGCAAAAATACTGAATAGTTTTTTCATAAATAATAGTTTTAGTAAGTCCTTAATTTTGCAACTGCCAGAGTTAAATAATTGATAGTTACGGCGTGAGATCTTTTTGAAAATCCCATTTTTATTATTGTAAATATCTTTAAATCAACAACTCACAGCATGACCCCGAAAAAAACGGGACAAGCTTTGTGGATTTAAGATAAGTTGATATTGTTTAAACAATTTGTAACGGCATTTTGTTATATCGTCTATTTTATTGTGTAGCCTTTTCCTTTTATACAAGCCAAAAATGCTTTTTAATAGTTGTTTAGCATTTATTGTTGCTGCTACCTTATTATTTTGTTGTTGCTCTACACGGTTGCCAACTACTTTAGCTCTTCGTTTGCGCAATAATAGTGATAATATAGTTAAAAGTAATATTTTTATGTCATTCAATTTTTAATAAGGAGGGCCCATAAATATATGAGATCCTCCTTATGTAATTAATCTATTTAATCAACTCTATTTCACCCGGTCTCCAACTTTTTTCAATGAATGGTTTAAGTGGACCGTACATTCTTAATATAACAAACCAAGATTTGCTGGGAATAGTTTGTAACCAATTATTTTCAAATCCTTTTGGTGCTTCTGGACCAAAATATACATCGTAAGAACCATCTTCGTTTTGTTTAAACCCTTTATCATGACTACCAACAGTTGGATATGGCTGGTCTGTTTGTAACATTGAACGAGTTTGAGAATCGTATATAGTTAATGCCCAAAAATCAGCAACCGGTACATTTGGTGGTAAATGAATTTTATAAGTTTTAGAACCATCAAATACATTATGCTCTGAGTCTTTAAATGTAATACAATAATCGGAGCCTCTACCTTCGTGTGGAGTTGCCATTGAAGGAGTTACAGCAGTATAAGTATAGTGGAAGAAAACTCTTGCATCGGTATTAAAACCATGCTCATAATTAAAGTACACGTTTTTATCGGGATATGCCATTACCCACTCTGTAGGTACATCTTTATAAAAATACACC
>Ga0256845_1001540_pt1 | contig 18276 bp, 16 predicted proteins | sample RiftiametaG_FD_189101 | JGI IMG/M metagenome (GOLD analysis project Ga0256845, IMG submission 189101) | Tube worm associated microbial communities from hydrothermal vent at the East Pacific Rise, Pacific Ocean - Riftia | ecosystem: Host-associated > Annelida > Integument > Unclassified ...
GATTTAAAGAATAAACTTAGAAACCATAATGGACTATCTATGGAAAGAAAAATGAAGTTTATTGATGCTTTTTTGAAAGTCTAGTAGCGTAAATTAAGTAGACTCCTTTTTGTCTATTAAGCCGATATTTGTCATTCAGAACGATATTTTGTTCAAATTTCAATTTGAAGACAAAATGACGTGTGGAATCTTTTTAATACTGTGTGCGTTTTTTTGTGTCATTCAAAAATGAAGAATCTATTTAATTAGACGTGTTTTTTTAGATTCTTTATGTCAATTTGTTCTACACTTTACTTCGACTACACTCCGCATAAACTAGCTCAGTGTGACAAATTTTCATTCAGGATAACAAAAATTATACTGCAGTTAACTGTAAGGTGCTTAAATTCTTATAAATTCCGTTGTCCAGTTGAATTAACTCAGCATGAGTTCCAGTTTCCTTAATCTTACCTTTATCCAAAACAATAATGTTATCAGCATTTTTAATGGTAGATAATCGGTGGGCAATAACTATAGATGTTCTTCCTTTCATTAAGCGATCTAAGGCTTCCTGTACTAATCGTTCGCTTTCAGAATCTAGTGCACTTGTTGCTTCATCTAATACTAAAATAGATGGATTTTTAAGAATGGCTCGAGCAATAGCAATACGTTGTTTTTGCCCTCCCGATAATTGAACACCTCTATCACCAACTAAAGTTTCAAACTTTTCAGGAAAGCTTTCAATAAATTCTAATGCGTTTGCTTGTTTTGCTGCTTCAAAAATTTCTTCTTCGGTAGCTCCAGGTTTTCCGTACTCTATGTTTTCTTTAATACTTCCACCAAACAACATTACCTCTTGCGGAACCATTGCCATTTGGTTTCTTAATTGAGAAAGTTGGTAGCTATTAATGTTTCTACCATCAATAGTAATATTTCCACTTTCACCATCATAAAATCGGTACAGTAAAGCCGCAATAGTAGTTTTTCCAGAGCCAGAAGGTCCAACAAATGCAATTTGTTTTCCTTGTTCTATTTTAAAAGAAATTTCCTTTAGTACCTGAATGTCTCTACGGGAAGGGTAGGAGAAAGAAATATTGTTAAACTCAATGTTCCCTTCAATTTTAATATTTTCTATATCAGATAAAGAAATTTCTTCCGTATTTTCTTCTAAAATATCCATTAAATGTTCAGTTGCCCCAATTGATTTTTGAAGTTTAGCAAATAACTCAGCCGAACCACCCAAAGAAACACCTAAAAGAGCAGAGTAAATAGCAAATTGTAGTAACTCTCCAATGGTAATCTCTTTAACTTGTACCATGTGTAAGCCATACCAAATAATAGAAACGATTGCAGCACCGGCAGCAAACATAATTAAGCCAATAAAGGCACCTCTCCATTTGGCGTTTTTAATAGACGTATTTACAGCGCTATCAATACTTTTTTTATATCGTGCAATTTCAAAAAATTCATTCGCGTAAGCTTTTACACTTGCAATACCATGTAAAGTTTCATCTACCACTCCGTTAGATTCTGCAATGTCATCTTGAGCATCTTTGGATAATTTTTTAATGTATTTCCCAAAAAATATTCCAATTAATGCCACAACAGGAATAACAGCTATCATAAATACTGTTAATCTTGGAGAGATGTACAATAAGTAAAATAAGGCAATAGGAATTGTAATAATCTGACGAACTATTTCCGCTATAGTTGTAGAAAAGGTTTCTTCTAGTAAAGTAATATCAGTAGTAATTCTGCTGCTTAATTCTCCAACTTTTTTACTAGAGAAAAAACGCATAGGAGAGGAAATTAAATGTTTGTAGGTTTCTGTTCTTAATAAGGCTAAAGATTTTTGAGTGACAACCCCGAAAAGGTAAATCCTAAAGAAAGACATGATTGCGATAACCAAGAAAATGCTAATTAAGATAATAGTTGTCTCATTAACCGTTGTTCCATCTGCTGAATTAGCTGAATCAATTAAATCTCCCAATACTTTAGGAAAAGCCATCATTACAATACTCGAAATAATAAGCACCATCATTCCGAAAATAAATGTAATTCGAAAAGGCTTTACAAATTTAAAAACACGCATTGCTTTTTTGTAAGACTCTTTTGATATTTTTTCTCTTCTCTTTCTTCCCACAGTTACTTCTTTTTGTTTTTATCCTGAAAGTCTAAAGATTTAACACCTAAAGAATTTAATATTCGTTTTGCTGTAATTTTTAAAGGTTCTTTAATTCCAGTCGCTATTTTTTTTGTTGTAGAATCATCAGGTCTTGATACAAAACGAGAATCACTATAATTAAAACCTTCACCAACTTCGGTAAAATAATAAGTGTAAAACGATTTTCGTGTTTCACCCTCAGGTACAGTTATTTTTCCATAACCATGTGGTGAGTTTTCATCTGTTAGAAAGATGATTGCTCTATTAAAATCGCAGGGGACAGTAGCTTCGCATTTTGTCATTTTTTTATCCCACAACTCTAAGTCACCACCATATTCTGGCTTCCAATTTTTATTTAAATAGATTAGTAAATTAATTCGCCTCCAAAGGTTTTCTGCGGGGTTGTAATTTACATCAATATGTACATCAACATAGCTTCCATTTTTTCCTTGGTGTACCCCAGAGCCTAAAGAGTCATTAGTGGTTCTTAAGTTTTTAATACCAGTAATTGTTTCCATAAATTGGTACATTTCTGGAGAGCTTACTACAGCTTTTAAATCGCTAAAACGAGGGTGGAAACGATCAAAATGATAATCTTCTGATTTGTTCTCATTAATACTTTTACGCTTAACATTTAACTTGTCTATTTTAGGGAAATTTTCGTAAAGTGTTGTGGCTAATTCTTCGGTTAAAAAATTAGGGAGCACTAAGTAGTTACAAGGTTTAGCAGTTGAAAAATCAGCTTTTAATTGCTCAATTTTAGCAGTATCTAAATATATGGGGCTAATAATGTCTTTCATTTACAAAAATATAATGGGAGGCAAAGATAGTTAATCTATTCTTTAGAGTATAATTATCGATTAAATACATCAATAATTATTAGTGCACATTGTGCACTAAAAGAAATTAACAAATCCAAAATGTATTTTAGCCAATTTAAACTCAATAGGGTTGTCAAACTGTTTTCCTATTGCGTAACTGATAGAGAAGATTCCTGCTTTAGTTTCGAAACTCATACCCATACCAAAACCAAAAGGTCTGTCGGCAACAAAATTATCAATTCCATCACTCTCATAATAAGCACCATCAAAAAATAAATAGAGGTAAGAGTTTTGTTCTAAAATATACCTATACTCAATTGTCTCAATAGAATATAGGCTCGCAAAAATAGATTCTTCATCAAAGCCTCTCAAAGTGTGGAGCCCACCAATTCGTAATAATTCATTTTCAAAAAGGTTTTCGTTAAAGGTGTATCCGTTTTTTGTGGCTAATTTAATTACATTTCTTTTACTTAGTGGAATATAATAATTGGCATTTAGTTCGGCATTATACAATGTGCTTTTTAAGTCAATTCCTTCGTATAACTTCTCGTCAATTTGTGGGTTTTGTTTAATTGTTTTATTTCCCAATGATCCTCCAATAGTTATTTGATGTCCTTTTTTTGGATTTAATAAATAATCTAATTTAGAGTTATGTATTTCCATACCATAGAGTTTTGCAGAAACATCAGCATAAGATGGTAGTACTGTTAATGCTGCAAACCCTGCTTGCGATAATAAGCTGGAGGATTTATTATGAAAAAACAATTTAAAATAATTGCTTCCTTTTAAGATATACCGAAGACCTATTTTATGACTTACATCAATAAAAGTGGTATCTTTTTTATAGAGTTTAAAATTGTAATCTAGTCCTAAAGGTGTGTTGACCAAAAAAGGGTAGAGGACATTAAATTTTAAATCTTGCGTATTTTCTTGGATGGATCTCCAGTTAAATTCAATTTTCTCCCCATTATGAAATGAGTTAATTAGGTTTAATTTTAAATCTCCAGTTAACCTTAGTTTTCCTGTCTCATCATTCGGCACTAATCCTAAAATACCATCAAACCTGCTGGCTTGTTTCTTTTTTAAGAAAAGTAATACCTTAGATTCTTTCTCTGTAAAAACAACTTTCCATTTTTTTTCTTCAACAACAAAAGGAAGCTCTTTAATTCGAGCACTTATTTTTCGAATAGATTCTTCGTTGTAAAGATCACCATCCTTTATTTTAATATAATTTTTAATGTATTGACTGGTAATTGTGGCATCTCCTTTAATAAGGACACTATCAATTTTATATAGCTTATTTTTTTCTAAATAAAGTTGTGCAGTAAGTTTGTTGTTGTTAATCTGTATGCTATCTAATCGTATAGAAGCAAAAGGGTAACCGTTGTTTTCGTAAAAAGTAATTATTTTTTTAAAGAAGTTTTTTAGTTGTCTTTCATTAAAAGGTTTGTTGTTGTAGAGCTTATCTCTAAAGCCAATTTTGCTCAAAATTTCTTCATCAATATTCTTATTGGTTAAAGAAGTCCATTGGTATGTTTTACCTAAGTTTATGTAGGCATGGTAATAAGCAGAGTCAACAATAATACTATCGTAAGTAGCTGTTAAAAATGCTTTTTGTTGTATTTGAATTAAAACATTTGATAGTTCCTCTTTGAGTTTCGGAAGCGTTATCTCATTATTGTAGTTTATTAGTTTAGATGTTTTTAAAATAGTATCGTTAAAAGAAATTTTAAGTTCAATTTTTTGTCCAGAAACCTGAAGTAGAATAATCCAGAAGAATAGTAATATGTAGTGTTTTAGTTTCAACTTATTAAGTTACGACAAAAGAAGCATTTTATTTGATTTGCCAATCAATTTCCTTCTTACCATTCTCGATTAAAATTTTATTGGTTTCAGAAAAATGCTTACAACCATAAAATCCATTGTATGCGGAAAATGGTGATGGATGAGCAGCTTTTAGTATAAAATGTTTATTAACGTCAATTAATGTTTCTTTTTGTTGCGCAAATTTCCCCCAAAGTAAGAAAATGAGTCCTTTTTTATGTTCGGATAGTTTTTTTATAGTGTTGTCAGTAAATGTTTCCCAACCTTTTTTTTGATGAGAACCTGCTTCATGGGCACGAACAGTTAGTGTTGCATTTAATAATAAAACACCTTGGTTTGCCCAAGTTGTTAAATCTCCATTTTTAGGAATGCTAAAACCTAAATCTTGGTTTAGTTCTTTAAAAATGTTTTTTAATGATGGGGGAATTTTTTTAGCTTCTTTTGGGACTGAGAAACAGAGTCCATGTGCATGAGGAATAATATTTTCATTTATTCCTTCATAGGAATGGTAGGGGTCTTGTCCGATAATTACAACATTAACTTTATTAAAAGGGGTGCTGTTAAAGGCATTAAAAATTTGATTTTTTTTTGGAAACGTTTTGTTTTTTTTTCTTTCTGAAGATAGGAAAGAACTCAATTGGCTGAAGTATTCACTCTTAAACTCATTACTTAAAAACTTGTTCCAATCTTCATCTATTAATTTGTTCTTCATAATTAGGAAATACTTTAAAAGCGGTAATTTAAGTATTAAGTTTTGAGTTTAGATTGATATAATTACAAGTTTAATTGATAATTACCTAATTATCATTAGTTTTGTGAAAGAATTGTATGAAACAAATAAGTATTAAGATGAAAAAAATATTGATTGCAACAGGAACTCTTTTTTTAGTAGCTGTATTATATACATCTTGTAAAAGCCACGAAACTTGTCCTGCTTATGGTTCTGTAGGTACAGAACAAGCGGATAAATTGCCTGCATAAAAAATGAATTGGATTAATATTGAGTCCGAGTCGGATTTAGAAAAAGCAATTGAAGTTTCATTTCAAGATAATCTTGGTGTAGCTATTTTTAAGCATAGTACTCGTTGTTCTATTAGTACTGTAGCCAAAAGCCGATTAAGTTCGTTTTGGAATTTTAAAGAAGAACTTCCTATTTATTGTTTAGATTTAATTTCGTTCAGAAATTTATCTGATTTAATTGCTGAAAAATTTAATGTTCAGCATGAATCGCCACAGATTCTTATTATTAAAGATGGTAAATGTATTTATCATTCATCCCATATGTCAATCTCTGTAAAATCATTGCATGAAGAGTTAGAAGACTAATTTTCCTTTCCTTAAACAATTAAAGTTTACATTCTAATTATTCTTACTTTTGTTAGTAATGAAAAAAATAGTACTCATATTTCTTTTGTTAGCGTTTATTAAAACATTAACGGCTCAAAATACTGTTTTTGAGGAAAAGAGAACTATTTATAAAAAAGAGGAGGCTTTTGGTCCTCTTGTGCATACTAGAGGTTGGGGATTAACGTATCGTTATGGAAAATATACTTCAGGTTTTACAAGAAAAATATATGATGTGGAACTGGTAGGTATGAAACATCCAAAAGAAATTAAAAGTTTTAGTTCTGCTTTTGATAATTCGAATGGGTATAATTTTGGACAATTAAACTCTATAATGATTCTTAGATCGGGAATAGGGAGACACAATACATTCATAAGTAAACAAAGTGTAAGAGGAATATCTATCTCTTCAATTTTAAGTGGGGGGCTTTCATTAGCTTATGCAAAACCAGTTTATATAGAGGTGATAAAAGTTGATTCATTAGATGATGGATTGTCAAGTGAAGTAGAAAAATATGATCCTGATGTTCATTTTCAGGGAAGTATAATAGGGAAGGCTTCATATTTTAGAGGCTTTTTTGAAGGTAAATTGTATCCAGGAGTTTTTGCTAAATATGCATTAAGTTTTGAATCTTCTCGGCAAGCGAATAGAATTAATGCGTTAGAGGTAGGAGCAATTTTAGATTTGTATCTTCAAAAGATACCAATGATGGCAAATGGTTTTAATAAAAGGTATTTTTTTAATCTCTATGTTTCACTTACCTTTGGGGCAAAAAAAACAGTAAAAGATATTGGAAAATCTAAGTAAAGAGAAACAATTTACAAAAAAGCCATCATGGTTAAAAGTTAAATTACCGACAGGAGAATCATATAAAAATCTTCGCAAGATAGTTTCTGAACATGAACTTCATACAATTTGTTCGAGTGGTAATTGTCCCAATATGGGCGAGTGTTGGGGTGCAGGAACAGCAACATTTATGATTTTAGGGAATATTTGTACACGTTCGTGCGGGTTTTGTGCTGTAAAAACAGGGAGACCATTACCAGCAGATATGGAAGAGCCGATGCGTGTTGCTAATTCAGTGAAGCTGATGAATGTTAAACATTGTGTTATTACTTCTGTAGATAGAGATGATTTAAAAGATGGTGGTTCTATTATTTGGGTAGAAACAGTTGATGCTGTTAGAAAAATAAGTCCTAAAACAACATTAGAAACATTAGTTCCTGATTTTAAAGGTGATTGGGATAATTTACAACGTATTATTGATGTTGCTCCAGAAATAGTTTCGCACAATATAGAAACAGTTCGAAGGCTTACAAAACAAGTTAGGATTCAAGCAAAATATGATAGAAGTTTAGAAGTCCTTAAACGTTTAAAGGATGGTGGGATGAAAACTAAATCTGGTATTATGTTAGGTTTAGGAGAGCTAGAAGAAGAGGTAATTGAATCAATGAAAGATTTAAGAGGTGTGGGGTGTGATATATTGACAATAGGTCAGTATTTACAGCCGACAACAAAACATTTGCCTGTTGCTGAATTTGTTAGACCAGAACAATTTGCTAAGTATGAAAAGATAGGGTTAGAACTTGGGTTTCGATTTGTAGAAAGTGGACCTTTAGTAAGGTCTTCTTACCGAGCAGAAAAACATCTTTTTTAATTTTTTAAAGAAATTTCAAGGCTTTTATTTCCCTAAAATTGAGGAAATACTACCGTTTCTTAAATAGCTAATTATAAAACGTATTTATTTTATAATTTTATAGTCTAAAAGAAATAGGATTCTTTGGTTTGTATAGAAATATATGTATCTTGTAAACCGTTTCAAAAAAGAAAAAAGACACTAACTAACAAAACTGTTACATTATGAATATTAAATCTATAATTATAGGATCTTTAGCCTTAGGATTGGCTGTTGGAGGTACATTGTTAATGACTAACCAAGATGAGAAAACTGTTTATACACCTCGAGTAAATAGCGGTTTAAATAGTCAGGCGGGTTATGCAGAGTATATGCATATGCTTAGAGCAGATCCAGCAACAGGGTTAGTAGATCCAGCTTTGGTGAATAAAGCAAGAAATCAAGTTATAGCAAGAAATAAAACTCAAAATAAAGCAGCATTAGGTTTAAATTGGATACAACAAGGACCTGATAATGTTGGTGGTAGAACTAGAGCAATATTAATAGATAAAAATAATTCGAATATTGTATATGCTGGAAGTGTTACAGGCGGTTTGTTTGTTTCTAAGGATGGAACATTATCTTGGACTCCTGTTTCAGGAATGCAAGGTTTATTAGGAGAGAATTTAGCAGTTTCATGTATTACACAAACAGCTAACGGTAGAATTTTTTTTGGAACAGGTGCTACTTTTGAAAGTGCATTTGGTAATGGTGGTAGTGGCGCTATTGGTAATGGAGTTTATGAATATGTGCCTTCTTCAGGGGCAGTAGTGCCAGTAGTTACGAATTTGACTGCTCCGAATAATTCATTAAGTTCATTTTGGACGGCAACAAATGCAATAGGCTCATATGGTAATAGACTTTATTTAGGTACAAAAAAAGGTTTAAGGTATGCTGATCTTAATGGATCTGGTGCTTATCCAACTAATGTGTCAGGTTGGATTAATCCAATTGAAGTACTACCTACTGTTCCCGAACAAGGAAGGGTACAAGATATAGATGTCGGTACTGATGGTACAATGTTAGTTTCATTTGGAGGGAAAGCTTATGTCTCGAACGGTGCAAGCAATAGTTTTACAAAAATTAATTCTCCGCATATGGTTGGTGGATCACGATGGTCTGGTGCAATAGCACCATCTAACCCCGATGTGATGTATATGTTAAGATCTGGACCTGTTTCTGGTGTACCTAATCTAACTGGAAACAATTTAAAAGGTTTATCTATATCTCAAGATCGAGGGATTACTTGGGCAGAAATTGTTCCTTCAGCAGTTTCTACAGGAACACCTTCTAATAAAGATCCTTTTGTCCAAAATAGCGGTACTGGAAATGCACAAGGAGGTTATGATGATGCTATTGCTGTAAACCCTGGAGATTGGGGGCATGTAATTGTTGGAGGCGTTCAGCTTTATGAATGGAAGTATAGTTCTGGTTCAAACCCAATAGGAGGAGGTTGGTTTAAATCTGCTACTTTATTTGAAAGTGCTGCTAATTCAAATTATGTACATGCTGATAAGCATACTATTGTTTGGCAAGATGCTAATACAGTATATGTAGGTGGCGATGGTGGTGTTGCTAAGTCTCCTGATGCAGGAATATCATGGCAAGCACGTAACTTAGGCTATAATGTTACTTCGTTTTATGATGTTAGTATCGCTGCTAATGGGTATATTCTTGGTGGAGCTCAAGATAATGGTACTCAATTGGTTTCATTTGGTGATTTTGGAGGAATTACACCTCTTGGAGCTATAGAGATCGCAACTGGAGATGGTTTTGATGCTGCATTTTCTAATGTTCCTGGAGGAATAGCTTATGCTACTTCTCAGAATGGATCTTTAACAAGAACTTCAGGTGGAGCTGGATCTTCATTTTATGATGCAACTTTGAATGCTTTAGTTGCAACAGGTAACGAGCCTTTTCATACAGTTATAGAAAACTGGGAAGATAGAAATGTAACAACTAGTATTGATTCTGTAATTATACCTTTTGGCCCGGCAGGAACAATTATAAATTTTAGTGATACGATTTATCCTGGTGAGACGATTTTTGCTGGTGATACGATACATTATGTTAGTTTAACAAATGGAATACCATTAACTTATATTGCACCTTCTGATATAATTATTGATACACCTACTGATTCTATAAAATTAATTGATCCAGTCCAAAATAAATTTGTAGTAAGATTCAATAATGGAATTTATTTAACGCAAGATGCTGCAAGACTTTCAGTTAGTGCAAAATGGTTTAAAATATCAAATAGAAGTAATATCGAAAATTTCTCATTTTCTGCTGATGGGAATCATTTATTTATGGGGACAAATAATGGCGCTGTAATTAGAATTAGCGGATTATCTTCATTGACAAGGAATAATACTCAAGCAGAATGGGATGCTGTTCTTGCACCTTTAGAGTCGGTTCTAACAATAACTCTTGGTAGTGTTGTAGGTATAGATGTAGATCCTCACGATGCAAATAATGTTATCGCAACCTCAGGAGGGTATACTACAGGTAATCATGTTTATAGAAGTACAGATGCTTTAACAACAGGAACATTTACTGCTATTCAAGGTTCTGGAAGTACTAGCTTACCTAAAATGCCAGTTTATGATGTTGTTATTGATTATACTGATAATAACAAAGTAATAATAGGTACAGAATGGGGTGTATGGACGACAGATAATGCATTTTCAGCAGCTTCTGGTTCAGTAGTTAAATGGACTGATGAAAGTGGTACAGGAATGACTCACGTTCCAGTTTTTGCTATTGAGCAACAGTATTTAAATTCTTTTGAATCTACCAATTCAGGATGTGTTTACTTAGGTACTCATGGTAGAGGTTTTTATAAATCATGTGATTTACCAGGGATACAAGTTTCTGTTGAAGAAAACGATTTTGATGAATTTGGAGAAAGAGATGGGTTTGTAACAAACTTAAATGTTTATCCAAACCCATTAAATAATGCAGGAACCCTTTCTTTTAACTTAAGAGAAAATGTAGAAACAACAATTAAGATATACAACTTAACAGGTTCTTTAGTTAAAACAATAGAATTAGGGTTGAAAAATAAAGGAGAACATAAAGAAAGATTTGATGCATCATCTTTAAGTATCGGTTCTTATATTATTTCTTTAGAGTCTGGTTCTGAAAGAAAAGTTGCAAAATTCATTATAACTAGATAATAGTTATCTTTTATTACAAATGAAAGGAAAAAGCTCCTCCGAATATTCGGAGGAGCTTTTTTGATTATAAAAAATAAAATGAAATACGAACACATATTTTTTGATCTAGACAGAACACTTTGGCATTTTGATGAAAATTCAAGAAAAGTATTAAATGATATGTATATTCATTTTAACTTGTCCGATTTTATTAGTGGACTAGATGAATTTGTTGAGAAATATCAAGAAATAAATGAAGCTTTATGGTCTCTTTATAGAGATGATAAAGTAACGAAAGAAGAACTAAGGTGGAAACGTTTTGGAGATACATTAGATTGGTTTAATATGTCTAATGATGAGATGGCAAATAAGATGGGAGATTATTATGTTTACCATTCACCAAGACAAACATTGTTATTCCCAGAAACAATAAACGTTCTTAATTATTTATCTAAAAAATATAAGCTACATATTATTACTAATGGTTTTGAAGAAGTTCAACATATTAAATTGAAAGAATCTGGGCTATCTAAGTATTTTGAGGTTGTTATTCTTTCGGAAAAAGTGGGGGTTAAAAAACCTCATCCTTATATTTTTAAGAAAGCTTTTTCTGAGTCTGGAGCTACCGCTAAAAATTCAATAATGATTGGAGATGATCTGTATGCAGATATTTATGGGGCTCAAAGGGTTAAAATGGATGCTATTTATTTTAATTTTAATAAATTAGTGCATAAAGAGAATGTTCAGAAAGAAATTAACTGTTTAAGCGAATTGTTCAATATTTTATAAATAAAAAAAGTCCTAACATTTCTGTTAGGACTTTTTTAGAACTAATAATTTTAGTTATTTAACTTCTTTTTTTACAGCTGTAGTAGTAGCTTTTTTAGCAGTACTTTTTGCTTTTGCTTTGTTACACTTTTTAGAACTTCCTTTAGTACAAGATTTTCCTTTTGCAGCAGTTTTACTTGCACAACAAGATTTTTTAGCTCCTTTTTTACAGGCTGCTTTTTTATCATGTTTACAATCTTTTTTGTCACAATCTTTGTCGTCACATAATACTGTATTAACACTTTCTGTTATAATGGTAGTTGAAGCAAAACTTGATGTTGCTATAAATCCAATAAGTGCAATTGCTAATAATAATTTTTTCATAATAAATATTTAAATAAGGTTTGTTTAACAAGCTACTAAAGTAGTTAAAATTTAAGAACTTAAATGTTAAGCTTTGTTAAATTACAATAGGAAAAGATTTGTTACCTTAGAACGATGAAAAAACTAAAATAAAAATCATTGTTAAAATCTAGCCACAGCCATAATAAACGGTTATTTTTGTTGTAATTATAAAATAATTTAAATGAATTCTTCTATTACAAATGTAGTGTTTATTATACCTTGCTATAATGAAGAGTTACGAATTAACATTAGTGATTATAAAAAATCTATTAAAACGAATACAAAATTATCAATATATTTTATAGATGATGGAAGTAAAGATGGGACTGTTTCTACGCTTGAACCTTTGAGAGAGTTATATCCTGATCAAGTAAATATAGTTTCCTTGAAAAGAAATAGTGGTAAGGCTGAAGCTGTCCGAATAGGTCTGAAAGAAGCAATGAAAAGTGAGAAAGAATTTAATTTTTTAGGATTTTTAGATGCTGATTTGGCGACATCATTAGATGAAGCGATGAGATTATCTAATATTTTAGAGCATAAGAAATTACATATGGTATTTGGATCAAGAATTTCTATGGTTGGTTCAATAATATCCAGAAATAAGTATAGACATGTTGCAGGGAGAGTTATTGCTACTTTTATATCAAATATTCTAAAGTTAAGGGTCTACGATACTCAATGTGGTGCAAATTTTTTTCACGAGAATTGGCTGCTGCTATATTCAATGAACCTTTTATTTCTAGGTGGTTATTTGATGTCGAAATTTTTGCTAGAATTTTATGTGATAAAGATCGGTTCAATGAAAATAAAATTCTTGAAGTTCCTTTAAAAAATTGGGTAGATAAAGATGGGTCAAAAGTGGAATTGAACTATATGTTTAAACTCTTTTTTGATTTGAATAAAATAAGAAAAACTTACCCAATGCTAAAAGTTCGTCCCAATTTACATTAAATGCTTCAATTTTCCGAAAAACATTTTAAAAGACCACTTCCATATATAATTATTATGTTGATTGGGTTATCAATGCGTTTATTGAATATAAATGATGGGTTATGGTTGGATGAGATTTGGTCTATGAATATTTCAGGGGTTGAAAATTCGGCTTTAGATATTATTGAAGCTTGTAAAACTGATACCCACCCACCGTTATATGATTTATTGCTTCATTATTTTCTCTTATTGGTTGGCGATTCAGATATAAGTGGAAGGATTCTATCATTGATTATTGGGTTTCTTGGTATTATTTCAACATTTTATTATACACTAAGAATAACTAAAAAGTATAAAACCAGTTTTCTTGCATTTACTCTTATTACATTTAGTTTTTTTCATATTTATTACTCTGGAGAAGGAAGATTCTATACGTTTCTATATTTTTTATCTTTAGGTGCGATTAGTGAGTTGTATCTATTCTTAACAACAAAAAGATATAACAGACTTTTCTTATTTGTATTCTATTCTCTAATACTGGTTTATACACATTATTATGGAGCAATACTTCTTTTTGTTTTATCAATTCTTGTCTTTTTATTATGGATAATGAAAGAAATAAACACCAAAACATTTTTATACTTTGCTTTAAGTGGCTTCGTTATTTTGGCAATTTTTTCTCCTTGGTTGCCATATATGCTTGTGAGAAAAAGCAATTCGAGTTGGATGAGTGAACCAAAAATTTGGGATTTTTTTGAGTACCTTTATTTATATACGGGAAAAAATCCTGTGGAGTTTATTTTTATATTGTTGGCTTTGTCAATGTCAATTAAAAATATGAAGTCGAATGTTATTCTTAATACCATTTTTATTGGAGCTATTATTCTTGGTTTTATTGTACCTTTTGTTGTTTCATACTTATCAACTCCAATGTTACATAATAGATATACTTTTATTTATTACCCTTGTATTATTATCTTAACATCTATTTTTTGGGGACAAACAGATATACTAAAAGGAAAAAAAATAATGATATATGTAGTTGTTTTCGGGTCTATATTTTTTAACTTTTTTTTTATAAATAAATTTATAGATGGAGCTCATCTAGAGCCTTGGAGAGATGCTTCTTTAGAAATTAGAAAAGATAGAGAGGGTGAAAAAATTAATATCTATTGTGAACAGGATTTTCATTTAAATTATTATTTAAAGAAATCTAATGTAAAATTATCTTCATATGTTTTAAAGGAAGAAGGTTCCTTTTTATGGCATTTTAAAACGCCATATGATAAGGTTGCATTTAGTCTAAATCAACAATATCAGATTGAAGAGCAAATAGAGTATGAAGGAGGGTTTGTATTAACGTTATATAAGAAAGAGTAGTTTTAGATATTGTCAAGACTATCTAAAAGTATAGATTTACTTGACTGTAATTGAAGTTTAACTCTATTGATAAAGCAAAGAATTAACCTTTGTTAAATTTTGCAATAGTAGTAATACCACCTTTTACTTTTTCATTTAATTTGATATTTAACTCCACATCTAAAGGCAATAGTAAATCGACTCTAGACCCGAATTTAATAAAACCACATTCTTTATTTTGATTAACTGATTCACCCTCTTTCCCATAAAATACTATTCTTCTAGCAAGAGCACCTGCAATCTGTCTGAAGAGAACACTTCTTCCTTTATTATCTTCAACAACAGTAGTAGTTCTTTCGTTTTCGGTAGATGATTTAGGGTTCCAAGCAAATAAATATAATCCAGGATGGTACTTGCAATATTTTAGTAAACCACTTATTGGGTATCTGTTAATATGAACGTTAAGTGGAGACATGAAAACAGAAATCTGTAATCGCTTTTCGTTAAAGTATTCTGTTTCTTCTACCTCTTCAATTACAACAACAGTTCCATCTGCAGGAGAAATTATTTCACCATCTTTAGGTACCCAGTTTCGTATAGGACTTCTAAAGAATTGTATGATAATAATAGTAAGAAAAGCTGTTACAAGATAGCCTATGATTCTGATGATCATAAAATCATTCAAAAAGAAATAAATAGCACCATTTACTATTAAAGTAAATAATAGAACAATGATTAATGATGGTATTCCTTCTTTATGAAATTTCATAGGTATAATTTAAATCAAAAATAATATTTCTAACTTATTAAATACAAGTAAGAATAAATAAATGGTACAGATAATAATAAACCGTCAAAACGATCTAAGATTCCCCCGTGTCCTGGAAGTATATTACCAGAATCTTTAATATTTAAACTTCGTTTTAACATGGATTCAACTAAGTCTCCTAAACCTCCAAAAATTGCGACTAAAATAGCAATAGCAATCCAGTTGGTTAATTCTAAGTTGGTAAAAAATAGAGATAAAATATAAGCAGCAATAACTGTTAGTAGTGCACCTCCAAAAGACCCTTCCCACGTTTTTTTTGGTGAAATTCGCTCAAATAGTTTATGTTTTCCAAAAAATCGACCAGCTAAATATGCTCCTGTATCATTCGTCCAAAGCATAATAAAAAATCCTAATATAATTTGGAAACTATATTCATTTGTAAAATGGTTGTCAGAATAAAATCCTAGATGAAATAACATTGCAAAAGGAATAACAATGTAAATCATTCCTAAAAGAGTGTAAGCGACATTTATAAAAGGGTTCTCTTTTTTTCGATATAATTCAATAAGAAAGGTAGTGAAAATCATTAAAACTGGAATGAATACTAATTTGATTGAAGTTATATTTAAAAGACTTAAACAGATTGTAATCATTAAAAGAAAACTTGTAAGTGCGCCCCAAAACTTAATTGGTTTAATTGTTTTAGATTTTTTAACTAAATTGTAAAATTCATTAACACCTAAAAGTACAATTAAACTAAAGAGGCTCATTGCTATTATTTCATTGAAATAAATACCAGCAATAATGGTAAGGGTAAATAAAAAACCTGTTATAGCTCTAGTTAACATTTCTTATAATGAGTTTTTTGAAATAATATGTTTTGCTTTTACTGCATTTTCAGGGCTAACATGTAATTCTATATCGGCATTCATTAAGTGTGTGTGCATAGAATCCATTTTGTCAACAATTACTACATCAATACCATTATCTTCTAACACAGACTTTGTAATGTTAGAATTGTTAGTGTTATTACTTTTATATATAACTACCCAATTCGACATTTTAACTGTTTTCTTCTGAACCTGAATTTGGTTCAGTTTTATCTTCGTCTTTTTTCTCTACGATTAATTCTTCGTTTTCACTTTCTGGTTTTTCTTTAGTATCATTTTTGAGAGAAGTCTTTTTTTTCTTAGAAACTTTTTTCTCTTCTTTTAGTTCATCTTCAAATTTACTTTTCCCAAAAATTAACTCTAAATCATCTCTAAATAAAACTTCTTTTTCTAATAGCTTTTCTGCCAAAATAATCAGTTTTTCTTTGTTATTTTTTATTATTCCTAATGTTCTCTGGTATGATTCATCTATCATTTTTTTAACTTCCTGATCTATTAGTTCAGCAGTTTTTTCACTATAAGGTTTACTAAATGAATACTCATTTTGTCCTGAAGAATCATAGTAACTAATGTTCCCAATTTTATCACTTAAGCCGTAAATACTCACCATAGCGTAAGCTTGTTTGGTTACTTTTTCTAAATCACTTAAAGCTCCTGTAGAAATTTTCCCAAACATTACCTCTTCTGCAGCTCTACCACCAAGTGCCGCAGCCATTTCATCTAATAATTGTTCCGTAGTAGTTATTTGCCTTTCTTCTGGTAAATACCAGGCAGCGCCTAATGATCTTCCTCTAGGAATAATAGTTACTTTGATTAAAGGATTAGCATATTTTACTAACCAACTTACTGCAGCATGACCAGCTTCATGGTAAGCAATTGCTTTTCTTTCATGATCGGTAATAATTTTATTTTTCTTTTCTAAACCACCAACAATACGATCAACAGCATCTAAAAAGTCTTGTTTGGTAACTTTCTTTTTATTCTTACGTGCGGCAATTAATGCAGCTTCGTTACAAATATTAGCAATGTCAGCACCTGAGAAACCTGGAGTTTGTTTCGCTAAAAACTTAACTTCAACCGTGTTATCAGTTTTTAATGGTTTTAAATGAACTTCAAAAATTTCTTCTCTTTCTGTTAGTTCAGGTAAATCAACATGAATTTGCCTGTCAAATCTCCCTGGTCTAATTAAAGCTCTATCTAGAACATCTGCTCTGTTTGTTGCAGCTAAAACAATTACACCATTATTGGTTCCGAAACCATCCATTTCTGTTAGCAGTTGGTTTAACGTGTTTTCTCGTTCATCATTTCCACCTTGCATTCCTCCTTTACCTCTTGCTCTACCAATTGCATCAATTTCATCAATAAAAATAATTGAAGGAGCTTTGTCATTAGCTTGTTTAAATAAATCTCTAACTCTTGATGCTCCAACACCTACAAACATTTCAACAAAGTCTGAACCTGAAAGAGAAAAGAAAGGAACTTTTGCTTCGCCAGCAACCGCTCTTGCTAGTAATGTCTTTCCTGTTCCTGGAGGGCCAACTAGTAATGCTCCACGAGGAATCTTAGCTCCTAATTCAGTATATTTTTTAGGCTTTTTAAGGAAGTCAACAATTTCTTGAACTTCTTCTTTTGCTCCTTCTAAACCAGCAACATCTTTAAAGGTTGTTTTAGTTCCGTTTTCGTTATCAAAAATTTGTGCTTTAGATTTTCCAATATTGAATATTTGGCCAGGACCTCCGCCTCCAGCACCTCCGCTCATTCTTTTCATTAAAAAGAACCAAATAGCAACTATGATAAGTATTGGAAAAAGCATTCCTAAAATTCCTCCTAGCCAATCTTCTTCAGTGGTAACGTTATATTTTAAGTGATGTTTACTTTCTGAGTATTTTTTTAAATCAGCATAAATACCATCTTCAGAAAAATATTTAAAGCTAAAATGCGGACCTCTACTTTTAGCAGAAGAAATAAGAGGGGGTTTAATTTTATTTTTATATGTTTCAAGTTTTAAAGCATCTTCGGTAAGTGTAATTCTAACTTCTTTTTTATTACTGATTATTAAAACTTCTTTTACATAATCATTTTCTACCATCTGGTTAAATTCAGATTCGGTAATTATTGATGAACCTTCACCAAATTTCACCAATTGAAGTGCCAATAATGCTAAACCAATTACAGCGTATATCCAA
>Ga0256845_1001541_pt1 | contig 18273 bp, 18 predicted proteins | sample RiftiametaG_FD_189101 | JGI IMG/M metagenome (GOLD analysis project Ga0256845, IMG submission 189101) | Tube worm associated microbial communities from hydrothermal vent at the East Pacific Rise, Pacific Ocean - Riftia | ecosystem: Host-associated > Annelida > Integument > Unclassified ...
TATCCAATAAATATCTTTAAAAGTTTTAATGGGTTTACGCACTTTTTATCGAGTCTAATATTTGTACAAAGGGTTTTACCCTTGCAACATCATGGACCCTAACAATATGACCGCCATTCATAAAAACTGCTGCGACAGAGGCAAGGGTTCCTATTTCGCACTCTTTTGATGCAGCATCTATCTTTTTTTTATTCATCTCTTCAAGTATTTTTTGAATAAATGATTTTCTTGAGCTTCCAATCAACAGAGGATAACCCAATTTTGCAAGTATATTTATATTTTTAAGAATCACAAGGTTGTGCTGTATGGTTTTTCCAAAACCTATGCCCGGGTCAAGGATTATATTCTCTTTTTTTATACCCCTTGCCACAGCATAATCTACTCTCTTAATAAAATAATTATTTATCTCAGTTATAAGATCAATATACTCAGGATTATCCTGCATGGTTTCAGGGGTCCCCTTCATATGCATCATAATTACAAGAACTCCTCTTTTTGCTGCAAGGTCTGCAAGCTTTGGATCATTTTCAAAGGAGCTTATGTCATTTATTATTGAAGCACCTGCATCAATAGCAAGTTTTGCAACTTCTGATTTTACAGTATCTATTGAAACAGGAATATCTATTTGAGAAGATATTGCTTTGATAACAGGAATAACTCTTTTTATCTCCTCTGCTTCAGATACTGGTTTAGCGTTGGGTCGAGAAGATTCACCTCCGATATCAAGGATGTCTGCTCCTTGATTAACAAGCTCTTTAGCTCTAGTAACAGCTTTTTCAAAATTGTAATACTTTCCACCATCTGAGAATGAATCAGGAGTAACATTAAGTATGCCCATAATGCATGGTTTGCTCCCCAGCTTAAGTTCAAATCTATCCCATTTTAGAGTATACTCTTTCATTTTCAGGTTGTATCGCCTTTGTCTTCTTTGTTGTCTGTATCGTCTTTATCTACAGCCTTACCATCTTTTTTTGCTTCTGATTTCAGTTTTTCTGACTCTTTATCTTTGGTCTTCGATGCAGGCTCTGGTTTTACATCTTCTTCCTTTTTTTTATCTCTTTCAAAAAAAACAAAATCAGGCTTCATGGATATTACCAGATCATCAAGCTCTTTGCCCATGACTGTTTCTTTTTCAATTAAAAGGTCGGAAAGAGCATGGAGAATTTCAATATTCTCATTAAGAATTTCTTGGGCCTTTTTATAAGACTTAGATACAAGAGCGCTCACTTCTGCATCAATCTTTCTTGCAGTCTCCTCAGAGTATTCTTTTGCCTGAGTCATCTCTCTTCCAATAAAAATATTATCATTATGCCGTGCATATGACATGGGCACGAGGTTTTCACCCATACCAAAAATTCTTATCATTTTATTTGCAATGCTTGTTACTTGTTTAATATCACTTGAAGCACCAGTGCTTATTCTGTTAAAAATAAGCTCTTCTGCGACTCTTCCTCCAAATGCTGCTGCAAGATCACTTTCCAGCTGGTCTTTATATTTAAAATCAGACTCTTCCGGGAGATACCATGTAAGACCCGCAGCTCTCCCTCGGGGGATTATTGTGATCTTGTTTACAGCCATTGCATGGGGTAAAAATCTTGCTACAAGGGCGTGCCCGGCTTCGTGATAAGCTGTTGTTTTCTTCTCTTCTTCTGTGATAACTTTGGTCTTTCTTTCAAGCCCCATTACAACTTTATCTTTGGAATCTTCAAAATCCATCATTGTAAGTTTTTCATGACCTTTTTTTGCAGCAAGAAGAGCTGCTTCATTCACAAGATTCTCCAAATCAGCGCCGGAAAAACCAGGAGTTCCTTTAGCAATAATCAACACATCAACATCATCATCTATTGGAGTCTTTTTCATATGCACTTCAAGGATTCCTTTTCGTCCCCGTATATCCGGCATATCAACAAATACCTGGCGATCAAATCTACCCGGGCGAAGCAGTGCCGGGTCAAGCACATCAACTCTATTTGTGGCAGCCATGAGAATAACACCTTCATTGGACTCAAATCCGTCCATCTCCACAAGAAGCTGATTCAAGGTCTGCTCCCTCTCATCATGACCTCCACCCATGCCTGCACCACGCTGGCGACCAACTGCATCAAGCTCATCAATAAATATTATACAGGGTGCATTTTTCTTGCCCTGGGCAAAAAGATCTCGTACCCTTGATGCGCCCACACCAACAAACATCTCAACAAAATCAGAACCACTTATTGTAAAGAACGGAACTCCTGCTTCCCCTGCGACAGCGCGTGAAAGTAGTGTTTTACCGGTTCCAGGACCACCCACCAGCAGAACACCTTTAGGTATTCTGCCTCCAAGCCTGGTATATTTTTTTGGTTCTTTTAAAAAATCAACTATTTCAGTGAGCTCTTCTTTTGCTTCATCAATACCTGCAACATCTGCAAAAGTTACTTTCTCATTTTTGTCATCCATTAACCTTGCACGGCTTTTTCCAAAAGACATTGCTTTTCCGCCACCGCCCTGCATCTGCCGCATGAAAAATATCCAGACACCAATTAAAACAATCATTGGAAGCCATGATATTACAATATTCATCAACATGGAAGATTCTGCTGGAGGAGCTGCTTGTATTGACACACCATTTGTTCTTAATATTTCTATAAGCTTAGCATCATTGGGAGCATAGCTTTTATATTCTTCTCCGCTAAAGCTTGTAACAATTAGATTCTGACCTTGAATATTAACATTCTTTACATTCTTTTTTTCCACCATTGCCAGAAATTCAGAATACCCTATCTCTTTTTGAAAGCTCTGCTGGTGGTTAAAAATATTATAAAGCATAACCATCATCAACACTATGACCAACCAGAGAGATAAATTTTTATAAGATTGATTCAAAATAATTCCCTTTCCCTTGTAATAGATGTACCTTTAAAATCCTTGTAATAAAGATCTATCAAATAATAAACACAAAATTTAATTTAACAAGTTTAAAAAGATGTTACACCCTCTTTTTACACCCTCTTTTTTTCCCAAGTTTTCTCAATGGAACAGCCTCTTTTTTAAAAACTAAACTTGATCTGTTTTTATATACTCGAATTTGATCAGGCAAATCGATACTCTTGCCAGAGGTTGTGGACAGGCTGAGTTTTATAACATCTTCAACATGCACTAAACTTATTCTTTTTAATCTGCCATTGATTTGTTTCACAGCCTTTCTAATTACTCTTTTTTGCAAAGCAGCATGGCTGTTATTAACAATATCAATGGATAACTCGATTTTATTTTTTTTTTGACTTATTGTTGATTTTTTAAAAAGCAGGTTTGTTTCGTTTTCCATCCATGCATCTTCATCTTTTATTATGGTTGAAAGCCTGATTAAAGATTCTTTTATTTTGGGATTATATTTTTCTTCAATTAACGGGATAAAATAGTTGCGAATTGAATTCCTTAAAATTGTATCATCATTGTTAGAGCTGTCAATTACAAAATCTTGATCAATGGATTCAAGAAATTTAACTATTTTCAGTTTTGATATCTCAATTAATGGTCTGATGATCAAACCTTCTCTTTTGGGTGGAATGCCTGTGAGTCCCTTTGTACCGGAACCTCTCATAATATTCATCAAAATCAGCTCTGCATTGTCATCCCTGGTATGACCCAATGCAATTTTCATATATCCATGCTTGCCCAGGGTGTTTTTTAAAAAAGAATATCTCACCTCTCTTGCGCTCTCTTCCATGGATAATCGGTTTTTCTTTGCAAAGGCTGCCACATCTTGTTTGTCGGAAAAGCAGGGAAGGTTTAATTTTTCAGCAAGGTTTTTAACAAACACTGCATCATTGTCAGCCTCTTTTCCCCTTAGCATATGGTTTAAGTGGGCAACTCCTATCTCAAGGGAAAATTTTTCCTTTATTGCAAGTAAAAAGAGAAGTAATGCCACAGAATCAGACCCGCCGGAGACTCCGGCAAGAACCTTGTCTTTTTTCTCAAGCAGATTGAATCTGGTGACAATATCACATGCTTGTTCTATAAAAGCTTTGTCTGTTGGATGGTTTTTCATGGCACCTTTTGTCTATATCATATCCGATATAAACAGCTCTTCATTGTTTTTGGCAATCATACCTGCTTTCTCATTTTTTTCAAAAAAGACTCTTACAGCCTTCTCCCCTGTTTTTCCTAAATTTTCAGTAAACTCATTAACATATAAATTAATATGTTGCTCTATTACATCATCATCAAGTTCCTGGGCATTCTTTTTTATATAGCCAGATACTGCATCTGGATTTTTCCGCGCGTGGTGTAAACTCTTTAATATTATATGTTGGATATGCAAAGCATGCTCTGTCTCAATCTCTTTTTTTATGGCGATACATCCCAGTGGAATTGGTAATAGGGTGTTCTCTTCCCACCAATGTCCAAGGTCACGTACCAACCCAAATCCCATTTTTTCATATACAAATCTTCCTTCATGTATAATAACTCCAAATTTTGATTTGCCTGATAAAACATGGGGCATGATCTTTTCAAAGGGCATGGGGATAATTTGATGGTTTATTGATTCCCCGTTTTTTTTAGACAAATCATCCAGATACAGGCACAGGAGATGATATGCTGTGGTTCCAAGACCTGGAACTGCAATCACCTGTTTCCCGCAAATATCAAAACTGCTGCCTGGACGAGAAATAAAAAGCGGACCGCATCCACGCCCCAAAGCCGCACCAACTCTTAACAATTTATATTTATGGCGAACTTTGCCAAAAGCTGCAAATGAAAGTTTTGTAATATCATAAAGACCATGTTCAGCTCTTTGGTTTAATGTTTCCACATCTGCCAGAGTAACATTGAACTTTAATGTTTGTGTATCAATGAGGTTATGGGCAAGGGCATTAAAAATAAATGTATCATTTGGGCAGGTTGAATACGCAATGGTAAATTTTTGTTTTGCTGTCATTTTAAAGCTCTTAATCTATATGCTTTTAACAATTTTTGAAACGAGAGTATTAACTTTTAAGAGGGAATCTTAAGCCCCACTCTAATTCATCAGGACCAATTAATGGGTTTGAATCTGTTAAAAATCCAATTTCATAAAAGTTTTTAAGCCTGCTTGTTATAAAACCTTCTGCTTCAAATACATTTTGCCTGATAATATTCATAATATTATTTTACCATACAAGAAGTTATCCATATACACAACACACAATAAATACCAATAATATATCCATACTAAAGTTACTAGGCCACCTTTGAGTCAAGGTGCCCTGATATTTATTAAAGTAAGAGTTCATCAAGGTTCAAGGTTTCAGCTTTTTTTGAATTTTATCTTTAATCATCGGGATATTTATCCATATATTGAATGTATTTATCAGAATAAAGGTTGAGCCAATAAGGCAATCTGTAAACCAGTGCGCTCCGACTACCAACCGGGGGAGAATAAGAGGCAATAGTACAAAACATGATACAAATCCCACCTTTTTGTTCCCATAGATAAAAAAGTAGAATGTTGAACATAATAGGATAGCAGCATGATCGCCGGGAAAACAATCTTTGCTGGCATCCTTGAACTCAAAAGATGTAATTATTTCTGACAACCTTATTCCTCCATCAAGCACTAATGATGGGCTTTGTCTGTGATAATCAATAAATTCCAAACTAAAGAGAACAACGATTTTATTTACGATTATTGAAATAACAATAAAAACAATAAACAGGATAAATCGCCCCAAAGGTTTTACATTATTGTTTAAATTTGATTTGGTATACATATGGAACAGCAGCATCACAAGAACAAAAACACCCTCTGCAAGATCAAAAATATGGGCATTTGTAACTGCCCATAACATCTGCCAGTTGTTCTTGTCTTTAAGAGTTCCATTGAGGAAATAATACACTGCTCTATCAAATTTGTTAAAATATTCACCAGTAACAGGAATAAGCCACATCAGTATAAGTAAACATGATAAGAGCATGAACAGTGTGAATCTGAATATGTGTTTTTGAGTCATATTCTTTTTCCAACTAATATTGCCAGCACTCGTGGGTATATATTGAAAGAAGAACGGGATTTATGATTGTGTTTATATCTCTTCTGTCACTTTTCAAGAGATTTTTTCCAAACTCAAGCTCTGCTCTGAAGATTTCGCTGGTTAGAAAGTTTGTTTCAGCTGAAATTTTTATATTGTCTATTTTTTCCATAATTTTTTCTTTTTTAATGCCAGGCTGCCACGCAATATACCATCCCCAATCGCCAAAACTTGGCACATTTTCGTGGAAGGGCAATATGGAAAAGCCAGCACTGTGAATGGTTCTGCCAATACAGAGAAAACTTTCCTTTGCAAAATAGGGAGATGTTGCCTGGACAACCATAATTCCATTTACAGAAAGATGGCGCTTAATTTTTAAATAAAACTCCTTGGAGTAAAGCTTTGTAAGTTCAGGTGATGAAGGATCAGGCATATCAACAATAATAACATCCCATGATCCTGGAACTTTTTCAAGAAACTTATCTGCATCAACATTCATGATTCTTACATCAGCTATTTTTTTTGTTTGCCCGGACCTGTTTTTTTTAAAAGGTTCCTTTTCCATGTAAATCTCTTTTACATCACCTGATGTTATGCCATCAAAGGATTGCAGCAGAACACGAGCGTCTTTAAAAGCATTGTTGTTGATCTCCCTGAGTTTGGGATGTTCCATGGCAAGCCTGGTCATGCCCGGATCAAGATCCACAAGCATAACCTGCTCTACATCTTTATATTTTAATACTTCCCTTAATGCGCATCCATCACCACCGCCCAGGATAAGAATTCTCTTTTTCTGGGGCACAAGGTTCATAACCGGATGAACAAGGGGTTCATGATATCTTGCTTCATCAAGGCTGCACAATTGAAGATTACCATTAATAAAAAGCCGTGTCTCATTAAAAGGTTTATAATGGGTTAATACAATATGCTGATATTGAGTGGTTTGGGTGTGAATAATTGGGTCATCATATAAAGGTTGCTGAATTTGAATATTCCACTGGTCACTTTTATTATAACCATAGCCGATGAAAATTATGGTCATGACCATTATCACAGCAGGAATCTTACTCTTGATAAGTTTTTTTGAATAAAAATAGAGATAAGTTGCAAAGGCAAGCATAAAATTTACCAAAGCTGTGAGAAAAGCAGCCTTGGTAATGGGCAAAAATCTCAATATAAGATAGACGTATATTAGTGCGCCTAAAAGGCTTCCTAAGTAATCAGCACTTAAGATATTACCCACATTTGTCTTAAGTTCTTTTGTATAATCATTATTAATACGTATAATAATAGGAATTTCAAGCCCGATCATAATACCTATAAAGCTTACAAAAAAATATAATACAAGAATATAGTGGGATGTCAGGGAGTATGAATAATATGTTAAAGTTGGAGAAAAACCGCCAACAAGAGCAAGTCCTGTTTCTACTGCGATGAACATATAAATCAGATGTTTTTTCTTTATATGAACCTGCAGCAGACTTGCAAGACCCATCCAGAAAAGCATAAGACCTATGACCACTGCCCACTGTTCAAAGGAGTTCCCAAGGATCATGGAGGCAATACTTGCCTGGATATATTCCAGTATTATACCGCAGGCACCACTTGCAAAAATGCATCCGCAAAGGAGTATTGATGCAAAATTAATTTTTTTATTTTGCATCTTATTAAAAATCAGCACTTACATTGAAACAGCAATGATTATTGCAACAACGATTATTGCACTTTCAGCTACCAACAGGGCAGCAACGTTTTTATCTTCAGTAATCTCCACTGCAAGTTTTGTTGTAGGAAGAAGAATTTTGTCAATAATAATTCGGAAAATCAGCAACATTATTATCCCATATATGGCATACATTCCAAAACTTATAATATCATTGCTCCAGGTTGTAAAGGGACCTTCAATACTGCCTTTTAAAATAATCCCTAAAGCTATCAGAATTCCTCCAAGTCCAAGCCCTGCCGCAAGGTTATTGTTCTTTATTTCATTTCTCACGTCAAATGGCGTAATGACTTCATAAAGATAGCCAAATAGTAAAAGAGCAAATTGCCCAAGAATAAAAAAGACCAAAGTACTCAGGATACTCTCCATAAAACTGTTACTCAACCCGTTCAAGCTTCCGTTGAGTATAAAGCCCGTGGCTATGTACATGCAGGCTTCAACTATTCCCACGGCAGCATTGCCATTCATACACTCTTTATCATTATCTATATGCCCAAGCATGATTATATCATTTATATATCGGCAGAAAAAAAGAGCTGCGAGAATTACTGCACCATCAAAGCACAAGGTTAGCAAATCAAAGAAAAAGCCTTTGGAAACACCGCCAATGGTCGATGAAAGAGCAATTGCAATCCCAAGATAAAGTCCTGCCCTACGAAGCCCGACAGCAAGGTTTCCATCATCAATATGGATATCATCATCAAACTCTGTTGTTCTGCGATCAGCCATTAATTTTGCAATCCAGATTATTAAAATACTTATTGTCACAAAGGCAAAACCTTTGCCAAACCCCAAGAACATTGCTGAATAATCCATTATATTTCTCCTTCAATTATATTTAGTTTTATTTACCCCTGCCTTTGGGTCCACCACCGCGAATTGAGCTTGATGCGCCTCTTACAGAAGGAGCGCTCTGTTTAAACCCACCCATTTTTGCAAAGGAAGTATTCTTAAACCTGGAAGATTTTTTCGTATAGGTTCCATATGTCCCATATCTTGCAGCACTACCCGATGTAGATCCAAAATATGCTCTTCTGCCTCTATAGCCTGTATTGTATCTCTGCCAGCTTCTATACCGCATGGGTCCCATTAGAAGGTGGCTGAAAAGAGCATACTTACCATACCATACCCAGAAACTGCCACCGCTGCTGTTCTTTTCCCATTTCCCATATTCAGAATTGCCTACAAAACCCATGCCCGGAGGAGTAGCCTTGGTATCAGCTTCATCTTCAAACATACCAATGGGTTTGGTAAGTAAGGCCATGCCCAGAAACTCAAAATTTGCTTCATAAATATCTTCGGAAACAGGCTCCCAGTCAGTATCATATTTTTCTCCACCTTCTACAATGGTATATTTATGAAAATATTTTGTATTCACACTGTCAAACCAGAAAGACGCACTGTCGTGTCTGTATTGCCGGGGCCAATTTTCCAAAGGATTGATCTTAAGTTTTTCCCACATATTGCCAATATGGTTATTCATTTTTAAATTGTTCCAGCCTGGATAGAGTTCAACAATAGGCTCCACAGTATTAGAATCAATAAATTCAAAAACTTCAGGACTTATCTCCCGGACAAAGCTTACAACAAAAGGGTTGTAATAATCCTGGTAATTATTCCATGATTCCCTTTTAACAACTACAGAGTGGATGGATTTCATATCTTTGAGTATTTTTATATAACTTTTTGATAAGCCTTCAATATCCTTGGAAAATTTATTTTTCAACACCTCTATTTGTCCGTAATTTTTATCTATCAGGGCAGCACTATCAGCAATCACAGTATAATCGACTTTTTTCCCTCTTTTATGGTTGTAGTATTCATTATCAAGCTTTTTTGTGGCAGTATTTGAAATAGTGTTCATTAAAACTAACTGGTTAAATCTTGTCTCGATTTTATCTGTTTTATCTGGAAAATTATTTTTTGCCTGGTTTAGAATGCTTTCCTGAAGTTCCTTGACAGTCCTATCAATATTGCCTGATTGGGATACAGCTTTTTTATGTATACTGTCCATATTTAACAAAATATCATAAAGAAGTTTTACCCTTTTCAAAGGATATTTTGATCTGTTCTCTGCATCATTGATTGCAGCATTGATTCGTTTGAGTTCTTTTATTACTTTTGGAGCAAGCTCTGCTTGATTGCTTTTCAATAAAGGCAAAAGACTTGTTTTATAAAGGGTTTTTGCCCGATCAAGTTCTCCATGGGCTTTCTTAAACTCTCCTTCCAGGTTTTCCTTTGTAAAAGCAGGTTTTATTTTTTTTAATTTACCTGCTTTTATATATTTAAGATATGAGTCATGGTTTTTATCAACAGATGATTTTCCCGTATCAATCCTTCCCGGTATTTTTTTACAAGCACTTTTAATGTCCGAGGGGAGACCACCACAACCTGTAAGCAGAGCAATCAAGAATAAAATCAGAAAAATTTTAAAGCTTGGCTTTTCCATTTTTATGGGCATCATGGGAGTTGTCCTTATAATTGTCTATAATTAGTGTTTGGTTATTATAGTAATATCTTTAGGGTTGGCAGGGCTGCTTGAAAAAATTTGATACTCCTGCTTTTTTTTGTTTGTCCCCCACTCTTCAATTGTGATGAATTTAGTATGATTTTCATTTTCAAACTCATACATATAAACACTCTCTTCTTTACCTTTACATATATACAAGGCAGGCCAATCATCTTCATACCAAAATTTCTCTTTATCAAGCATAATAAGGTCATTATCATCCACTATTTGGTCAAGATCATCTTCATCAATAGTTTCACCTTTTTCATCGGTCAGTCTTTTAAAAGTAAGCCTCTTGGTTGTAAAGCTTACTTCAAGCTCATCATCATACTCCCATTCAAAATTGATATTGTCTCCTGTTTCAAGGCAGAGACAATTTAATTCAGTCACAGTATAGTCAAGCTTTTTAGAAAAATCTTCAGATGCCTCCATGTAAGGGCATATCAGCTTTACAAAGTAGGTTTTATTATCATACAGAAAAAATGAATTCTCTTTTATATCCATTATTGTAAGGGTTTGTTTCTCTTTATCACTTACAATGTTTTTTGGGTTTAAACTTCGTATTGCATCAAACCTCTCCTCAAATGATTTTAAGGTTGCAGGGTCTAACATAATTTCTCCTTTTAAACTCTATTTTGAGCCAGCTTCTTTGCTGTCTCGTCTATTTGTAAGGGCATCTGCTCTTGATCTGAATTTGTCATTCATAATTCCCAAGGCATTGGAACTCTGGGTTGCAACATTGATTGTCTCCTGACAAATCTGAGTGTAGGAGTCAAATGCTGTTTCATAGGTCTGGCATGCCTCTTCAAGGGCTGCAATGTTTACAGTCATACCCTGGCTCATCTGGGCACCTTTAACTGCGGCAGCACCAATAACTTTAGCAGTATCTTTCATTGTTTCAGCAGCAGCAGTCTGCACCATGTCAAGATGTTTCAGTGTATCCATCTGCTGCTCTGCTGCAACCCTTACTGCAAGTGCATTTTTTACAGCTGTTGCAAGAATCATATCTGTACGCTGGACAAGTCGTTGGACAAGATGGGAATTTCTAACCATCATTTCTCCTCCAAATCGTGTCTGGAGGTTTGAGTTGTCAATGGTTTGAAGGTCAACAACAGCCATGGCAAGGTCAGATAATAACGTTGTAACAGCTTCTTTTTCCCTTGGCTCTGAAATTGTGGCAAGATGATCACTGAGTTTTTTCCAGATAAGCTGACCTTTATAAATATCTTCCTGGAGTTTTGGCTGAATCTCTTTTAAGGAGTCACATATTGTTGCAAGCTCGGAAGCATCAAAAAGAACCTTGTCTGCTTCGTTTCTTAAATGCTCCCTTATCCCGTCTATGGTAGAATTAACAGTTTCTCTTTTTTCAGCAATGATTGTCAATATCTCATCACCTTTTGGAAGCCTTGAAATTGTTTTAGTAAAAAGCCCCATAATTTTTTTGGGAAAAGGAAAATTTGTGTTTGAAACCACTGTCGGGTTAACCTTGTCAAGCTCAAGCTTGATTGCAAGGATGTTTTTCCCTACAGAAGAACTCTCCTCTGTGGATACATTTTTTAATACATTTCCCATCTTTCTATCATAAAGGGTAACCTGTGCCTGGGTCTCCTGCATAATGTGCTGACCCAGGTTAAACACAAAATTGCCAAGCTGCCAGTCTGATGGGTCTTTTTTTATTTTTTCGATGAAATCATCAGCCTCAGCCTCAAGCTCTTGCAGCTCTTGATCACCCAGATGACCGGGTGTTACAGGAACAAGGTTTTCTAAAGGTTGTACTGGTGTTAATGCACCTTGACCTGCAGCCTCAGTAATTTCTGCCAAAACCGGGGCTTTTGCCTGTGCCACAGTGTTTTGTAGATCTGTTGTGATTTTTTGATCCATATTGTGCTCCTGACTATTTTAAGTTAAAATTGGCAATATTAAAATTTATGATTCAATATCGGTCTGGAATTTTGTTTTAAGAAAGGTTGCCATGGTTTTAAATTCCTGGGTTTCATTTTTTTCTGCAATATCCCTTGCCCTTTTTGACACTTCATTAAGGCTTGCAAGGGTGTTTTGAAAAATTGAAAGCTGATTTTCCCGGCTCTCGGCAGAAAGATCAAGATACTCTTTTACATTATTGTAAAGATGGGCTGAACCTATCTTTTTTAATTCATAGGTCAGGGTCTCGCCAGGGTATTTTTCCATCATGGGGGGGATTGTTGCCTTAAGATCATCAATGATTGATTCAATGGTATTCAATATTTGTGAGTCAAGCATTGCATCGGTCCTGATCAATATGTTTAGTTTTAAAAGAGTTTCCATGATAATTTCAAATCCAGTTTCCAGATTTACGTTTTTTGCTTCAGAGGAGGCAGCTGATGCTGATTTGGTTTGATCTTTCAGCTCACCCTGCCCGGTATTTTTAAATATAAAAAAAGCACCTGCAATGGCTGCTATCGCCACAATTACAATTATTATCACAGTCATGTGATTCTCCTATTGTTTTTGTTCTGACATCGTTTAAACCCTTAATAATACATTGTTTTTATTAAGGATGGCTTTAAAACAAATAATCATTTTTCTTGTATAGTCAAGGCATATTAATTGCCAGTATAACAGGTGAAAACAAAAGGTGTTTTCTATATGAATAATACCTGAAGATGTTAAAGTTTGCTTAAAAAATTTTGTTTCAAATTCACCCAATTTTTTTTTGGCTTTTTGTACCAGTTATATATTCAGACAGAAGAATAGGAGAAATCCGGCTGTCAGTGCTCTCTATCAATTCAGAATAAAATCTGCAAACAGAGGGGTTTTGCAATCCAGTCGGTTTAATATTGTATCAATATCCATGAACTTCAGCACACTCCATACTATTTAATTTTTTCGAGATTCGGCAAATTTCTGGATACATTCCGGGAAAAGCTGCCATTCAAGTTCAAGCCCCTTCTTTTTTATATCTTCAAGGGTATCATTATCTTCAATAGTGTAGGCTTTTTGGCCGATTATTGGACCTGTGTCTTCTCCATAATCTATGTAGTGAACAGTACAGCCACCGACTTTACAGCCATATTTAAATGTGTCACCATATCCGTCAGTTCCGGGAAATGATGGGAGAAGCGCCGGGTGTATGTTCATGATTTTCCGAGTCTGAAAAGCACAAAATTTGTCGATAAAGTATGGCGTAAGAGTTCTCATGAAACCTGCAAGAACAAGAAGATCAATGTCATAGGCAAGCATGTGATCAAGAAGTTGTTTTTCAGCAATTGCCCGGGATTGTAGAAAATGGTCAATTTTCTCTTTATCCATGGTATTTGAAAAAAGTTTTTGTTTTGATTTTACCTCTTCAAGATCAAAGTCATGGGGCAGTTCAACTCTATCTGGGTCTGCTTTAACATTTTGTATTATAGCAGAATAATCAACAATAAAGGTTGCAATACCTGCTTTTTCTGCTCTTTTCAGACCCTTTGCACTGTTATTGTCAGAGCCTGTAAAGAGCATTGTTGCATCGATTTTGTTTTCAATGCAGGAATCTAATATTGCCTGCAGGTTAGTGCCTCCACCAGATATCAATGCACCAAGTTTAATTTTTTTTTCCATGATAACTCCTTTTTTTAATGCAAATTTACATATTTGGGTAACAATATTATAAATAAAATTTGATTTCAATCATAGTTTGACAAAATAGATGTAAATACATATATTTAACAGGTTATTTAAGTTTGAAAAAAAACAATAAAATAAAGCAAAGGCAAAGGTTAATTATGGCTGGAATAATAGAATTAAATGATGATAATTTTGATGATGAAGTCTTAAAAGCTAAACTCCCTGTAATGGTTGATTTCTGGGCACCGTGGTGTGGTCCTTGTAAAGCTATTGGTCCCACGGTTGAAGCCCTTGAAAAAGAGTTTGGAGAGAAGATGAACTTTGCAAAGGTCAATGTTGATGAGAATCCGGTGGTTCCAAGTAAGTATGGGATACAGGCTATCCCAACCCTTATTTTCTTTAAAAATGGTGAAATCGTGGATAAGATAACCGGGATGGTTGCCAAGGAAAAACTGGAAGAGTCCATTAACAAAGTTATATAGTGAGGATTTATTATGGCAGCAGATTATGATCTTGTTATAATCGGTGCAGGACCTGGTGGGCTCACAGCAGGGCTATATGCAGGCAGGGCAATGATGAAGGTGCTTGTTATTGAAAAAACAGCACCGGGTGGGCAGGTTATTGTTTCAGACTGGATAGAAAATTACCCTGGTTTTCCCGATGGCATCAGTGGGTTTGACCTTGGGGAAAAGATGAAAGACCATATGTTGAATTTTGGCGCTGTTCTTGAAACTGCTGAAGTGAAATCAGTGAATTTTTCTTCTGGGATAAAAACAATTGAACTTTCCAACAGGACAATTACTGCAAAAAGTGTGATTCTTGCACCAGGAGCAGCTCCTAGACCTTTAAGGATTGGAGAAGATAAATTTATTGGCAAAGGTGTCTCTTTTTGTGCAACCTGTGATGCCCCTTTTTTTAAGGGAAAAACTGTTGTGGCAGTTGGAGGCGGTGATACTGCTGTTCAGGAGGCTATATATCTTACTAAATTTGCTGACAAGGTATACCTTGTACACAGAAGAGATGAGCTGAGGGCAACAAAGATTCTTCAAGATCGGGCATTTGCAAATGACAAGATTGAATTTGTGTGGGATTCTGTTGTTAAAAGCATTGATGGCTTTTTCAGTGTTGAGAACGTCACGGTTGAGAATGTTAAAACCCAAGAGACAAAAACTCTTGCTGCAAACGGTTGTTTTGTCTGGATAGGAGTTTTACCAAACACAACTTTTCTTGAGGGTATTGTTGAGCTTGACAAAGCAGGCTTTATTATTGCAGATTCTGATATGGCAACTTCTGTAAAAGGAGTTTTTGCTGTGGGGGATGCCAGGGTCACTCCTTTAAGACAGATCTCAACTGCGGTTGGAGACGGTGCCATTGCTGCAATAACTGCTGAACACTATATAGAGAATCTATAAATATGAGAAAAACAATTTTTTTATTTTTTATACTGATTTATGGCTTTTTTGCTTTGCAGGGATGTTCATTTTTTGGATTTGAAGATAATACAGGCAGAATGTATAAAAGTGCAAGACAACTTGTAGAGGAAGGATCTTTAGCATTTGAAGATAAAGACTATAAAGATTCTTTAAAAGCTTTCTCACAACTTAAAGATTGGTATCCTTTCAGCAGGTATGCAATTTTAGCTGAATTGAGAATAGCTGATTCCCATTATGAATTAGAGGAATATGATGAGGCAATATCAGCTTATCAGGATTTTGAAGAACTGCACCCAAAAAATGATGCCATTGTACGTATTATATACAAACAGGGACTTTGCTGGTATGAGCAGGTGGATACTGTTGACAGAGACAGCAGACCTGCTTCAAAAGCCATTGTTCAGTTTAAAAGATTAAAACAGAGATTCCCTGGCAGTTCCTATGTCAGTAAAGTTGATAAAATGGTGGTTGAGTGTACAAATAACATTGCTGGTCATGAACTTTATGTGGCTGATTTCTATTTTAAATCAAAAAAATATAAAGCATCCCTGGATCGATATAAATATCTTGTGGAACACTTCCCAAGTTCTGAATATGCAACAATTGCATTGAATAAAATAGGGCAGGTACAGAAAAAAATAGAAAAAAAATCTCAATAAATTATAAAGATACAAAATTAAGAGGCATAAATGACAGAGAATAATGATGGGGGAAAGAGAGCAGAAATACCAGAAGTACAGCTTGGATATGACAGTAAATTTCAGTTTGAATGTCATAAAGGTATTAAATGTTTTACAGATTGCTGCCGTGGTATTGATATAATGCTTACCCCCTATGACATATTGATAATGAGCAAAGCGTTGAAATTGAGTTCAGAGGAGTTTCTTGCTTTATATACTGAACCAAAAATGTTGGAAAAGGCAGAATTACCAGTTGTAAAACTAAAACTCCATGATGATGCCAGGAAATCATGCCCCTTTGTACATGATGAACATGGATGTGAAATTTACAAATACAGACCAACAACTTGCAGGTATTACCCTTTAGGTATAGGTGCTTTGAGTTATTCAAGTGACCCGGACAATGATAAAAATGATGAATTTTTTTTTACTGTCAAGGAGAAGCATTGCTTTGGATTTGAAGAGTCAAAAGTGTGGACAGTTCGAGAGTGGCGTGAAGATCAGGGAGTTGAAGTCCGTGAGGAGCTTGATGACAAATGGATGAATTTGATAGTAAGAAAGAAAACAATCCCTGTCTCACTGACATTAACAAAAAAGAGCAGAGAATTGTTTTTCATGGTTTGCTATAACCTCACTCAATTTAAAAGGTTTGTATTTAACAGCTCTTTCCTTGATCGATATGAGATAGACTCCGACAAAATTGAAGATATAAAAACAGATGACATAAAACTTCTCATGTTTGGTTTTGACTGGCTTAAAGCAACTATGTTTTCTGAAGATAAGGGAGAGTTTGCCCCCAGGGAAAAACAATAGAACATTTAGACTAAAAAAGATAAAAAAAAGCCGGGGACATAAAGTTAAGTGTACCCCGGCTTCTCTTTATATTTTTAGTAATTGTAGTAAAGATTTTTTCTTAAGTTCTGGTTACCCAATCTTTCTTGAATATCAACATTAAAAAAATCTGCAATGGGTTCAAATATTTCAGGATTGTTATTCCATATTTGTTGAGCTGCATTTTCAACAATAGCAATTCCTTTTTTTGTCATTTTTCCCATCGGTTTTCTGCAATACCCTGAAGGCATACCAAGAATCTTCATGAGGGTTTTTACCGCAAGAGGATTTCTCGCTCTGCATTGAACCTTGCCGTGGCAAGTATCTTCCTCTGTTGTTATTGTGACAATGTTAAACAGCGGTGAAAGAGCCTTTTCTATCTCTAAAGCTTTGTCTCTGTCTCCCTTTTCAAGTAAAGCGATCATTTGTGTTAAGGACCTGGGAGCTATATTTGACATTACTGAAATACCACCGGATGCTTTTATGGATGGGGCAGTCATTATTTCACATATCATTGGGTCGTCCCCGGAAAAAATTTTAAAACCCTCCCTGCAAAATTTTCTTGTTTTCTCCATATTTTCCAGGCTTCCTGTTGCTTCTTTTACAGAAGATACATTGCTGTATGTATCTGCAAGAATGGCAAGGTCTTCCGGCAGCATCTGGGCACCGGTTCTGCCGGGGATGATATACGGGATAATATCCATTTGTGGAAAAGCTTTTGCAATGGGCTCATAATACTCTCTTCTGATTTCAAGGGAACTTGGACCATTGTAATATGGGTCAACCAGTAAAATTGATTTAAATCCAATATTAGCAGCATGTTCAACAGCATTTAGAGCTTCAGCGGTATTATTGCTTCCGGCACCGGCAATGCTTAAACACTTACCTTGAGTATGGGCTGCAATTTTGTCAGCCACAAGATTATGCTCTTCCCATTTCAAGGTCGGGCTTTCTCCGGTAGTCCCGGCAGCAAGAATACCTGTTATTCCATTTTGAATCTGGAAATCAATAAGTTTTTCAAGCCCTGCATTGTCAATCTCTCCTGCATCGTCAAAAGGTGTTATCAGAGCAGTATAGCATCCATTCTTCATAATATTTTCTCCTGCAGCAAATAATATTTCTGATCCTCTTTTGCTATCATAAATACCTGAATTATTCAATATCTATTATTCTGAAAAGTGTAGTAACTCAAATAGCTATTATCGGCATTTTATGAAATATCCGGGTCAAGCCTGTTAATTTTAAAAATATTTTTGACCGAGCATTGCTGCATCAAGGCTTGACATTTACAATCAATTCTCTGACATTATTGGACTCTATTGATTCATTGTTGGTATTTGTTGAATCAATTTTCATGGTGCAGTGTTTAATGCCCGGAGTATCCCATTTAAGTGTAATATTGTAGCCAGCTATTCCATGGGGTTCATTACATGGTTTGATTTCAAAAAGGTCGAGGAGCAAAGGGTCTATTCCCTCTCCTGTGATGCTGATTTTGCCCTTTTTGGATTTGCACCATCCATTA
>Ga0256845_1001542_pt1 | contig 18270 bp, 14 predicted proteins | sample RiftiametaG_FD_189101 | JGI IMG/M metagenome (GOLD analysis project Ga0256845, IMG submission 189101) | Tube worm associated microbial communities from hydrothermal vent at the East Pacific Rise, Pacific Ocean - Riftia | ecosystem: Host-associated > Annelida > Integument > Unclassified ...
CTTCGACTCGCCATATGCACTTCCCCGCGTCCGATGCCTAAACGCAGCAGCTTTCGCCGTCGCGTCCTCGGCCTTCCCCACTGTTTAATCAATATTTATGCCCTCGTTTTTCGAGTTCATGGTCTAGATCATCTAGCAGTATATTGGCCAGCAGCGGGCTTAGAGGCCCGCCTTGCGGCACTCCTTCATCTCTTTCTTTTCGTTCTTCCTCACGTTCTTCACGGGTCAGTTTCGATGCGATTTTACCCGCTTTCAGATACCCGTGCGCTTGGATAAAAAGGCCTGAATGGATAAAAAGGCCTGTCCCCATGAAAGGAAACATGGACTTTCTGTCATTTTGAATTATGGTGTTCTTGCCATGAGACAAAAACGCTTCATTTCTCCTTATGCTGAGAAGTCTTCGGTCATCTATCACTGCATTTCACGGGTGGTGGATCGGGACTTTAAGTTCGGCCCTAAGGAGAAGGGCGTCTTTGTGCGCATGATGCGTGAGTATGAGGCTTTCTGCGGCGTGCAGGTGCTGTCCTATTGTGTCATGAGTAATCACTTCCACGTCCTTGTTGAGGTGCCTCCTAAGAAAAAAGGAGCGTCTATTGCAATGACAGATGAGGTGTTTTTGGCCAAAATCAAAGCGATGTATTCGCCACAGCATTATATGGATGTGGAACAAATGCTGGAACGATTCAGGGCATCAGGCTCAGATTTAGCCGCTCTGGAGCTAAAGGCTAAATATACGCGAAGGATGCACGATCTATCCGAGTTTATGAAGGGACTGAAACAACGATTTACCCAGTGGTTTAACGGGCATCATGAGCGGCGAGGAACCTTGTGGGAAGGTCGTTTCAAGAGTGTGCTGGTGCAGGATGGCTATGCTGCCCGAGTGATGGCTGTTTATATTGATTTGAATCCGATCCGTGCCGGAATGGTGGAGAAGCCGGAGAACTATCAATGGTGCTCCTACGGCGAGGCTATCAGGTCAGGCAATAGCAAGTTGGCTCGGGCTGGGTTGTGTCGCGTGCTGGGGATAAGTCAGCGGGAAACATCGAACCCAAAAGGCTTAATTTCTCAAAAAGAGGATGAGGAATCAATGAACATGATGGATCGCTACAGGATGATGCTTTTTTCCGATGGCGAAGAGGTATTTGCGGACAAACCAGAAACGGGTGAGGTGGGCAAACGGGTTCGAAAAGGCTTTAAACGTAAGTTGGTGAAGAAGGTTCTTGCGAAGGGTGGAAAGCTTTCGCTAGGCGAAGCTCTGCGGTGCCGAGTGCGGTATTTCAGCGATGGGATGACGGTGGGTAGCAGGGAGTTTGTCGACGAACTCTTTGAGTCTGCACGTGAACGATTCAGCAAAAAGCGTAAAACCGGAGCGCGACCAATGCGAGGTGTAGGCTGGAAAAAGAAAGATCATCGCTTGTATTCGATGAGACAATTACGGAAGAATAGCCTGGGCTGATAGAATCTGAAGACGCCAGCTAGTGCTCCAAGATTTCATTACCGAAGCGGCTCGGGTGTGAGTGGCTTGCTATGAGCGTCCAGCATTTGGAGGCTCATCATACTTTTGTCGGATTTGGGGTTGCTGTATTTCCAGACGATTTGTTTGTCGCGTGTGATTTCGAACAACCCGACTTGGCCGCCTTTTTTGTAAGCACTATACACTCCTGCAGTTAGGTTTCCGTTGGCCTGGACGTGGATGCCGCACATCGAGTTGATTTTGATGCCTGGAATGTCATCGGCTGAAAATTGCCAGACAATTTTCCCTTGGGGGTCGAACTCAGTGATCTGGTTGATGTGTCCAACCAATGTGTTTCCATTTTTTAAGCGGATGGCTGAAAAGGCTATATTGTCGACCTTGACTTCGAAAACCACCTTGCCTTCGGGTGTGTATTCTCGGACGAGGTGTTTTCCGGAGTGGCAGACGAGGTAGTTGCGGTTGCTGAGTTTGCGCACCATACGAAGGTTGTGGTGGCTGCCTGCTTGATAGAGGGGAAGTTGCAGCTCAAAAGCTATGTTGCCATCTCGGGTGAGTTCGAGAATTTTTCCCGTTGAATTTTCGCCCACGAGGATACGGCCATTTTTGAGCGGCTGGCAGCCAAAGACGCCACCTCCTTTTTTGATTTTTGGTTGGTAGGTGAAAACCACCTTGCCGGTGGTTGGGTCGACTTCGGTGACTTGGTTATCTGAAAATAGCACGTGGCCATTTTCAAGCATCCAGCAGTCGCTGACGTTGCTTCCTGGATGCTGCCAGAGCACTTTCCCTTCTGGGTTCATCAGGATGACGCGGCGTGATCCTGTGGCGAGGATGTTACCCGACGGTTTGCCAGTCATGACGGGCGTGGGTGATGGTTTTAATTTTTCAGGAGCCGCGGTGGTGATGCACGCGGAGAGGATGAGAATCAGGGCGGTGAGGATTTTTTTCATGCTTTTACTTTTTATTAGTCTTTCGCGGCCTTGGGGTCGAGGGCGTCTCTTAGTCCATCGCCTAGGAAGTTCAGGGCGAAGAGGGTGAGGGAGAAGAGGACGCTTGGGATGATGAGTAGGCTGGGGTGGGTTTCCATGTAGTTGGCGCCGTCTTTGAGTAGGATGCCCCATGAGCTGTTGGGGGCTTCGACACCGAGTCCGAGGTAGGAGAGGGAGGCTTCGTAGAGGATGAAGCCGGGCACGGTGAGGGTGGTGTAAACGATGATGGGACCCAGCATGTTAGGCATGATGTGGCGTAGGAGGATTTTGGTGTGGGAGAGGCCAAGGGAGCGGGCGGCTTCGATGTATTCGAGGTTTTTAATCGACATCACTTGCGCGCGCGCCATGCGGGCCATGGTCAGCCATCCGAGGGCGCCGATGGCGATGAAGAGGGGAATGAGGTTGGTGATTTTTTTGACTGTTTCGGTGTCCATTTTCCAGTCGGTGACCATGACTTCCGCCAAGCTTTTGGTGTGTTCTGAGATGAGCAGGGAAAAGAGAATGACGAGCATGAGAAAGGGGAGTCCGTAGAGGACATCGACAATGCGCATCATGATGCCGTCCGTGCGCCCTCCGACGTATCCGGAGATGGATCCCCAGAGGAGGCCAATCACGAGGGAGACGGAGGTGGCGACAAATCCAACCAGGAGTGAGATACGTCCGCCGTAAACGACACGGGCCAAGAAGTCGCGGCCGGATTGATCGGTGCCGAGCAGGTGTTGGCCACTGATCGTTGCGAAGGTGTTATTGAGGTTCTGGGTGTTGGGATCTTGAAAGGAGAAGAGGATGGGGGCGACAAAGCAGAGGGTGAAAATGAGACCGATGACCACGGCGCTGGCCACGGCCATGTGATTTTTTCGCAGCCTGAGCCAGGCATCATTCCAGAGTGACTGGCCGGAATCTTTGTGTTTTTTGCTCGTTTTACTCATAGCTCTTATGACTTTCTCAGTCTTGGGTTGAGGAGTATGAGGGCGAGATCTGCCATGAGATTGGCGATGACGATGAGGATGCCAAAGAGCAGAACCACGCCTTGGAGCATGGTGTGATCGCGGGCGGTGGTGGCATTGATAAAATGCTGTCCAAGGCCGGGGACTTGGAAGATGGTTTCTACGATGAATGATCCACTGACGAGCATGGCGAAGGCTGGGCCGACGTAGGCTACGGCAGGGATGAGTCCGCCTCGGAGGGCGTGTTTGATGACGACTCTGCTAGGTGAGAGCCCTTTGGCGTGGGCGGTGCGGATGTAGTCTTGATTGAGAACTTCTAACATGCCTCCTCTGGTGATGCGGGCGATGTAGGCCGCGGTGGCTAGCCCGAGTGTGATGGAGGGGAGTATCCAGTCGAATGGATCGCCCCAGCCTGCGACTTTTAAAGTGACCGAGTGGCTGGCGATGCCCATGGCTAACAATGGCCCAATGACAAAGGATGGGATGCTGATGCCGAGCATGGCGGCGGCCATGGTGGAGTAGTCGATCAGTGAGTTTTTTTTCAGAGCTGAAATGACGCCGGCGGGAATGCCGATGCCAAGGGCGATGATCATTGCGGCCACGCCGAGGGTGAGGGAAACGGGGAAGGCGTGGCGGATGATGTCGATGACAGGGCGGCCATTTTTAGACATGGATCCTCCGAGGTCTCCTTGGCTGAGGTTCTTGAGGTAATAGATATATTGTATGGGCACGGGTTCATCGAGGTGGAAGTAGGCTCGGTTTTTTTCGACGATGTGCGGCGGGAGCACGCGGTCATCAGTGAGCGGATCACCAGGCATCATTCGCACGAGGAAAAAGGTGAGCGTGATCAAACAGAGAAGAATGATCAGACCTTGTCCAAGTCTGGAGAGGATGGTGGAGAACATGGTTTCGGGAGACGGGAGACGGGTGTCGGGTGTCGGGTGGCTGGGGTTATTGCCTGCGGCGCTCGACAGGATTAACTGGATTTTTGCAGGATTTAACAGGATTTTTGTTGGGTGCCAGAATGTGCATTCCTAATTCATCATTCGTAATTGGAGCGAAGCGACTGATGCCTGCGGCGCTTGACAGAATTAACGGAATTTTTCAGAATTGCTTGAGTTGAGGATTTTGGTTGATTGGGGCGAGGTGGCTCAATTAAGGTGGAGTGCTGGGCTCCTTTAAAGTAGGGCGAGTTTGTAACTTGCCGACTGGATAATGCCCGAAGAATTATGTCAGAAGCATGGGCTGCTGCGCGACGCTCGACAGGAAGCCGACAGCTTACAAAGTTGTCCTACTTTCGTTGGGTTGGTTTTTGGAGTTTGATGAATTTATACGGGTGGTTGTTGAGGATGAGTGGGTGCCAGCCTTGGACGGAGGGGTGGAGGAGGTAGTTGGTGGTGGTCCAGTAAACGGGGAGGATGGGCATTTCTTTGAGAAGGATGCTTTCGGCTTCGGCTAGTAGTTGGAATCGCTGTTCGGGGGTGGGGCTGGTTTCGGCTTTTTTGAGTAGGGCATCGTAGGTGTCATTGGCCCATCCGGTGCTGTTGTTTCCTGCGTCTTTGATCCAGACTTCGAGAAAGGTGGTGGGGTCCGGGTAGTCGCCAATCCATGAGCTGACGCAGAGGTCATAGTTTTGTTGGTGCCGGGATTGGAGGTGGGTTTTCCACTCTTGTTGTTGGATGGAGATATGGAGGCCGAGGTGTTTCTTCCACATGTCTTGATAGGCTTCGCTGAGGCGTTTGGAGAGATCGCGGTCGGCGGTGAGTAGGGCTATTTTGGGAAACCCTTCGCCGTTGGGGAATCCGGCATCGGCGAGGAGTTGGCGGGCTTTTTCAGGATTGAAATGGATGCTGTCAGGCGGGGTGTAATCGCCAATGGGCGGGGTGAAGCCGTAGGCGGGGAGCTGCCCACCTTTGGCGACGCTATCGATGATGGCTTGTTGATCGATGGCGAGAGCGAGGGCCTGACGCACTCGGGGGTCGGTGAGGCCGGGGCGGTTGACATTGCAGCGGACAAAGTAGGTGCCGAGGTAGGGTTCTTGGTGAAGGCTCTCAGGGTAGTGCTTGCTAGAGTATTCGATCATTTCTGGGGCGAGCCCGTAGGTGCCGTGGATTTGCTGGTCGAAAAACATACGGGCCTCGGTGTAGCTGTTGCTGATGGGGAGGAAGCGGATACTCTTGAGGGAGACTTGCTGACTATCCCAGTAGTTAGAGTTTTTTCGGACGGAGATGTAATCGTTGAATTTCCACTCATCGAGTTCGAATGGTCCGTTGGAAACGAGGTGGCCGGGATCGGTCCATGAGGTGTATTTCTCTGCCATTGAGCCATGGCTGAGGATGGTGTGTTTGGGCACGGGGAACCAGCTGAAGTGTTTGGTGAGCTCCGGTAAAAAGGGGATCGGTGCCCGGGTGGTGATTTGTAGGGTGTGGCAATCGAGGGCTTTGACGCCAACGGTGGAGAAATCTTTGGTCTCACCTTTGTTAAAGCTCTCAGCCCCTTTGATAAAGTAGAGCATGGTGGCTGACTTGGCTGCGAATTCGGGATCGAGAATGCGCTGGTAAGAAAAGAGAAAATCTTCTGTGGTGAGCGGTGTGCCATCGGACCAGAGGCCCTTTTTTTGCAGGTGGAACGTCCAGACGGTGAAGTCAGTATTGCTGCTCCACGAGGTGGCGGCACCCGGTAGTGAGCTGCCGTCTTTTTCTGGGTCTTCGCTGCAAAGCCCCTCGAAGAGGGCGCGAATGATGTTGTTTTCGGGGACGCCCGAGACAATTTGCGGGTCGAGCCCTTCTGGCTCTGAGCTGTTTGCGAGAATGAGGATTTGCTCTTCGCTCGCCTTTTCCACCGGTGTGCGGTCGCTGCATGAGCCACAGACGAGAGCCAGAAATGCGGTGGCGCAGGTGGCGATGATTAAGGGCAGGAACGGGCGGGGCATCCACAGAAGCTTGGCTTTTTTTGATGGCAATGTGGAGTCTTTTTTTTCTGTGCATGATGGAATCATGTCATCCGGCCTCCCATTCTTAGATCTATCGCAGATGAAGAACAAAGGAATAGTCATGAGATTTTGAGAATTGAAATTGACGTCCGAGGGTCAAATCTCTAGATTTTAAAAGATTTGAGTTCGCAGAGTTTCTAACTCAAGTGACATGCGCTCAATGAATCTCTTTCGGTAAAGAAATCTCAATATGGAAACCCTCGACTTGATCATCTACGCCTTCGGGGCGGTTCTCTTGGCTGTTTTTGTCTATATCATCATTAGCTATGTGAAAGGGCTAAAAGGAGCCCCACGGGAACTCTATATTGTTTGTTCGACAAGTGTTTTAGAATACACCGCCTATGGTGCGATGGCGATGTCCTTTGTGCTCTTTCTTTCGTCCAAGGGGCTCGATTTATCGGATAAAAATGCGAGTTGGTTTATCGTCGCTTGGGGGCTTGTCATTTCAGTCGTTACGATGGTGGTGGGATCTATTGCCGATACTTTTGGTGTAAAGCGCACCTTGTTGATGGGGACGACTATTCTGTTGTTTGGACGCTTTGTGATCCCGTTCACCGAGAACCTCTACATCCTCGCTATTTTTTCCTTTTTGCCGATGGGGATCGGGCTTGCGTTGAAGGGGCCTGTTTTGACTGTGGCGATCAAGAAGTTAACCACTCCAGAGACATCGGCTCTTGGGTTTGGTCTCTTTTACACCCTGATGAATGTAGGATACGCCCTTGGGGCGTGGATCTTCGATAAGGTGCGTCACGAGATTGGGCGGGATGGGGATTATAACATGCTGGGGCTGATGGATATGAGCGCTTACCAGGTGATTTTCTTGATTGCTCTGATTTGCACCATTTTCAACTTTATCATGATTTACATGATGAGAAATGGGGCGGAGCTCAACGATGAAACTGGGGAGTTGCAGTTTGAAAAATTTGACGACCTGCAAGAGGGGAACAAAGCTGTAGCCATATATAAGCTGGTGAAAGATGCCGGCGTTGATGCCATAGCGCTGATGAAAAAGGTATTTGTTGAAAAAGCCTTCTGGATATTCATGGGTATGCTGTCGTCGTTGATATTCGTGCGTCTCACATTTTACCATTTTCACTACACGTTCCCTAAATACGGGGATCGGGTTTTGAATGAAGGCGTGGTGAATGCGGCTGAGGGGGTGAATGTGGGCGCTATTTTCGGTGTGCTGAACCCGATGATCATTATCTTTTTGACTCCGTTGATTGCGACACTGACCAAGCAATTTAAATCCTTTAATGTGCTTCTGATCGGCACCTTTATCTCATCGATTGCGATTCTCATCGCGGTGATTCCCGACCAGTATTTTCTTTCGATGTCCCAGGGGTGGGTGGGGGAGTTGATTCTTCACAAGTGGCTTGATGTGCCTGATGGCGCGCGTGAGCCGTTAATTGTCAGTTTGGTGATCATGGTGATTATTTTCACCGTGGGTGAGGCGATTTGGTCGCCGCGCTTGATGCAGTTCACCGCTGAAATTGCCCCGAAAGGAAAAGAGGGGTCCTACATCGCGCTTTCGATGTTGCCCTCGTTTCTCGCTAAATTTGCGGTCGGTTACATGTCTGCTGAGCTGCTTGTGAATTACGCTCCTGAGGGGGCTTCCCATTATCCTCTGCATTACATGGTCTGGGTATGGATTGGAGGAATGGCACTGATTTCACCGATTTTACTGTTTATCTTTAAGCGGGCATTCACAAGAAATGAGTAGTAATCTTAGGCTTTGGGTGGGGGCCTCAAGGAGCGTCTTTTTCCGCGGAATGGGTGCTTGCCATGTGAATTTGAGTGCCCTAGAAGCTTCCTCAAGTTCTCACAGATCGTGAGAAACTTCTTTTTTGAATGAAGGCGTATTTTATCAGGAGATTCATGCTGGTTCCCATCACTTTGCTGGGGGTCACCCTTATTGTCTTTACGCTCACGCGCTTTATGCCCGGGAGTCCGATTGAGCGAGCGATGCAGCAGGCTCAGCAGAGCGATGAAAATACGAAAGGGAGCTCGAAAGCGAGAGGTCAAGGCGGGGCGAATGATGAGCAGCTCGAAGAATTGGAAGAGGAGTATGGCTACGACAAACCGATCCCAATCGCCTATTTGCAATGGCTCGGATTTTTGCCACGCGAGCGACTGATTAGTAAAGGTGACTTTAAAAAAGGGGATGAGGATGTGATTGGTGACAAGCTGGTATCCGATCCTGAAAATGAAACGCTGATGGTATTGAAAGGTGTGGGGCGGCAGGTGAAAGTGGATAAGCGTGAGCCGGGGAATGCGTATTTTGTTGATAACGGCAAAAAGATTTCAGAATCTGGGTGGGAGCTCCGGATTGATTCCCCGCAAGACCGCGCCGAGCGATGGGCGCGGAGAAATAATGAAGATGCAGATAAATCTCCTGAAACTCCTTACCGAGCAGTCGCTTATAAAACCAAATTTTCGGGATTACTTCAGGGGGATCTGGGCCGGTCTTCGACGTATCAGGACAAAGTGTCCGACATGATTTTACAGCGAGTTCCGATCGCTGTGTATTTTGGCCTGCTCTCGACGATTATTATTTACAGCATTTGCATCCCGCTGGGGATTGTTAAAGCGATTAAGCACCGGACGTTTCTCGACAACTCGACCTCCGTGGTTGTATTTGTAGGCTATTCGATTCCCGGCTTTGCTTTGGGGGCTCTGCTTTTGGTTTATCTAGGTGCCCGTCTCGGGGCCTTTCCTCTGTTTGGACTGACCAGCCCGGGGTGGGAAGATTTGAGTTTATGGAATAAGATCACGGATTTGGCGCACCACACGGTGTTGCCCTTGAGCTGTTATATCGTTGGTGGCTTTGCCTACACGACGATGATGATGAAAAACAACCTGATGGATAACCTCGCCGCCGATTACGTGCGCACGGCCGTGGCGAAAGGGGTGAGTTTCCGTAGTGCGGTTTTCAAGCATGCCTTTAGGAACTCCTTCATCCCGATCGCGACCAGTCTGGGAGGGCTGGTTACGATATTTGTGAGTGGCAGTATGTTGGTCGAGCAGGTGTTTGACATCCAGGGATTTGGCCTTCTTCAGTTTCAAGCCATCAGCAACCGCGATGGTAACGTCATCATGGGCACGCTGACTATTGCGGCCTTTCTGATGATTATTGGAAATATTTTATCCGACTTCATCGTGGCGATGGTCGACCCACGTATTAAATTTCACTAATCGTCATGTTTCGAAAAATTGCTTGGGTATTGATTCTGGGGGCTGTGTTGTCAGCGATTGGCGAGTTGTGTTCTCTTAAATTACCCACCTTGCGATGGGGGTTTGAGACCAGTAGGGAGATTGCTTGGTTGCACTGGAATATAGGCACTAAGGCAGAGCCTAATATTATTCCCTGGCTTGGTTGGTTGGGAGTTGCTTTTGCTTTGTTAGTGGGGGTGGGTCTGTTGATTAAATTCCCCCGGAACTTTCATTTCACCCCGATCACGCAGCGGCGGATTGATCGATTTTGTTCGATCAAGCGAGGATACCGCGCGTTTCTTTTCATTTTGTTTTTGGCTGGATTGGCCTCTCTGGATCATTTGATCGTTGGCAATGAACCGTTGATTTTAAAATATGATGGGAAGTGGTCCTCGCCAGCACTGACATACACCTCACATAAGGGAAAAGATTTTGGATTGACTGGGGAGGCTGGGGTGTCGCCGGTGAATTATCGGAAACTGAAGAAGATTTTCAAAACCCAAGGTGGGGACAACTGGGTGATGATGCCTCCCGTGCCGTATGCCCCTACCCAGGATACGGTGACGGTTCCTACTCAGGCGCTCAAAGTCAACGATGACGGATTGATGTTGATCCCGGGGGGGCGCAAACCCTACTCGGGGCAAGCTGCAAAAATTTACGACCTCGATGATCCGGGGCGGATGCACCTGCGTTATCGCTACCGACACGGGCTCAAGGATGGTCCTGCAGAGGGGTGGGACAGCAAAAACAATCGGATTTACAGCACAATTTACATCAAAGGTGAGATGGTTTTGGGGGCTGAAAAATGGTCGGGTGATGGGGACATGAATGCGTTTCTCAATCAGGCGAGTTCTGAGATGAGTGTGATTTACTACGCGCCATCCCCACCGAGTTTCAAGATGGGTCACCTGCTGGGGACCACCTCGCAGGGGTATGATGTATTGGCGTATTTGTTTGGTGGCTTGCAGGTGAACTTCAAAGCCTCTTTGTTTTATATCCCGTGTATTTATGCCATCGGCATTACGATTGGATTGTTGATGGGCTTTTTTGGAGGTGTGTTTGATTTGGTGGTGCAGCGATTGATCGAGGTATTTTCCAACATTCCCTTTTTGTTTGTGATCATCATCGTAAGCTCCTCGGTGCCAGTGCAGCTTCGGGAGCGGTCGGGGTTAGGTGTGATTTTGGTGATTTTGATTTTGTTCAGCTGGATGGGAATGACTTACCTGATGCGGACGGCGGCGTTGAAGGAGAAATCCCGAGACTACGTGGCGGCCAGTCGGGTAATCGGCTGCTCGACTCCTCGGATCATCTTTAAACACATCTTACCGAATGCCGTCGCCATCCTTGTGACTCTGGTGCCCTTTTCCGTATCGGGCTTGATTATGGGACTGACCTCGCTCGATTACCTTGGCTTTGGATTACCCCCCAAATATGCTACGTGGGGAAGTTTACTTAAAGATGGGCTCGGTCAGCTATCGGCACCTTGGTTGGTGAGTTCCGCCTTCCTTTGTTTGGTTTCCCTGTTGATTCTAGTTACCTTTGTTGGCGAGGCCGTGAGGGAGGCATTTGACCCTAAAAAATTCACCTACTACAAATAATGCTGATACGAATGAATGGATATCTCCAGGCGCTTTGCGGCGTGGCGATCGCTATGGTGCTGGTGTCCTGCGGAGACAAGCAGGAAGAGGTTGAGCGTAGTCTTGGCTTTGATGAGTTTGTGCCTGTTTATAATGCCTACATCACCAAGTGGCTGAAAGGTGAACATGCTAGGGTGGATAAAGAACTCAAAACCACGACCCAAAAGTGGACCACGGCGGTAGGCATTGAAAAGGTGTCGTTGGAGAATGATGTGGAGGAATTGCAGCGCGAGATGGAGCGGGTCACCTTCCGTCAATCGCTTGGAGATTATTTTGCCTTTAAAGAGGAAGAAGAGATGCCGCAGGATCTGGTGTGGGAAGATGGTATGGATCAGCCTGAGATTGGTGATCCACGTGCATTGAAAGGTGGCGTATTTAACCACTTCATCTCGCAGTTTCCTGCTACGATTAGACCCTTTGGTCGGGAAGCTAACAATAGCTTTCGAAGCTATCTCTATGACAATCTGGAAATTTCTCTCACGGGAATGCATCCGTTGACCATGAAGGTTATCCCTGGTCTGGCTCGAAGGTGGGCGGTGAGTAAGGACGGTCGCACCGTGTATTACGAACTCGATCCCGACGGACGTTACAATGACGGCCATAAAATCGATATCAAAGACTACATGGTCAAAATCTATCTACGGGTATCCGATAACGTATCCGCCCCTTTTGAAAAGCAATACTATCGCGAGCAGGTGGCGCAGTTGGCCGCTTACGGAGACAAGTATCTGGCAGTCAGCTTACCTGAATCGAAGCCCTTGATGGCGATGGATGCCTCTATGGCCCCAGCGCCTTCCTATTTTTACAAAGACTACGGCCCGGATTATGTCGAGCGTTACCAGTGGAAAGTGCCCCCGCAAACTGGGGCGTATTTTGTGAGGGATAAGGATATTGTGAAAGGGGTATCGATCACACTGACCCGAGCGAAGGATTGGTGGGCGAAGGATAAAAAATACTATCGCCATCGCTTCAACCCGGATAAAATGATTTATACGGTCATCCGCGATGAAGCGAAAGCGTTTGAACTTTTCCGCGCCGGGCAGCTCGATGCCTATTGGCTGACTCGCCCGAAGCTATGGTATCAAAAATCTGAGATCGATCCAGTGTTTGACGGCTACATTGAGCGATACACATTTTACAATCAATACCCGCGTAGTCCACGGGGAGTGTATATGAACACCGCCCGGCCGATGTTAAAAGATGTCAATATGCGGCGGGGAATTGCCCATGCTTTAAACTGGCAGAAGTGTATTGATGTTATTTTTCGGGGTGACTACGCCCGCTTGCAGCAATACAGCGAAGGGTTCGGAGATATTACCAATCCTAATGTGAAGGCCCGCGAGTTTTCGGTTACCAAAGCCAAAGAGTATTTCAAAAAGGCCGGGTACACCCAGGAAGGGGACGATGGATTTTTGCGTAAGCCAGCGGGTGACAAACTCGCCATCAACCTCAGTTATCCCAACGTAGCCTATTACCCACGTGTTATTGCCGTGCTTAAGGAAGAGGCTAAAAAGGCCGGATTGGATCTTCGCGCCGATGACATGGAGTCTACGGTTTATTACAAAAAGGTGATGAAAAAAGAGCACGATATGTGCATATGGGCATGGAGTGCCTTGCCTCCATTTCCACGTTATTACCAAGGATTTTTCTCCAAAAATGCGTATGATTCCTCGGGGAATCCAAAACCTCAAACCAACAATATCACCAGCTATTCCAATCCTCTGATGGATAAGTACTGCAAGGCAGTTAGGAATGCGCGAAGTGTGCAGGAGGTGAAAGAGAATTCATGGAAAATCCAGCAAATGATTCACGATGAGGCATTGTTCTCTCCTGCATGGGTGACGAATTTTGTTCGCATTGGCACCTGGCGCTGGGTGCGTTGGCCCGATACGAAAGACACACCGTTTTGTGTGCCTGTTGTTTATGAACCATTAGAAAGTTATACGTATTGGATCGATGAAAAAATCAAAGAGGAAACCCGTGATGCCATGCGCCGGGGAAAAGTCTTTCCTGAAGTTCAAAAAATAATCGATGATTTTAAAGATGGTATTCCACAGCAAAAACAACAGGCCGAGGACGCCAGACAGGAAGCTAAAGCATTAGAACCGACGGCGCCGGAAAGCGCTGAGGACGAACCCGATCAGGAAGGAGGCATGAGCAATGAGTGAAAATGTATTGGAGGTGAAAAGTTTGATTACCGGTTTTCGGATGGAGGACGGTGAGTGGATTCGCGCGGTTGATGGTGTGTCTTTTCGTGTGCCCAAGGGAAAAACTGTGGGGATAGTTGGAGAGTCGGGCTGTGGGAAAAGTGTCACGGCGATGTCGATTGTGGGACTACTGCCCAAGCCGATGGGCCATGTGCTCGAAGGTGAGGTTATTTTTAAAGGTGAAGATCTCATCAAGGCCGATTCCAAACGGATGCATCAGGTGCGCGGTGGTGAGATTGGCGTGATTTTCCAAGAGCCGATGACAGCGCTCAACCCGGTGCACCGGATTGGGAAGCAGATTAGTGAATCGCTTATTTTACACCGTGGAATGAACAAGCGTGAGGCACTTCAGGAATCGGTGAACTTACTCGAAAAAGTAGGTATTCCCGCCCCTGAGCTTCGGGTAATGGAATATCCCCACCAGCTATCCGGCGGGATGCGGCAGCGCGTGGTGATTGCCATTGCGTTGGCCTGCAAACCAGACCTTCTCATTGCCGACGAGCCGACTACTGCGCTAGACGTTACCGTGCAATCTCAGATCCTCGAGCTGATGGAGGATCTGCAAAAAGACATGGGGATGTCGATGATTTTGATCACCCACGATCTGGGTGTGATTGCTGGGCACTGCGATGAAGTCGTCGTGATGTATGCCGGGCGGGTTGTTGAACGCGCACCGGTCAATGAACTGTTTGCCACCCCGCGCCACGCCTATACCAAAGGTTTGTTAGCGGCGATCCCTACCTTGGAGACGCCTAGAAAATCCAAGCTAAATACGATCGAAGGCCAAGTGGCGGCGATCCAAGACTTTGTCCCTGGTTGCCGATTCTGTCAGCGCATGGAAAGAACGGGGGACACCCTGAAAACCCGTGCGCCATTGATCGAAATATCAGCCGACCACTGGGTGGAAGCCTGCCCTGAGTGTGTTGATTTAAATTCTAAACTCTAAGTTCTAAATTCCAAATACTCAATCGGATTCTCTGCGCGACAGGGAGCCTCGGACTAGAAGTCCCCACTCCATATTTTTACTTTATGAACGATCCATTATTAGAAATCCGCGATCTTAAGATGCACTTCCCTGTGAAAGGCGGTGTGTTTTCCCGTCAAGTCGCCGCTGTGAAAGCTGTCGATGGCGTTTCCTTGGATATTGGGCGTGGCGAAACTCTTGGGCTGGTAGGTGAGTCAGGTTGCGGCAAGTCCACCTTGGGAAAAAGTATTGTCCGTCTTACCGATCCTACCGCTGGCTCGATCAAGTTTAATGGTCAGGATATCACCCGGATGTCGCAGTCTCGACTTCGACCAATTCGAAAAAACCTGCAAATGGTCTTCCAAGATCCGGCGGAATCGTTAAACTCTAGGCTGTCGGTGGGCCAAATTATTGCGGAGCCACTCGAAGTGCAGGGCATTGGCTCGCGGGCCAGTCGGAAGGATATGGTGGAAGGGTTACTCGAACGTGTCGGTATGCCCAAGAGTGCGTCGCAGCGGTTTTCCTTTGAGTTCTCAGGTGGGCAGCGGCAGCGGATCGGGATCGCCCGGGCACTGGCGCTGAATCCTGAAATGATTGTGTTGGATGAGCCGGTTTCTGCGCTCGATGTTTCGGTGCAGAGTCAGGTGTTGAATTTGCTGTTAGAATTGCAGGAGGAGATGGGTCTTGCCTACCTCTTCATTGCTCACGACCTCGCGGTGGTGAAGCATATTTCGGATCGGGTCGCCGTGATGTATCTCGGAAAAATCGTCGAACTTGCGGACGCCGATGTCATTTATAAAGATCCGAAACACGCCTACACCAAGGCTCTGATCTCAGCCATCCCCGAGCCCGATCCCATGAAGGCGAGAAACCGGGTGCATTTGAAAGGGGAGATTCCCTCGCCGATCGATCCACCGGCAGGCAGTGCCTTTGGGCATCGGATTGAACATCCTCGTTATGAAGAAACCATCGGTATGGATTTATCGATGGTGGAGATCGAGAAAGATCACTGGGTGGCGGCTGATCCTTGCTGTTTGAGCGAGGAGGATTTTGCGAAGGTAGCGGTTTGATCAATCTTATCATTGAAATGATCGATGTGACTTGTTTGGTTTTTTGGGGTAGTGTCTTGTCTTATGAAGCGAACTTTTGGCAGTGTGAAGATATTTTCTCAATCGTTCCCGTCCCTTCCGTATAGCATGGTGGTGGCGATGGTTTTCCTTGCTGGTCTTGGCATGGCTTCGCGGGCGAGCGCGGACCACGATGGTGAGTATGTGATTCTTCTGCACGGGTTGCTCCGCAGTCCGGATACGATGAAGCCGATGGAAAAGGCATTGCAGGCCGCTGGCTATCAAACGATGATTCTGGATTATCCATCGCGCAGTATGACGATCCGAAAGCTGAGTGATGCTCATCTAGCTCCTGCCGTGCAGCTGTGCCGTGATGGTGGGGCAAAGAAAATTCATTTTGTCACCCACTCGATGGGTGGTTTGTTAGTTCGGGATTACCTTTCCCGAAAACATGTGCCTGAGCTCGGTAGGGTGGTCATGTTGGCACCGCCTAACCAGGGGAGCGAGGTGGTGGATCGCTTGGGTCACTGGCGGGCATTCAAGGCACTCAATGGGCCTGCCGGTAGGGAATTGGGCACCAAGATGACTTGTGCGCCCAAGCTTCTTGGGCCTGTGAGTTACCCCGTGGGAGTGATCGCTGGAGATCGTAGTATTAATTGGATCAATAGCGGCATGATCGATGGTCCCGACGACGGTAAGGTCTCGGTGGAAAATACCAAGCTCATGGGCATGACGGATCACATCGTGCTGCACCGGACTCACCCGATGATTATGAAGCGGCGTGATGCCATTGACCTCGCCTTGCGCTTTCTCGACACAGGCTCTTTTGCGTCAGGGTAGCCCTGCTGAAATGTGTTACAAAATCTCCTCGATGGGGATTTTGCCATTGGTGGCGATGATCGAGTAGGCATCCTCAGTTTCAGAGATGGCGGTGAGATCTGTTTTTCCGCCCGCTCGTTCGAGGATGAGCTGGCCCGCTGCGATGTCCCAGAGAGAAATGCGAGACTCCACGTAGGCGTCCAGACGGCCGGAGGCGATGTAGGCCATGCCGAGTGCTGCACTGCCCATCATGCGCATTTTGCGTGCTTTGAGAGAGGCTCTGCGGAATCGATCCAGGCCGGTAGTTAGAGCTTCTTCATCTTTGCCACAGCCGACGAAGAGTGCGCATTCTTCGAGCTTGGTGCGTGGGCTGGATTGGATCGGCTTGCCGTTAAGCAGGGCCGGGCCACCTTTGACGGCTTCCCAGAGCTCGTCCATGCTGGGGTCATAAATGACGCCGACGATGAGTTCGCCTTTGTGACGAAGGGCGATGGAGACGCAGTAGTGCGGGATGCCGTAGAAGAAGTTCACAGTGCCATCGATGGGGTCCACGATCCACTGGTAGTCGCTGTCTTGATTGCCTGCGATGCCTTCTTCTCCGTAGAGGGCGTGATCGGGGAAGGCGTCTAGCAGGACGCGTGTGATGAGGTCCTGGCTCTCGCGGTCGAGTGCGAGCTTGATATCGTGGTGTTTGGCTTCATCCACTTTAAGTGGCTGACCGAAGTGTTCTTTGAGAAAAGCCCCGGCTTGTCGGGCGGCTTGGGTGGCGGCATCAATGTGGGTCATGGCTGCCACACTATGATGGTGGTCGGGGAATATCCAATCTAAAAAGGATCAATCGATTTTTCCGCGCCTTGTCTTGCCCTTTTGATTGGCTTGCCAGTATTCGCCAGTGTCCACATCGAGGCATGTGAGCCAGCCTCGGTTGCAAGCTGCGGTGTCGATGCAGATGGCGTGGTCTTCTACGGCGGGGACAGGTGGGTTTTGCGGTGTGTGGCCGCAGATGATGGTTTTTCCAGAATGGTGTTGTTCCGTTTCATGGAATCGAAGCCAGAATTTTGCATGGTCTGTCTGATCTTCAAGAGGCTGATCGGGAATGAGTCCGGCATGGACAAAGATGTGATCGTCCGTCTCATGGTAATCGATGCAGGATTTGAAGAAGTCCCAATATTTCTGGTCGATCTGTTCGAATTCGACGGCGCCAAAAGAGGTGAGGGTTTCGATACCTCCATTGAGCAGCCAGTTCATGAGGTCTTCATATTTCGTCTGCGCATCTTCCATCATAATCTCATGGTTGCCCTTGAGGGTGATGACCTTATGGGTTTCCCGGAGCTTCAGCAAGTAGTCGATCACTCCTTTGGAGCGTGGCCCTCGATCGATGTAATCTCCAAGCGTGATAATGGTGTCCTCAGGCGAAAAATCAACAAAGTCGGCGAGTGTCTCAAGAGACTTGAGGCAGCCGTGAATATCACCAATCGCTAGAGTTCGCATATCTGAAAACGAGTTTAATGACGCCGGGGATGATGGCGAGAGAATAATTAGCCTCTCCTAGATTTATATAAGTCCTATGGGTCCTATAAGTCGCATAGCAGAGGATTGGTTGGTTGAGCGGCTCTTCGGTGTTTTTTGGGTTTAGAGTTTAGTTGAGGCAATAAGAATACTGGCGGCCGTGACGATGCCTGTGGTGTAGCAGAGGAGGTCGGACCAGAGGAATCCTGAGCCGAGGATGAGGGCGACAGCAGACCCGCAGCAATCGTGAGCAAGAGAAGAAGCAGATAGACGGCTCGGTTCTTAGTTACATTCGCCATGATCAACTATCCATTCTCTACTCATCAGTCATTCTCTACTCATCAGTCATTCTTCAGCACGCGGATGAAGGCGTCCTGGGGGATGTTCACTCGGCCGATGGCTTTCATCTTGGCTTTTCCCTTTTTCTGCTTTTCGAGCAGTTTGCGTTTTCGGGA
>Ga0256845_1001543_pt1 | contig 18267 bp, 10 predicted proteins | sample RiftiametaG_FD_189101 | JGI IMG/M metagenome (GOLD analysis project Ga0256845, IMG submission 189101) | Tube worm associated microbial communities from hydrothermal vent at the East Pacific Rise, Pacific Ocean - Riftia | ecosystem: Host-associated > Annelida > Integument > Unclassified ...
GAATATGAAATATAGGGAAATACGCTGTACTGCGATACAGACGTTATAGTAGTGTCCTCACGATACAGGCAAGATATACATATCTCGTTTATACATTCATTACTGATAATAATTGTATTAATAGAGAACTCTACGTTATGCCCCTTCATAGAGTACTGTCAATACGGGGACAAATGATTATATACGACGTTTGAGTATCTGCATGGTATGCTCTATCGAATAGTATTATATCTGAGGGTTTATTAATAAAATCGGGAATTATCGGGCGGTTCTTGTTTTCTTGGCGGCAATGATTGCAGTGATGCCGTAGGTGATACTTGCGGTTAAAATTATAACGGGAGTTGCCTGTATACTCACGCCGGCTTTTTCGAGGAAAAATGACAATAACAATCCCCCGGCACTAAAAACAGCACTCAGCAGTACGGCAATAACCATCATTGTTGAAAGACGATGCGTAAAGAGGCGTGCAGTGGCGGCAGGAATGGTCAGCAGAGCGATTGCCATAATGATGCCGATGATACGAACTAATAAAACAACGGTAATGCCGATAAGCGCAAGGAGCAGCATATATAAAAAGCCAACGGGCAGGTTGCCGACTGTTGCAAATTCTTCATCAAATAGGATTGCTCTAAACTCGCGATATAATAAAATAACAAGACCGACAATTACGATATCGGTAATACCAATAATAACGAGGTCGCTTGATTGAATGAGGATAATATTCCCGAAAAGGTATGACATTAAATCAGGGGCATATCCCGGTGTCAGATAAATAAAAATCATACCAATTGCCATGCCGGCTGCCCACAGTACACCAATGACGGTATCAGCGTTTTGTTGTAAACGGCGGTTTGCCGCACCAATAATAAACGATGAAAGCAGCCCGAAACCCGCCGCACCAATCATGGGAGGGATTCCGAGGAAGTATCCAAGCCCGATACCTCCATAGCAGCTATGTGCGATTCCGCCGGTAATGAATACAAGGCGTTTGACAACAACATAGGTGCCGATAATCCCCGCTGCAATACTTGCAAGCAGTGCGGCACTCAATGAATTGAATAAGAAGCTGCTTTCAAATAATTCCATTAGTGTGAATCCTTTATCATTGTTCGTGATGACCTAAAACGCGATGCGGCAGACCATGTGCGATTAAATCAACCGGACAGCCGTATGTTTGATTGATCATCGTGCCGGTGAGTTCTTTTGAATTATGGTAAAACAGTTTTCTATTAAGACAGGCAATTGTTTTTACATGTGTTGTTATACCGGTTAAATCATGTGATACAATAACAATAGGTATCGTTTCATTGAGTTCCTTAAATAATGCATAAATGTCATTTACGGTTTGTGCATCAATATTTGCAGTTGGTTCATCAAGGAGGAGGAGTTTCGGTTCAGTGGCAAGTGCACGTGCAATATAGACCCGTCGGCGTTCACCTCCTGAAAGGATTTCTATTGGAGTATCACGTTTATTATACAATCCGACGCTCTCTAAAGATTGCTGAATAACCGTATTATCATGATCAGTCAACTTTTGACCGGTTCGGTGATGATATAAACGGCCGAGTGCAACGGTTTCCCATACGGATATCGGGAAAGCGGCAGGAGTATGTATTATCTGCGGAACATATCCGATATGCCGGCGTGTTACTTTCGGTGCGTGCCCCCAAAGTGCAAGTGATCCTGAAAGGGGTGTAATAAGTCCAAGTATTGTTTTTAATAAAGTTGTTTTCCCTCCGCCGTTTGGACCAATAATGGCAATAAAATCATTTGTTTCAACAGTAATATTAATATTTTCAAGAATACGTACCGTACCTAATTGCACCGACATATTTTCAATATGTATCGGAGGATATACAGCTGGTTTATTCATGTGATTGTAATGCCTCAGCAAGGTTTTTACTGAATGTGTCAAGAGATTCAATCCAGTTTTCAGCAAGTGGATGTGTCATAATGACCGGTATGCCGGCGCTATCAGCAATCGTATGGGCATGACGGGTATCAAATTGCGGTTGGACAAACAATGCTGAAATATGTTCTGATTGAATCAGTGCTGTTATTTCTTCCATGTATGCAAAACCGGGGCTTTTATGTTCATGTTCAATGGCAATTTGTTGTAAACCGTAATCATGTGCAAAATATCCCCATGCGGGATGAAAGACGATGAATTGTTTTTTTGAAACGGTACTGAGACGGTTGCTGATAGTATGATGCAGTGTATCAATATCAGTTTGCAATTGTGTAAAGTTTTTCTCATACAATTCAGTATAGTCAGGATTCAGTGTTATCAGAGCATTTAAGATATGCAATGCCTGCATTTTCATTGCACGGGGTGATGTCCAGGTATGCGAATCGTCGGGGAGTAATTGTATACCGCGGGACGTATCAACAATCATCATGCTTTTATTATGGCTGACAATGGTATTACGCCATGTATGTTCAAACGGAAATGACGGGACACCGACTGTGATATACAGTGCAGTATGCTCAAGGCGCTGTATTTGTTTTTGAGATGGTTCATATGTTGCCGGATTTGCGCCGGGCGGTATCAGTACAATGACCTGAACGGTATTGCCGGCGATTCGATTGACGATATATTTATGCGGTGCAATACTGACCGCAACGGTCAGAACGTTTTCATCCGATGAATGCTGTTGCACACATCCGATGAGTACGATACAAAGCAGTATTATTACAAGCGCACTATATGCGAAATTGGACATAGGTTGTTTATTGTCTTTAGCCATTACTCATTAATGTAATAAAATATTCTTCAGTGTCAATATATACTACGTGTTTTATTAAAAAGAATAATACTGTAATTACTGCCAAGTTCGGGCATACGTTAACTGCTCATGCTATTAATTATTATCTGCCGCCGGAAAACCGACTTTACTTGACAGGCTATAATGGTCGTGATAGTTTTCATATTACGATAGATGATATTATCGAATAATAGTATTCGGAGAAGTATGTGTTAAAACATCGGTGGATTATATATATAGCAGGAATGATTATCATTGCCGCTGTATGCGGTGGTATTATCGCTGCACGTCAAAATTTTGCCATTACGGATATATATGCATATCCGAACCCTTTTGATAATGAGAATGAAGTAACAACGATTAAAACAACCGTTGAAGCTGCGGGAACAGCTGCCGGGACCATGACGATATTGGTATATGATATCAACGGCGAAGCGGTATGGGCGCAGGAAATAAATGTATCAGTCATTCAGGGGACCAATGAACTTGAATTATCATGGGGGGGTGAAAATGACTTCGGGCGAGAAGTGGCAAACGGTTTGTATATCTGCCGAGTTATTCTTGAACTGGGCGGAACGCATATTGTCAGTTGTCGTATTTTGGTGAAATGAGATTGAATATATGAAGCAGGTTAGTGTATTTATCAGTATACTGTTCTTTACGGTATTAGTGTTTGCCGACCAGAGTGAACTTTTATCAACCCGTAAATCAGGTGGTGCACCGGCAGCATTTTTACAGGGGGTCTACGGTGCAAAAGCGGCGGGCATGGGCGGCATGTTCTGTGCAATGATAAACTCACTTGATGCGGGAATGTATAATCCTGCAGGACTGACCGAATTAAATCATTCCGAAATTATACTTGCATCTTCATTGCAGCCGGATAATCGATATTCATTTGCAGCGGGGCGAGCATGGCTTGTTGATTATAATTTCAAGCGTGCTGCTGCCTTTTATGTTAAAGGGATGTATACCGGCGGTATTCAGGGCTATGATGCATCCGGTAATCCCGATGGGGAATATACTTTTTTGTCCGCGGCACCGGAATTTGTTTATGCCCGGCAGGATGATCTGATTGGCATTGGATTTGGCATTAAAGGGATTTATGAAAACGGATCAGTATATCAAAGTCTTGGTATTGGAGGGGATGTCGGTGCAGATATTGAACCGCCGATACTCGGCGGGACAGTGGGTATAACCATTTCGGATATTGGCATTATGTATGATATGGCAGACAAACAGCCTCGTCCGCTGCATCCGCTTTTGCGATGCGGGTATATATATCGATTAATGGGTATCGATGTTATCAGCGTCGGATTGGGGTTTTCAAAGCAGCTTGCACATCGTGGAACGTCATTTATGTTTGGTGGAGAATATGCAATGAGTCATCATATGGCGGTACGCAGCGGTATTGACGGGAAAAATATTTCATTCGGCGGCTCTGCCGGCACGAAGGCATTTCATGTTGATTATGCAATACAATATAATATGATTCTGCAAGTAGTAACGCATACAATAGGGATAGTGTTTTCAAAGTATTTATTTTAAATACTACATTAATATAACGGTAATGATAATGATACTATTAATGAGCGGTATGGTATTAGCATTGTTAATCTCCGGCGCGGTTATACTCACCGGTATTGCGGTTACACTGCATATACTTGGCGGGCGTGAAGATCGCTATAAACGTAAACTAAATGAGTATGAAAAGAATAAGGATTTTATTAATGCTATTATTGAAGCAAAAAAATTAGTTGCCTTACGTCCGCGCAATGCTGATTACCCGTTGCGATTGGCGGAACTGTATGAACGATCGAAAGCGTTTGACAGTGCAAAACGGGTTTATCAGACAATGCTAAAGCATAATATTCTCAGCTCAAAGGTATCCCGTTCAGTGATCATGGAGCGGTTGGGGCTTATTGATTTAAGTGTGAATAAAATCCGTGATGCCTTTATTGTATTTAAAAAACTTCATCAGGAGAACCCGAGATATATTCCTGTTTTAATACATCTTGGAAGGATATATGCAAGTCAGAAAGATCAAATATCAGCGCTGAAATTATTTCAGGAAGCACATAAACACATGCCGGATCATGCAGACTGTCATTATTATTGGGGGTTGACATTATTGGATGCAGGGGAACAGACCGACGGTATTGTTCACCTTGAGAAAGCGTATCGCCTAATGCCGCAAAATCAGAAAGTGCGGTTCTTTCTTGCGGCGGCATATCGTCTTATCGGGAAAACTACTGAAGCAAATACACTTGCCCAGAGTTTAAATCTCCCTTCCAATTATGAGTGGCCGTCAATTATTAAAAATGTTGGTATTATGTCGCAGAATGTTCCGCGTATTGATTTAAGTGAATTGGAAAAAGAAATTGCTGCAGATGAGGAACGTACTGAGACGAAAAATAAAGCACGGGATATTGATGGTTTTCTAAAATTAAGTATTCCCGAATTCCATGCCGAAGCGAAAAATATTATTAGTAAATTAGGATACTGCATACAGCAGGAAATAAAGGACAGACTCTCTGATCCGAATGTCTTTGCCGAATATATTGTTGTTTCAAAAAAGGATGCTGAGAAAAAGGAATCTGCAGAGAAAATATTTGTTCAGGTGAATCGTATGCAGGGGCAAATCGGTAAAATCCCGTTTCAGGACTTTCTCCATAAAATCCAAAATCTTCATGCGCGCGGCGGGTTGCTTGTTTCAACGAGTGATTTCGGCGAGGATGTAAAAAATCAAGCAGCCGCACATGCAGTGCAGCTGTATGGCGGTGCATCATTAGAAAGTATTCTTCGTCGCCGGTAAAATATTCTTTTGTTTTTTTAATCGCATTATAATTGTATACAGTGTAAACCCTCAATGTTACTCACAATCATTCTATATTACAGCAGCCACCCTAAGCCCCTTTATTCACGCGGGAGTATAAAGTCAAGTGCGGGAAGTTCACCTAATCCCATTTGTTCACGCAGGAGCATAAAGTCAAGCGCGGGAAGTTCACCTAAACCACTCTGTTCACGCGGGAGCAGTCGAGCGCGGGAAGTTCACCTAATCCCATTTGTTCACGCAGGAGTATAAAGTCAAGCGCGGGAAGTTCACCTAAACCCCTCTGTTCACGCGGGAGCATAAAGTCAAGTGCGGGACGTTCACCTAATCCCATTTGTTCACGCGGGAGCGAAGGCGGCATTATTCCAATGCATTCGTATCAACCAGCCGTACGGTAATAGTATAATGTGAATCATCATAGCACAATGGAGGATGAGGGATACCATAAACCATAAAGAAATAATAGCCCGGAGTGCAGGGGATACGTGCTGATTCACCCTTGCCTTCACCGTTCTTATCAATAATATCAATTAATGACAAAGTATATTTACTTTCACTATCCGATTCACGTTGCAGCATCAACGTTGTATTAATGCGAGTTATTCCTGATAGCTCAATTTCCAGTGCGTATCGTTTCATATGGGGTTGTTTTAACAATTGTACACAAAAAATATCGCTGTCATTTTCAGGAAAGAGGAGACCGTTCATCGGGCGATCGAGAATAAGGGTTGTTGCTTGTGAAGCAATATCATTCGGTTCCAGTTCGTGATCATTATTGTAATTCGTTATCGTCATATGCAGCAAATAGGGAATAGTCGTCCCGGCATAGGCATGTTTTTTATCTTCAATAGTTAAATAGTATTCACCATTATTTAATAGCATCGGCATAAGGTATTCTCCGCGTCCCGTACCGAGATGATCGCCGATAAGTATATTTGAACCATTTTCATTTTTTAGTGTAAGACGAATGTTTGCGCCTTGAAAGGGTTCCAGCCACGCTGAAAATAATTGCGGTGAACGATTACGATTAATAATAAAGTGGTACGTGTCAATGTCGTGGGTAGAATTAAAATATCCGCGTATTTCATGTGCAGTATATAATTTTGTTGCAGTAGCAGGAGAATTATTCGGTTCAATTTCATAACCGGGCGGCGGCGGTTTGAGGGTAAATGAAATACGATATGGCAGCATTAAGTTTTCTGCATTGTTTGTTTGTTTAACATGAATATACAGCGTTGTCGGTTGAGGAATGCTGATAGCATTAATTCGTTCAGGTTTGCCTTGTGCGGCATCATTAACATAATAATACTCAAGGTGTTCACCGAATGCTTCAACAACCGGATCGCAGTTCGGAACACCGGTTATCAGCACTTCAATGAATACATTCGATACCGGGATTTCAAGTTTATACCAATCATTATCAGTTGGTGTTGGTTCTAATCGCGGAGTATACATAGTACCGGCGTTTATATATGCACTCACTGTTGTGCCGACCGAAACCGGCATCGCATATTCACGGGTGTCATTTGGTTCCTGCTCATCAATGAAGTTTTTTGTTGTTGTGAGAGTAACAGAAAGATCATAATACTGAGTGTCGGTATTATGAGAATCTGCAATTATAGTGGTATTGGTTTTTGGAATGTCAGCGCCGATAATGATGTAATAGTTGCCGGGTGCAAGATAGAGATATTTCAGACTTTCGGCTTGCTGCCAATCAGTTGATGATTTATATGAATAGAAATTACGATATCGAATAAGCTGCGTATCCTTGTACACCGCATAGTGTATATCATATTTTTGCATACCGGATACGGTTATCATAATAAGTGATCGGTCATTTGTATTGCCGGTTAATACAAATGAATATATATCAAGATCATCAGCCGATGAAAAAGTGCCGCGAATGTGTTCGCCGAATGATATTGGTTGTGCCTGCATACGAAGATTATTCGGTTCAATTTCAGGAATTGGTTTTGTGCAGGAGAGAAAGAACAAAATAAATATACTCAGTACAAAGAGAGAAAATGTTCGTACTTGCAGTATTGTTTTATTTTCATACATACACGATGATTGAATAGTCATGAAGAGCGACCTTTCCTTTGTAGTGAATACAAGAAATATCGGTAATGGTCATTATTAATGCAGAAAGACTGCATCTTCTTTCTTACAAAAGTAATAATAGAGATGAATCTATTTACGTCAAGTTCTAATAAAGTCTTGACGGAACCGTTTCTTTTCTTTATAGTAGCACTCCAATGACGCGGGGTGGAGCAGTCCGGTAGCTCGTTGGGCTCATAACCCAAAGGTCGTAGGTTCAAATCCTGCCCCCGCTACAGAAATAAAAATGACGGTTGCTGCTGCAGCCGTCATTTTTTTATAAAATATTCTGGACAAAATCATGTATTTGAGTACACTGTGCGCTGCATTTCGGCGAGGTAGCTCAGTTGGTCAGAGCGCGCGTCTCATAAGCGCGATGTCGGCAGTTCGAATCTGCCCCTCGCTACGGAAAAAATACCTATTCAAACGGCATTCTTTCTTCATTGAATGACTATTCAAGGAAATTGTATGCCGCAGGTTTTTTGATAAAAGCACGAAAAAAAGACTGTTAAAGTTATTAAAATGAGTACATACTATTGTATGTACCTAATCGTTTAGGTTGCGGTTGATTTAAATCTTTTATTTTCAGGAGTTTTTTTATGAGCAAGAAATTAACTATTGTTTTCGGGGTTATACTTACTGTTTTTGTATCATCAGTGTTGGCGCAGCCCTATATTGAAGTTAATATGGTTGGATATCTTCAGAATGACACAAAAATTGCAATTATGCAGTCGGATTCATCAGCATCCGGCAGCTTTTATGTTAAACGTGATAGTGATGATACAACCGTTTATACCGGAACCATTGGGAATGACCGTGGTGGTGAATCATTTAATCACTCATATGAATTAGACTTTTCTTCTTTTGGGCCGAGTGCCGGGGGTCCATATTATCTCGAAGTGGGGTCAACTGAATCGGAACGTTTTTATATCAGTAGTACCGGCTATGCACAGGTAGTAAAGAAAATATTAAAATTTTATAAATCGCAGCGTTGTGGTGATTGGGATCCGGAGATTCATGGTGCCTGTCATGAACATGATGCAAATGCTCGTATTGACGGCGGAGGTTCAACACATGATGCGTCAGGGGGGTGGCATGATGCCGGCGATTATCTTAAATTTGTTGTTACAACGAGTTATGCAGCGTATTCGCTTTTATTTACCTATGAGTTTATGGATGAACACTTTCTTGAAGCAAATGTAAATAATGCGTTTGGGGATAGTTATAGTGTAACTTCTTCAGGCGGGACATCAGGTGCAAATAGTATTCCTGATATTTGCGACGAAGCACGGGTCGGATTAGAATGGCTGCTGAAAATGACTTCAGGAAGTTATTATTTTCAGGTTGGCAGTCGTGCTGATCATGAAGGAAGTGCTGTTGGCTGCGGGAATATGAATGTATGGCGTTGGCCTGAAAGCGATGATAATTGCAGTGATTGTTGTGAGGATATTACACAGCGTGTGGTTCATGAGGATTTCGGAAAGAACCTTGCCGGAAAATGTATGGCAGCATTTGCATTAGCATATAAAATATGGAACGATAATGGGTGGGATTCATCATTTGCAAATACGTGCCGTTCACGTTCACAATCCATCAAAAATGATTTAAGTAGTATTACTGAAAACTGTAAAGACACAACAGACAATTATTATGAAGAAAATACATATCAGGATGATGTTGCAATCGGATTAATAGAAATGTATCGCAATGGGGATGCAACTCAATCAGAAGCTGAAAATGCAGTGAACGGATTATGGGACTCTGAGCCTATCGGATGGGGCTCAATGGAGTTTTTTGCATATTATCGTGCCCGTAAAGAAGGGTTCGGAAACAATATTGATCAAAAGATGAATAATATTTTATCAGGTCCGGATAATAATATGGATTCGGATATTTTTTATCAAGGCGCTTCGTATCCCTCATGGGGTTCAACACCACGTTTTATGGGACTTGCTGCCGGTGCATTAATGTATCGCCATCGAAGAGCCTCACTTGATGATCGTTATTATATGCTTGCGGTGAATGAACGAGATTTTATTTATGGTCGAAATCAATGGGGGGCAAGTTTTGTGGTTGGTGTTGGTGAAGACGGACCGGATGGTACCGATGATGACCCGGAAGATATGGCGTCGTTTCTTGATTATGTGTACAGCAGTAAAATTGTCGGTGCTGTTGTCGGAGGTCCGACCTTGTTCCAATATGAATCAGATCGTCCAAGTTCCGATGAGTATGAGGATTTTCATACTAAAGCAAGAGATAATGTTATTTATTTTGACTATCGTTATTCGTATATTGTCAATGAACCATCAATAGATTATGCGGCAATGACAATGTTTGTAACAGCATATTTTGCGTGCTATCAAGTTGATCCGAAACCGCAAATTACCATTACTTCTCCTTCACGAAATGCATTAGCCGGTTCAGTTAATATCAATGCAATGATATCCTGCCCATCAACAGTGAATAGTGCAGAATATAGAATTGATTCGGGCTCATGGACAACAATGACCACGAGCGGTTCCGGTCCGTATACCGCATCAGCAACACATTCATTTACGTCAGCTGATGTCGGAGATCGCACGGTTTGGGTGCGGGCGCATAATACTGCCGGTCATTGGGGAACGAATTCAATAGTTGTAACGATATATACACAAGACAGCTCACAGGTTATGCAGTTGACCGATCCGATTATTGATGATTTTGAAGATGGAGATGTTGTTAATAATAATCCGTTTATGCAGTATTCATATGCTATGAGCTATTCAGATCCGCCGGCAACGGCATCTTCCGTTGATATATCAAATATTGCCGGGGGACCAAGCGGAAGCACACGCTGCGGACGATATTACGGGAGTGCTACTGATTCTTCGGGTCATTATGCCGGGTTCTCATTTGAAGAACCATTTGGTGACGATCCTATGAAAATAGAACAACGTATGGATATTCGTACTGCGACTCATTTGCGTTTTGATATACGCTCCGATGCAACATTTCCGTCAGGGGTGCAAATGTATGTAAAATTAATACTGAATACTAATTCAGCCGGCGGGAAAAATAATGATGATGATTATAAGCACAATATAACTGCAAACATTTCATCATCATGGCAAACGATTACCATACCATTATCAAATACTGCAACAGGGTTCCAATCTGAAGGATGGGGACCGCCATTATCGTGGGAAGCGAATCAAACGAATGTCGGTGGCATTACATTTGCAGTAGAAACATCAGGCGGCGGTTCTGATTCGCTGTCAATGTCGCATTTTGATATTGATAATATACAAATTCTTGGTACTGCATACATGTTTGGTGTTGGCGGACCGCCGACACTGATGATATATTGGCCGACAAATAATTATCAAATGAGTGATATTGAAAGTGTTGAATGTTTTGCGACTGCAGCCGGTGGATTGGACAGTGATCATGTACAAGTTCGATGGGACAGTTCATCTACATGGTCAAATCTTTATCCAAAATCAAGTACGGAGTGGAGTAATTTACTTGATACACGTATTATTGCAAATGGAGCGCATACTCTTTCATTTCGTGCTGAAGATACTAATTCAGGAAAAGCGGTAACAAATACTATTAATGTTACCGTACAAAACTCTGTCACTCCTGACATTGATTTTCATTGGCCGTCAACGAATGGGCAAACATGGTCAGGAAGTGATCCGATGGAAATTGGTATTTATACAAATGGTATTGATATTGTAACCGGAACAGCAGAGTTTCGTCTCAGCGGATGGAGTCCTCCTTCGCGATGGGATTCGCTGATATATGTTAATCATGATAGTGGCGCATATATTTTTAGTAATTTACTTAATGTAACAACAGTGCCGAATGGCAATCAAACGTTATTGGTTCGGGTCCAGGATGCAAATGGAACAAACTATATTAATTCACTTCCTATTAAAGTGAGAAATATTCCTTCTCTTGATGTCTATGATCCGTCATCAAATGCTGTTCTGCAAGGGCTTGCAGATATTTCAGCCGGGGTATATACGAATGGTGCAACGGTGAATTATGTTGCGGCGAGAATAGATAATAATCCATGGTTTAATTTGGTGTATGCAAGTAATGTCCCGGACGGTAAAGATTATACGAATACGCTTTCAACGGCGGCGTATAGTAATGGACCGCATACTTTTATTGCGAAAGTGAATTACGGCACATCAGAGGAAATATCGACGACACTGCCGATTTTTATATCGAATGTTATCAGCGCTGAATTCTATTATCCGACGAACGGAAGCAAGCTTAGTGACGTAAACATTGTACAGGTCGCTTTCTGGACGAACGGCGGAGCTCCGGCAACCATGCATTATCGTGTGGATACCGGCGCATGGAGTAATCTGAGTTTTGTTTCAAATGATTTAGCGAACGGCGGAGTGATATATTCTAATATTCTTGATGCGCGTTCACTGAGTTCAGGATCACATACATTATTCCTTGAGCTTATTGATTCAAATTCAAAAGTTGCAACACAAACAATCAATATTAGTGTTGATAAACCTCCGCGTGTTGTCAGTGTTTTATCGCCGGGTGCCGGAACGACAAACAGTGGTAATATAAATATTCAGGCGTATATTACAGATGATAATTCAGTTATATCCGCGGATTATCAAGTGGACAGCGGCAGCTGGCTGCCGTTAAGCGGGACACCAAGTACGGGGGGGATGTGGACAGCAACACTTGATTCAACAACATATAGTGATGGTATTCATACTATCTATATTCGCGGTATTGATGTATTGACTGCAGAGGGAACCAATTCGGTTTCCGGGATTGTTTTTGACAATACAGGACCGGTTATTTCGGGTATTGCACCGAATGCGGGAAGCGGCAGTCAAAGCGGAACAATTAATATTGTTTCAATTATTACTGACGGGTTAGCGTATGTAAATATTGCACAATATCAAATCGATAATAATGGATGGCAGGTGCTTGGCGGGAGTGAACCGAATTATGCAGCGAATAATGTTGATATCAGTTCATTAAATAACGGAAGTCATACCCTATATATTCGTGCGCAGGATACGCAGAGTATTTGGGCGACGAATAATGCAACCTTCACGGTTGCGAATAATGCAGCGCCGGTGATAACAACCGTTTCTCCGACACCGGGTAGTACGGTCAGCGGAACGGCAAACATTGATGCAACAGTTACCGATGATAGCGGTGTTACCGGTGTAACGGTAACTATTGACGGCGGCAGTGCTCAGACAATGACACTCAGCAGCGGCGGCGCGACGAGCGGGACATGGCGATACAGTTGGAATACAACGAGTATCGGTAATGGTTCACATGCAATTATCATACGCGCTGTTGACGGCGGCAGTTTGAACGACACCACAAATTATACTCTTGTTGTCAATAATGGTGGTATTGTTATCAATATTACCTCACCGTCAGCAGGGTATGTAAGCGGTTCAGAATCAATTACTGCCGGTATTACATATTCAGCCGGCAGTATTACGACTGCCGGATATCGAATCGGCAACGGGTCATGGGCAAACTTGCCGAATACGGGCGGTAGTTCGTATTCAACTATTTGGAATACAACATCAACTTCAGATGGCGCAACGACGGTGTATGTACGTGCACAGAATAATGTCGGTGCATGGGCAACGAATAGTGTTGCGGTTACGATTGATAATACTGCGCCGACAATTGTTATTTCATCACCAAGCGCAGGCACGGTCAGTGGCAGTGTTGCGATCAATGCGAGCAGCAGTTCAGACAGCGGCAGCGGACTGGTAACGCCACTGCAGTATCGTATAGACGGCGGCGGCAGCTGGGTGAATCTTTCAAGCGGTGGTACCGGCACATGGAATACAACAAGTGTAGTAGATGGGTCTCATATTCTCTATGTTCGCGGCAGTGATAATGTCGGATTAAGTGCAACTAATTCGGTTACGGTTACCGTGCAGAATACTGCAGTGAATATAGCACCGGTTGTTCAGAGTATTATCGGACCAACCGCCGGGACCTATTCAAAAAATGTTGCAATATCAGCATTAATTACCGATGATACATCAGTGCAGTCGGCGTTCTATCGTGTTGACAGTGGCAGCTGGACTGCTCTGGGTGGTACACCGAGTGCGAGTGGGACATGGTCAGGAACAATAAACTCAACAACATATGCTGATGGTACACATACAATATATGTTCGTGGTGTTGACGGCGGTGTTCCGGCTCTTGCACATACAAATTCAGTATCCGGTGTTGTTTTTGACAACAGCGGACCGGTTATTACTGCTATTACGCCAAATCTGACTAGTGGCGGTCAAACCGGCACAATAAATATTAGTGCGAATATTAATGATGTTTTAAGCAGTGTAATTTCCGCAGAATATCGTTTTAGAGGCGGCAGTTGGACAAATAGTTGGACGAGTTTAGACGGCAGTGAACCGAATTATTCGAAGAACAGTGTAAGTATCAGTTCCTTGGGTAATGGAGGGTATCATCTTGATATTCGTGGACAAGACTCTCAAGGAATATGGGTAACAAATTTAACCACTCAGTTTATTGTTTCAAATGGCGGGAATCAGCCTCCGGTGGTTAGTATGACAGCACCGACGAATAATGCAATAATAAGCGGGAGTGTATTAGTTTCTGCAAATATAAGTGATTCGGATGGCACAGTACAATCAGCACGATATCGCATTGGCACTGGTTCATGGAGTTCAATGACTCGTACAAGCGGAACGTCCTCTGCCGGGACCTGGACTGCAACATGGAACTCAACATCAGTTGCTGACGGGAGTCATACTATTACCGTTGAAGCTACAGATAATAATTTAGGCACTGATACTGATTCAGTTACGATTAGTGTACTGAATAATCCGGTAAATAATCCGCCGGTAGTTACAATATCGCAGCCGACTGCCGGGACCCATACCGGTAGTGTGAATGTATCAGCATTTATTACCGATGATACATCAGTGCAGTCGGCGTTCTATCGCGTTGACAGCGGCGCATGGGTTGCGCTCAGCGGTACGCCGGGTGCGAGTGGGACATGGTCAGGAACAATAAACTCAACAACATACGCTGATGGAACTCATACGATATATGTACGTGGTGTTGACGGCGGTTCTCTTGCGGGAACAAATTCAGTATCCGGAATTATCTTTGATAATCACGGACCGGTTATTACTGCTATTGCGCCGAACAATGGAAGCGGCAATCAAAGCGGGACCATTAATATTACTGCAAACATTAATGATGTAATAAGCGGTATTAGTATGGCGCAATATCAAGTCGATAATCTTGGGTGGAATGCATTAAGTGGCAGTGAACCAAATTATTCAGCAAACGGTGTTAACATCAGTGCACTGAGCGACGGTAGTCATACCTTATATATTCGTGCACGGGATACGCGAAATATTTGGACAACAAATAATACCGTATTTACGGTTGGTACAGGCGGTAGTACTACTACCAATACCAATGTACCGACATTTGATATTACTGCACCAAAAACAGGCGAAGAGATTGAAAATGGATTATTAGAGATTAAAGCGTATATTACCGGAAACGGCAATGCATTAAATAATTATGGGTTTGAGTTTGCCGTTATGACGGGTACAAATCATCCGACTTCATATGATTGGGATATGATGAAATTATCCGGTGATGAAGCGAGTGCATATGCGATTATTCCATCAGATGATGGAAATGAAAGCTATACAGTCTATATTCGGGTGAATGGCGACAATGCAACAATACAATCGGTATCGGTAAAACTGAAGATTGAAAAATGCGGGATTGATCCGGTAATTACCGTCGGTCCGCAGGCACGGTTTGTCATTAATGTGCTTGAAGATAAATGCGAATATATTGAGATTGCAGTCTATACAATTGATGGTCGTGTTGTCATGAAACGGGAACAAGTGTTTAAAAGCAAAGAGTTTTTATTCCCGGAAAGTACCGATGATAATATTGCCAATGGGGTGTATTTGATAGTCGGGCATTTACCGGATGGTACGGTTGATGTACATAAAGTTATGATCTGCCCTACCGGTAAAAAAGACGATTAGTATATACATACGATAAAAAGTATACACGGCACATTCGTTTGGTACGAATGTGCCGTTTTTATTATTATACGTTCAGCTTCATATATTGTGTACGAAAGTAACTGCAGAAGGGATAATAAAATATTATCATACCGGATAGGTATTATTGACACTATCATTTATTTTGTTATAGTAACAGCGGTATAAATAATTCATGTATGAAACGAGGGCTATGGTATGAGCAGGGCAATTGAAAAGCTTAATCTTGATACTGTTGTCAAGCAGCGATTAGAAGAATGGCTTGGTGCAGAATATGACGATGCAACGCATCAGGAATTATACCGGCTTATTGAACAGGGCAACACTACAGAATTAACAGAACGGTTTTATCAGGAACTTGAATTTGGTACCGGCGGTATTCGCGGTATCATGGAAGCCGGTACAAACCGAATGAATATTTATATTATCCGCCGCGTTACACAGGGGCTTGCACATTATATTGTTCAGAGCGGAGAGAATGCTGCACGGCGGGGGGTCTGTATTGCATATGATTGCCGGAATAATGCTGCAACGTTTGCACTTGAAGCGGCTTTAGTATTGTGTGCAAACGGAATTCGGGTGTATTTATTTGAAAGCTTGCGGCCGACACCGGAATTGTCATTTGCAGTACGCTATCTTAAAGCAATAGCGGGTATTGTTATAACAGCAAGTCATAATCCGAAAGAATATAATGGGTATAAAGTATATTGGGAAGACGGGGCGCAAATCGTACCGCCGCATGATAACAATATTATTAATGAGGTTCGTGCGGTAACCTCATTAAAACAGGTTAAACGAATGGAGCGATCGGATGCTGAGCGTGACGGATTGTTAACGATTATCGGGGAAGAAATTGACCGATTATATATTGATGCAATTATTGAAAATGCGATTGTACCGGAAATTATCCCCGCTGTTGCGGATTCAATTAAACTGGTTTATACCCCCTTACATGCAACCGGAAATAAATTGGTTAGAATGGCCTTGCAGCAACTTGGTTTCTCTCACGTATTAGTAGTTCCTGAACAATCAGAACCGGATGGGAACTTTCCAACCGTACATTCTCCAAACCCCGAAGAACCAACCGCTTTACAAATGGCGATTGATTTGGCAAATAGAGAAAACGCTGATGTTGTATTAGCAACCGATCCGGATAGTGATCGACTTGGTATTGCCGTTCGTAATGGTTCAGGTGATTTTGTATTGCTGAACGGAAATCAAACCGGCTCTGTTCTTATTCATTATAAATTGGCGCGGTTACAGGAAAAGGGAACGCTTCCTGATAATGGTTTGGTTGTCAGTACAATAGTTACTTCGCCGTTGTACTTACGTATTGCAAAGAAATATGGTTGTGCCGTTGAGGAAACATTAACCGGATTTAAATGGGTTTGTGATCGTATACGCCATTATGAAATTGAAAAGCAAGCGGGGCGATCGTGGAAACAGTATCTTATCGGGGGCGAAGAAAGCTATGGATATTTGAGTGGTGATTTTGTTCGGGATAAAGATGCTGTTGGTGCAGCGGCACTGATTGCGGAAGTTGCGGCGTATTGTAAAAGTACGGGGAAGACAATATGGGATTACCTGAATGAATTGTATGTTGAATATGGATACTATTATGATGGATTAACAACAATAAAAATGCCCGGCAAATCAGGAATGGAAACAATTACAAAAATAATGAGCTCGTTACGAGCGATACCGCCAAAAACAATCGGCAATGCACAAGTAGTACGGTTTGGTGATTTAAAGAATGGAGTTATTAAAGACCTAACCGGAAAAGAACCGGATAGACAGTATGGTTTGCCGTCGGCAAATGTTATACAATTATGGTTAGAGGATGATTCGCGAATATCAGTTCGTCCCAGCGGAACCGAACCGAAGATAAAGTTTTATTTTTCGATACACCGTGATGTTTCATCCCATGAAGAATTGGAAGGTATTCGTATTGATGCACAGCAACAATTGAATCAATTACAAAGTGAATTATCGGAAATTGTAAAAAATATAACTAACTAGGAAATGATGAAAAAAGAAAGTCCCAACCTTGTAGAAATCTTACCGGAATTACCAATTTCTCAGCGTCGTATATTATTGCATATTTGCTGTGGACCGTGTTCATGTGCACCGTTAGAGCGGCTGCGGTACAGTAAATGGGAAGTAACCGGATATTGGAATAATCCGAATATTGAGCCGCCGGCAGAGTATGCACGACGTTTGGAAAGCATGAAAACAGCAGCGAATTATTTTGGCGTACCGGTTATTGCTGATACGGATATTGATACAATCGGATGGGATAGTGCTCGACGCGGTTCGGGAACAAGCATGGAATTTCCGACACGCTGTATCGGTTGTTATACATGGCGGCTTGATAAAGCAGCAGCAACAGCACGCGAGAATGATTTTACCTATTTCTCAACAACGTTGTTATATTCAAAATATCAAAATCATGAAATGATTCGTAGTGCAGGGTATGCCGCAATGCATAAATACAATGTACAGTTTCTGGATA
>Ga0256845_1001544_pt1 | contig 18251 bp, 21 predicted proteins | sample RiftiametaG_FD_189101 | JGI IMG/M metagenome (GOLD analysis project Ga0256845, IMG submission 189101) | Tube worm associated microbial communities from hydrothermal vent at the East Pacific Rise, Pacific Ocean - Riftia | ecosystem: Host-associated > Annelida > Integument > Unclassified ...
CAAGCGAAACTTAAATATGGGATTCAAGGTGACTCTACAGTTCGTAAATGGTTACAGAAATATGGTACATTTGATTGGGAACATAAAACTGAAACTATTATGTCTAAGACACTGTTAACTCCGGAACAAATGCACAAACAACATCAATTAAAAAGAAAACAATACAAATCAAAAAAGCTGAACAATGATATCATTGTTCAGCTTTAATTAATAATTTTAATCCTTTAATAATCTGTATCGGTTATTTAGGACTAGACATATATTTTATCTGGCTTAGTTTTTTATCATTTTTAAATAATGCTTTACCTGAATAATTAAAAATTTCAGTTTAGGGTTATCATCAATATCAATAATTAAATCACACACATTATTTCTATAAGAGCCCTTTGCTCCTACCTTAAATTTTGCATGTGATAAATTACTTATGTATTCTAACGGAAAACAATCTTGTGTATTTAAATCTATTAGAATACTAAACGATTTATTAATAAACCCCTCCACATCATTCCCTGTAGGAACAAGGCTTTTTGATAAATCATTTTGGTCAAAAAAAGTATAATTTAATGTGGGGCTAATAAGTTCTGAAGACTCCTTAGTGTCTATAAACCCTAAAGAAAGGACATCTTTACGCTCTTCTTTCAAATATTGAATAAATTTCTTTACTGCTTCTGCATCATTACGATTAGTTGCATTGTAAAGCACTCCTATTGTAGAAGCTTTTTCAATACTAAAAGCCTTTACATTCCTTTTAAGTTGTTTTTGTTCTTTCTTTAATTGAAAGCGGCCTATCTTTTCTTGTATATCTTTTAGAAAACTCACCTAATAACAATTTTACTGACTAATCTTTTCCCTATTTTTCTGTTAATTTTTAAGACTAAACCTTCTTTTACATAATTTAACTCTTGCTTTAAAGAAGCAGAATCTAGTTTAACATAAAGTATCGTGTTTTTAAAAGCAATTTTTTGCGTGTGGTTTGTAAATAATTGCCCTACTAAATCTTTATAGATTTTAATCAATTCGATTTCATCCAACTGATCTTGATAACCATAAGCCCTTAACAATTGGTCTATTGTTTTTTTTAATGGAGAATCAGACATTAATCACTCCTCCCTGCTCTATTTTAAATGATTTGTAATCAATTTTTTCATCTGTTAAAATTGCAGGTATTCGCTCTAAATTTGTATCTGTAATAAATACTTGTCCAAAATCTCCACTCCCTACAATCCCTAGTAATTGATTCATCCTTTTGCCATCCAATTTATCATAAATATCATCTAACAAAATAATTACTTTTTCTTTACTAATTTCTTGTATCAGTTCTGCCTGGGCTAATTTTAAAGCCAATAGATAGGTCTTTTGTTGTCCTTGTGAACCAAACTTTTTTAATTGTAAACCTCCCAAATCAAAAACCAAATCATCCTTATGGATACCTATATTGCTATAATGATTCCCTCTATCTTTAGCCAGCCCTTCAACTAATAATTCTTTATAATCACCTTCGTTTAATTGAGAACGATACGTTAACTCAACTTTTTCTTGATCCTTACTAATTTCTGTATAATACTTTTGAAATATTGGCGTAAAATCAGCAATGAATTTCTTACGAGAATTGTGAATTAAATTACCATATTGGACCAATTGTTCATCCCAAATATCAAGAGAATCTTTATCGAAATTACGGTTTACCCAAAATGATTTTAATAATAAATTACGATGATTTAAGGCTTTATTATAAGCCAATAAATTACTTAAATAGGTTCTATCGTATTGAGATATAATACCATCAATAAATTTTCTGCGAACATCGCTTCCATCGATAACTAACAGAATATCTAAAGGAGTAATAATTACTAAAGGAATTCGACCAATATGGTCAGCTAATTTTTCGTAATTCTTTTTATTGCGTTTAAATTGCTTCTTTTGATTTCTTTTTAAACCACAATAGATGACTTCTTCTTTACCGTTTGTTTGATAATAACCCTCAACAACAAAAAAGGGTTCATCGTGTTTTATATTTTGGCTATCTATTGGGTTGAAGTAACTTTTACAAAATGATAAATAGTAAATAGCATCCAATAAATTAGTCTTCCCTTCCCCATTATTTCCTAAAAAACAATTGATTTTTCCAGAGAACTCTAATTGAGCTTCTTCGTAGTTTTTGAAATTTAATATAGAGAGTTGTTTTAAAAACATCATACAAATTTAATTGTTATTGATAAAGATGTTCATTTTAAATGCTAAAACTTTAGCTCAAACTGTTTTTTTATGTAAAAAATTTTCAAGTTTATAGTGCTCTTTTTAGCTTAAAAAAGCTATTTTTGCCAGTCTTATAATTAAGCTAGAATAAAAATGAGTAAAAACGTAGAAGAAAACGAGGATTTAATTGTTGACGTTCAGGAAGTTTACAGTAAAACAGAAGATTTTATTGAAAATAATAAAACAGTTTTAATGGCTGTAGTTTTAGGTGTAATTATTGTTGTTGGTGGATTTTTTGGATACAAAAAATTCCGTATTGAACCAATGAACATTGAAGCTCAATCTGAAATGTTTATGGCAGAAAAGTATTTCAGCCAAGATTCTTTACAAAAAGCAATTAATGGTGACGGATTAAATCCTGGATTTATTGACATAGCTGATGAGTATAGCGGAACAAAAGCTGCGAACCTTGCACATTATTATTTGGGTATTTGTTATAGAAATACTGGAGAATATGAATTTGCTATTGATGAGTTAAAACAATTTAGTTCTAGCGATGTAATGATCAGTACTGTTGCTTTAGGAGCAATTGGTGATTCTTACATGGAATTAGGCGATGCTGATGAAGCTATTTCTTATTATGAAAAAGCGGTTACAAATGGAGAAAACAAATTAACTTCTCCTATCTACTTGTTTAAAGCAGGGTTAGCTTACGAAGATATTCAAGATTTTTCTGGAGCTTATGCAAAGTATAACGCAATTAAAACTGACTACCCAGACTCAAGGGAAGCACAAACAATTGATAAATATATTGCTAGAGCAGAATCGTTGAAGTAAAAGTGATTCAATTATAGAATGAGTGAATGCTATAATTTATTTTTTTGCTTTACAAAAAAATATTCACTCATTAAACCATTCTCTCATTAACTATGGCTACTGTAAATAACAATTTATCAGATTACGATATTAATTCAGTTCCGAATGCTACTCAAATGGTATTCGGAATTGTTGTTTCTGAGTGGAACGAGAAGATTACCAAAGGTCTTTTAAATGGGGCCTACTCTACCCTTTTAAAACACGGAGCAACGGAAGCAAACATTATTGTAAAGTTTTTACCTGGAGCATTCGAACTTCCTTTGGGCGCTCAAACAATGTTTGAAAAAGCAAATGTTGATGCCGTTATTTGTTTAGGTAGCGTAATACAAGGAGAAACCAAACATTTCGATTTTGTGTGCGAAGGAACTGCTTTAGGAATTAAAGATGTTGCTTTAAAATATAACAAACCAACCATATTTGGAGTGCTTACCGATAATACCGAACAACAAGCTATTGATCGATCTGGCGGAAAACATGGCAACAAAGGTGATGAAGCTGCTATTACTGCCATTAAAATGGTAGATTTTCAGAAGAACCTATAAAAAAAACCGCTAACATTTCTATTAGAGGTTTTCAAAATATTATTTTATTGAGAGATTATTAATCAACCATCTCTACAGTGATCATTTTATCACCTTCCGTAATGTTATCGATTACATCTAATCCTTCAATTACTTTACCAAAACAAGTATGGTTTCCGTCTAAATGAGCAGTATTGTTTCTACTGTGGCAAATAAAGAATTGAGATCCACCAGTATTTCTTCCAGCATGAGCCATAGATAATACTCCTTTATCATGGTGTTGATTATCACCATCTAACTCACAATCGATAGAATATCCAGGGCCACCAGCACCTGTTCCATCAGGGCAACCACCTTGTATTACAAAGTCAGGTAATACTCTATGGAAAGTTAATCCGTTGTAATATCCTTTTTTGATTAATGCAGTAAAGTTTTCTACTGTTTTTGGAGCATCTTTTTCATACAACTCTAAAGTCATATCTCCTTTTTCTGTTTTAATTATTGCTTTCATTCTATTTTAGTTATTGCCGGATTTATTCCGGCATCTGTTTAAATTATAGACAGACCCCAGAATAAATCTGGGGATTATCTCTTTTATTATATTTTTCCTGCGAGTAAATAAAGTACGGACATTCTAATGGCTACCCCATTTTCTACTTGATTTAATATGATTGATTGTTTGCTATCCGCCACATCTGAGGTAATTTCTACTCCTCTATTAATTGGTCCTGGATGCATTACTATTATTTCTTTGTCTAACGAATCCAACAACTGCTTATCCAATCCGTAAAGCATGGAATATTCTCTCAATGATGGGAAAAATTTCATCTCTTGCCTTTCTAGTTGAATCCTCAACATCATTGCTACATCACACCAGTTTAGCGCTTCTTTTAAATTCGTGATTACTTCTACACCTAAAGAGTTAATATATTTAGGAATTAACGTTAATGGTCCGCAAACCTTTACATTAGCTCCAAGCTTCTTTAAACAAAAGATATTTGAAAGTGCAACTCTTGAGTGAAGTATATCTCCAACAATCACTACATTCTTTCCATTTAAATCTCCATATTTCTCTCTGATAGAGAAGGCATCTAATAACGCTTGTGTGGGATGCTCATGTGCTCCATCTCCTGCATTTACAATCTTAGCATCAACATGTTTTGATAAGAAATCTGCAGCTCCTGGGTTTGGGTGTCGCATTACTACCATATCCACTTTCATTGATAAGATATTGTTTACCGTATCAATTAATGTTTCTCCTTTAGTTACCGAAGAATTAGATGATGAAAAGTTAATAATATCTGCCGAAAGTCTTTTCTCTGCTATTTCAAACGAAAGTTTAGTTCTCGTAGAGTTTTCAAAAAATAAATTAGCAATGGTAATGTCTCGTAATGAAGGTACTTTTTTAATTGGACGATTAATGACTTCTTTAAAATGATCAGCAGTTTCAAAAATCAAATTAATATCTTCTTTAGTAAGATTTTTGATTCCTAAAAGATGATTAACACTTAATTTACTCATTTTCTGGCGTATATAAAGTTACTTTATCTTCCCCATCAGTTTCAGCCCAGCTAACTTTTGCTCGTTCAGAAACTATGGTGTGTATATTTTTTCCTATATAATCTGCTTGTATTGGCAAATGTCTTTCATAGCGTCTATTAATCAACACTAATAATTCAACCTTTTTTGGTCTTCCGAAAGTAAGCATAGCGTCTAATCCTGCTCTAATCGTTCTTCCTGTAAACAAAACATCATCAATCAAAATCACATTCTTTTCTTCAATTTCAAAATTCATTTCTGTTTTACTCGGAACCAATGGATTCCCTTGTCTTCTATAGTCATCCCTATGGAAAGTTACATCTAATGCTCCTGATTTTATATCATAAGATTTATCTATAGACTGTAGTTCCGCTTTAATTCTTTCTGCCAAGAAAGTCCCTCTTGGTTGTAAGCCTATAACTATAGTATTCGAGAAATCATTGTGGTTTTCAATAAGTTGGTGAGCCAACCTTTTAATGGTAAGATCAAATTGAGTAGAATCTAATATTATTCGATCGTTTTGTTTCATTAAAGTACAAAGTTAATATAAATTAAGAATTCAGAATGAAGAAATCAGATTTTATTTTAAAAGGTAGGTTCTATTAACAACGTCATTGCGAGGAACGAAGCAATCACGAAACAAAAAAAAGTCCTAACGAATTTCGTTAGGACTTTATATTCTTTATAAAAAGAAGGTTTTTATTTCTCTCCTTTTTCTAAGTCAGCTTTTAATGCAGATAATGCATCTAAATCACCAAGAGTAGTTTTTTCTACATTCTTGTTAATTTTTTCAACTGCTTTAGAAGCATTGTTCGCTCTTGTTTTCTTTTCAATCTTCGCTTCAGCTTCTGTAGCTTTAAACATGTTAGTATGAGATAAAACTATCTTCTTAGCATGCTTGTTGAATTCAATTACTTTAAAATCAACTTTATCCTCTAATTTCAATAAAGATCCGTCTTCTTTTTCAGCATTTCGTTTGGTAACAATACCTTCAACACCGTGCTCTAAAGTAACAATAGTTAATCCTTTAGCTGTAATTTCAGTTACAGTTCCTTGTTGTACAGAACCTTCAGTAAAGATAGTTTCGTAAGTATCCCAAGGATTTTCTTCTAACTGCTTATAACCTAAACTTAATCTTCTATTGTCTCTATCAATTTCTAAGATTACAATCTCCATTTCATCACCTACTTTAGTGATTTCTGACGGGTGGCTAATTTTCTTAGTCCAAGATAAATCAGAGATATGAATTAATCCATCAACTCCCATTTCTAAGGCAACAAATACTCCGAAATCAGAGATATTAGTTACTTTTCCTTTGTGTCTAGAATCAATAGCATATTTAGTATCAACATCTTCCCATGGATCAGCTGTTAATTGTTTAACACCTAAGCTCATTTTTCTTTCTTCTCTATCTAACGTTAAAACTTGCGCTTCAATTTCTTCACCTACTGTAAAGAATTCTTGTGCTGGTTTTAAGTGGTTAGACCAAGTAATTTCAGAAACGTGAACCAATCCTTCTACTCCAGGAATAACTTCAATAAATGCACCGTAATCAGCAACAACAACAACTTTTCCTTTAATCTTATCTCCAATAGATAATTTAGTATCTAATTTATCCCATGGATGTTCTTGTAGTTGTTTAACACCTAATGCAATTCTTTTCTTATCATCATCAAAATCAAGAATTACAACATTTAATTTTTGATCTAATTCTAAGAATTCATCTGGGTGGTTAATTCTACCCCAAGAAAGATCTGTAATGTGAACTAATCCATCAACACCACCTAAATCAATAAACACACCGTAAGAAGTAATGTTTTTAACAGTACCTTCTAATACTTGTCCGATTTCTAATTTAGAAATGATCTTAGCTTTTTGTTGTTCTAATTCTGCTTCGATTAATGCTTTATGAGAAACTACAATGTTTTTAAATTCTTTGTTAATCTTAACAACTTTGAATTCCATTGTTTTATCAACGTAAACATCGTAATCTCTAATAGGCTTAACATCAATTTGAGAACCTGGTAAGAATGCTTCAATTCCGAATACATCTACAATTAAACCACCTTTAGTTCTACATTTAACGTAACCTTTAATAATTTCTTGAGTTTCTAAAACTTCATTTACTTTATCCCAAGCTCTTAAAGCTCTTGCTTTACTATGAGATAAAATCAACTGTCCGTTTCTATCTTCTTTAGATATTACAAATACTTCTACAGCATCCCCTTCTTTTAAATCAGGATTATATCTAAATTCAGAAATAGTAATTATTGCTTCAGATTTATATCCAATATTAATTACAACATCTCTGTTTGTCTTTCTTACAACAATTCCATCTAAAACTTGTTGATCCTCAATAGAAGTTAATGTTTTATCATAAATATCTTCCATTTCTTTTTGATCAGCAGCTGAATAAGTTTCCTCACGCTTGTTAATCATACTCCAATCGAAATCAGCCAATGGCTTAATCTCTCCTCTTTTCTTTGGAGCTACTTTTTTAACAGGAGCGGTCTGCTCATTCGCAGCGTCTACAGTTTCAACTTTCGCTTCTACTTTTGGGGCCTGCTCAATCGCAGCATCCTCAACTTTTTCTGCTTTTACAGTTTCCTTTTTAGGTGCTGCTTTCTTTGCTGCAGCTTTAGGAGCTGCTTTCTTTGTTGCTGTTTTTTTTACAGCATCTTTTTTTTCTTCTGCCATTATGCATTCTTTGTATCTCGTTATATATCAGCGATAACGAGAGATTGTTAGTTAAACTGTAAACTGATACTACAGTATTCCTCTTTTTAAGGACGACAAAAGTAACCTTATTTTAATTTAAATGAAAGTAAATCAGCATTTTAATCAGCTTTTAATACAATAAATAATTTTAGACTTAGTTTATCCAAAATCAAAGTATAAATTTGCTTTCAATCTTATGAAGAATTTTAACATTCCAAATTATTACAAAAGCTCATTTATTTCAACAATAAAAGAGTTAAGAAAGGTTACAGATCCACGAAAAAAAGACTTTTCTCCAACGCTATTAGATTTTGGTTCTGTACAATTTTTGATTGCTCGTCATTTTGGCTTTTGTTATGGTGTTGAAAATGCTATTGAAATTGCCTATAAAGCTGTAGAAGAAAATCCTGGAAAAAACATTTACTTGTTAAGTCAAATGATTCACAACCCCATTGTAAATGCTGATTTAAAAGAAAAAGGAATTCGCTTTATCATGGATACGGAAGGTAACCAGTTTGTTAAATGGGAGGAACTGACTAATGATGATGTTATTATTGTGCCTGCTTTTGGAACAACCTTAGAAATTGAAGAAAAAATAAAATCTATTGGTTTAACCACTGAGAAGTATAATACCACCTGCCCTTTCGTAGAAAAAGTTTGGAAAGTATCTAATAAGTTAGGGCAAAACGATTACACTATAGTTATACATGGAAAACATAACCATGAAGAAACTAGGGCAACATTCTCTCATAGTGATTCTAGTGGACCTTCTTTAATTATAAAAGACATAAATGAAGCCAATTTTTTAGAAGATGTTATTCTAGGAAAGAAAAGTGCTGAAGAATTTTACAAGGTATTTGAAGGAAGGTATTCTAAAGGTGTTGATATTATTAATCGTTTAGATAAAATAGGTGTAGTTAACCAAACCACAATGCTAGCAACAGAAACGCAAGAAATTGCCGATTTCTTAAAGGCAACTATGATTAAAAAATATGGTGTCGATCAATCAAAGAATCATTTTGCAGATACAAGAGACACACTTTGTTATGCAACTAACGATAACCAGCAAGCTACAATTGGATTATTAAAAGAAAATGCTGATTTAGCAATAGTTGTTGGTGGATATAATAGTTCTAACACTTCTCACATTGTTGAACTTTGCGAAGAAAAATTACCTACTTATTTTATTAATTTTGCTGAAGAAATAGAGAATAACAACACTATCAATCATTTTGATTTTCACAACAAAAAAAGAAATAAAATAAATAATTATTTACCTAATAACAAAGAAGTTACAAAGATTATCTTAACAAGTGGTGCATCTTGTCCTGATACAATTGTTGATGCCGTTTTAGATAAGTTATTAAGTTATTTTAACTCTCCTATATCCAAAGAAGATATAATCAATAATCTGAAAAAAAACGAAGCATCTACCATCAGACAAGCTTAGGGTGATACTTATTTTTAGCAATTATTTTCCAAGATCCTTTAAAAGCAATTTCATTAACTGATTTTCTTTCACTCCAGATTCTCCTTCATAATAACCTAAAGCAATTGCTGTTAAAGGTTCAAATCCTTCCGGAATATTTAAATTATCAATACAATTTTGAGGAACAATTCCTGCCATTTGATGCAGCGAAATTCCCATTGCTTGAGCCTGAACAGATAAATTACCTACTGCCAAACCTAAATCATGTTTTCTAACCGTGTTTTTAGATCCATTTTTAGCATAGTTTTTACTCACAACAGCAATAACTAATGCTGAGACACCAGTAGTCCAACCCCGATTTCCTTCAACTAAACATTCATGAATTATTTTAAATTCCTCCTCATCTTGTTTTAACGCATAAATAAAACGCCAAGGCTGTTCATTAAATGCTGATGCAGCTTTTCCTGCAGCCTCAAACAATGTTAAAAGATCTTTTTCTGTTAATTGTTTATCTGTAAATTCATACGGACTAAACCTGCCTTTTATTAAATCTAATACTTCCATGTTTTTATTTTATAAATAAAACGAGAGAATGCTGTGGCATACTAACCTATAAAAATTAGCATTCTCCCATTTCATACTATCTTATTTTGTTAATGATACATTAATTGTAAATCCTATATCGTTTGCAATTATATATTCAGCAGGCACATCTTCATCACCTTCTGTGTGATAAATAATTCCCCAATCTTGTCTGTTAATCGCAAAATCTTCAGAAACTACAGAAACTTCACTTTCAGAAACTGTTACATTTGCATTAAACGTGATACTTTTTGTTACATCCAAAATAGTTAAATTACCTGTAATACTAGAATCGTACTCTCCTGTTCCTTCAGTAATACTTGTTAATTCAAATTTAGATGTTGGATAAACTTCTGTATTAAATAAATCTGGACTTAATAAATGACCTGTTAATTTTGCTGTTGTTTCAGCATCATCCCCAAAATTCTCAACTGTTAATGTTGTCATATCAACCTCGATACTTGCGTTGGTTACAGCTCCATTATTCACTAAAATTTCTGCTGTTTTTGCATACATCTTACCAAAGCGAGGCTCTACTCCTCCTAAATGAGAAGCTCTCCAATCAAAATAACTTCCTTCTTTAATTGTTTTGTACTCAACTGTAGTTTCAGTTTGTACCATTTCTACCGTTTCAGCATCACCTGCTTCAACTTGTTTTCCGTTATCAGAACATGAAACTAAAAATGCTCCAAATACTAATGCTACTAATGTTGTTTTTTTCATTTTATTTTTGTTTTAATTGTTTACTAATTCTAAATACGTTTTATACGTTAATTGTTGAGGAACTGTTATTGAAAATAACCTAGTATCCTCACTTACCTCTATTTCAATCCCATCTTCACTTTCTACTATTATAAAATCATTTTCAACTACACCCTTCTCTGCTATTGAAGCTTTTCCATCTAATAAATAATAAGAATATATCTTACTATTATCTAATTCTATTTTATGTTTTCCTATTGGAATACTTAACTCAGAAATTAAAACTCCTTCTGAATCCATTTTTAACGGACCTCTATTACCCATATAATCTTTATACGAAATACCATTCTCTTCGTAATATTTCATCTCCTCCGACCTATAATCATCATAGGATGCTTCCTTGTGCATTGATTCTTTAATGTTTGGATCAAACCAAACCTGAAACACTCTACTTCCCTTCATTATTCTTTCAGCATGCGTTATCCCACTCCCTGAACGGATTATTTGAGCATCTCCTTTTTTTAATGACAGCCATCCATTCATTTTACTATCATAATGCTGAACTTCTCCATCTATAAGAAAAGATACTATTTCAAACATTTTATGCGGGTGCTCTCCAATTAAACCTCCATTATCCGACCAAGCATTTGCCCAATAAAACAAATTTGAATAAGGTTTTTGCTCCCCTCCATCCTGAGGGAACCCAATTGGCTTATTTTCTAAAATAGCTCCACTAGTAAATGAACCACTAGCTTGCTCTTCCTTTTTTATAATCTTTACTGACATAATATTATTGTTTAAACATTAAATGTATAGACATCTATTATTGCAATTTTTTTTAGCTTCTAACTTTTTCTAAAATTTCACTAATTAAGATTGCTTCATCTTTTGTAATTCTAGTTTCTATTTTTCCAAAAGAATTCATTTTTAAATCTGCCTTTTCAAGTAATTTCAATCCTTTTTTTGTGATTTTCACATCTACCTGCCTTCTATCACGCTCACAAGTAACACGTTCTATTAATTCTTTTTTTCTTAATTTTTCTACTAATCTACTTGCATTACTCATCCTATCAAGCATTCTAGTCATAATATCGTTTACAGAAATAGCTTTATCACCTTGCCCTTTTAAAATCCGTAATACATTATATTGCTGCGAGCTAATATCAAAAGGCTTTAAAATTTGAGCACTTTCTGATGATAACCAATTACTTGTAAAAAGGATATTCAACATCGCTTTTTGGTGTTCTGATTGAAATTTTGATTGTTTTAACTCGTCTTCTAGTTTCATCTTTCACATTTACACTGTAAATATATACAAAAACTTAGATGTATATACATCTATTTGCTTTATTTATAAAAAAACGTCATTGCGAAGGAAGTATGACTGAAGCAATCTCGTTAACAAAAAGATTACTTTGTCCCTCGCAATGACGCAGTAAAAAGTGTTACGCTAATTTAGTTATAGCAGTATTAATATTACCTTCTACTCTATTTAAAACATCCGTTACATCAGATTTAATAAACTTATCTCCTGTAATATGCTCATACAATTCAATATACCTTTCAGACACTTCATTAATAAATTCATCAGACATCTCTGGTATCGTTTGACCATCCAATCCTTGAAAATCATTCTCTATTAACCACTGACGTACAAATTCTTTAGACAATTGTTTCTGTTTTTCGTTATTATCTTGTCTTGCTTGATACCCATCAGCATAAAAATAACGTGAAGAGTCTGGCGTATGAATTTCATCAATTAAATAAATCTCCTCTCCTATTTTACCAAACTCATATTTAGTATCTACTAATATCAACCCTTTCTCAGCAGCGATATCTGTTCCTCTTTGAAAAATTCTACGTGTATAATCTTCTAATTTTAAATAATCAGCTTCAGAAACCAATCCTTGAGCTAAAATTTCTTCTCTACTAATATCTTCATCATGACCAACATCTGCTTTAGTTGTTGGTGTTAAAATTGGTGTTGGAAATTTATCATTCTCTTTCATTCCATCAGGCATAGCAACACCACACAAAATTCGCTGTCCATCTCTGTACTCTCTCCAAGCATAACCAGATAAATAACCTCTAATTACCATTTCTACTTTAAATGGTTCGCAAGCTTTACCGATTGTAACACTTGGGTCTGGCACATCAATTACCCAGTTCTGAACAATATCTTCAGTAGCTTTTAAAAACTTAGCTGCAATCTGATTTAATACTTGCCCTTTGTAAGGAATTGCTTTTGGTAAAACCACATCAAATGCAGAAATACGATCTGAGACAATCATTACTAGCAAACCTTCATTAATAGTATATACTTCTCTAACTTTTCCTTCATAATATTTTGTTTGATTTGGAAAGTTAAAATTGGTTTCTCTTATTGCGTTTGTTTGCATAGTTCTATAAAATTTAGATTACAAAAATAAAAAAGGCAATTAGATTGACTAATTGCCTTTTAAAAAAGTAATCACCTTTTATTAACATTTCATATTATTAAACAAAAAAGAGCCTCTTAAACTAAGTTTAAGAGGCTCTAAGTCTTGATATAAATATTACGCTACAACTTTTACGTTTACCGCATTTAATCCTTTTCTACCTTCTTCTAATTCAAATTCTACTTCGTCACCTTCGTTAATTTCGTCAATTAAACCAGATACGTGTACGAAATGATCTTTGTCTGCTCCTTCTTCTGAAATAAATCCAAAACCTTTTGTTTCATTGAAGAATTTTACTGTTCCTTTACTCATCTTATTTTTTTATTAATTAATATTTGACACAAATCTACTACTTTTTTATGACATCTATTATTTTTAAAGAAAAAATACAATAATAGCTATTAGTTAAAATTCCTTCTACCTTTGCATCTTAATCAGAAATGGAGTTCATTATAATATATAAATTGCCATTTCACAAAACAATTTATATGTCATTTGATTCATTAGGATTATCAGATCCGTTATTAAAAGCTATTGCTAAAAAAGGGTACACTACCCCATCTCCTATTCAAGAAAAATGTATCCCTATTGTATTACAAGGGAAAGATGTATTAGCATCTGCACAAACTGGAACAGGAAAAACAGCTGGATTTACATTACCACTTTTACAAATTTTAGCTGGAGCACAAACCCCAAATAAAAGACCAATTAGAGCTTTGATTATAACTCCAACAAGAGAGTTAGCTGCTCAAATTTTAGAAAACGTAAGAGAATATAGTATTTTCTTAAAAATTAAATCAACAGTTATTTTTGGTGGTGTAAAACAAAGTCCTCAAGTAAATACGTTAAGAAATGGTGTTGACATCTTAATTGCTACTCCTGGTCGCTTATTGGATTTACAAGACCAAGGCTTACTTTCTTTAAGAGATGTTGAAATATTGGTTTTGGATGAAGCTGACAGAATGTTAGATATGGGTTTCTTAAGAGATATTAAGAAAGTATTGACTTTAGTACCTGCAAAAAGACAAACCTTATTATTCTCTGCTACATTTTCTAAAGACATTAAAAAGTTAGCGGGTGGATTTTTAACAAACCCTGTTTTAGTAGAAGCAACTCCAGAAAATACGACTGCAGAAAAAGTTAATCAGAAAATTTATCATGTTGACAAAGTAAAAAAACGTGCTATCATTATTCAAATGATTAAAGAAGGAGATTGGCAACAAACGCTTGTCTTTACAAGAACTAAGCACGGAGCTAATAAACTTTGCGAAAAAATGCAAAAGTCTGGAATTACTGCTGCTGCCATTCACGGAAATAAAACACAAGGAGCAAGAACTAAAGCATTAGCAGGTTTTAAAGCTGGAGAAATTCGTGTTTTAGTTGCAACTGATATTGCTGCCAGAGGAATAGATATTCCATTATTGCCACATGTTGTTAATTTTGAATTACCCAACGTTCCTGAAGATTACGTCCATAGAATTGGAAGAACAGGAAGAGCTGGAGCAAACGGTATTGCAATATCATTAGTTTCGCATGATGAAGCGGTTTATTTAAGAGATATTGAAAAACTATTAAAACAAAAAATACCAACTGGAATTATCGAAGGTTTTGAACAAGGCGAAGCTCCTGCAGAGGATCCAAACGCTAAAAGACCTCAAAACCATTCTCCAAGAAAACCAAGAAATAAAAACGGTGGTGGTAATTGGAACAGAAATAAGAATTCTGGAAATAGAAGCAATAGTAACTCTAATAGAAGAAGGTCTGATTAAATCCATACCCTTCCCGATGACTATCGGGATTACGGGACCTGTTCAATTAAAAAATGCTGGAACAAGCTCGGCAATAACTACATTTACAACAAACTAAAAAACAAACTGTTTTGGGAAATTTTAAAGATTTAGGAATAACTGACGATTTTATTAAAGGACTTAATGAGCTAAACATCATTACTCCTACAGAAATACAAAACGAAGTTATCCCTCTATTACTAAAAACTAAAACCGATTTAGTTGGGCAAGCTAATACTGGAACAGGGAAAACTGCTGCTTACGGATTGCCTTTACTCCAAAGTATCAATCACAAAGAAAAATTTGTACAGGGAATTATTTTATGTCCAACCAGAGAGTTAGGACAACAAGTTGCCAAACAACTATTTAAATTTACCAAATACACGCACAAAATATTTGTTGAAGCTGTTTATGGTGGTGAAAAAATTGATATTCAGATTAAAAACCTAAACAGACCAACACATATTATTGTTGCTACACCTGGAAGATTAATTGATTTAGTTAACCGAAAAGTTGTTGATTTACGAAATGTTAAAACTGTAATTTTAGATGAGGCTGATGAAATGTTAAGTATGGGCTTTAAAAAGGAGTTAGACCAAATATTGGCTTTTACCCCTAACAAACAACAAACTTGGTTGTTTTCTGCTACTATGCCACACGGAATTAGACAGATTATTAACGAACATATGCATGAAGATGCACACAGAATTGAAGTACATAAAAAAGATGTAGTAAACAAAAACATAGCTCACCAATACATTATTTGTGATGAAATAGAAAAATTGAATGAGATTATTAAATTTTTAAAAGCTCAGGGAGAAGATAGAGGTATTATTTTCTGTAAAACAAAAGCTGCTACACAAAAACTAACCAAGCAACTTCTTGCTAAAAATGTAGCAGTAGATTGCATACATGGTGACTTAACCCAAAAAGAAAGAGATAAAGCAATGCGTGCTTTTAAAAATGAAAGCTTACAAGTATTAGTTGCCACTGATATTGCTGCCAGAGGAATTGATGTTGCTGAGTTATCTTTTGTTGTGCACTATCAATTACCTGATCAAGAAGAGTATTATACGCACCGTAGTGGTAGAACTGCTCGTGCTGGTAAAAAAGGTATTTCCTTATGTTTTGTAACTTCTTATGAAATGAAACAATTACGTTATTTCGAGAAAAATTTAGGAATTACTTTTGATCAGGTCAAATAACGTTCTAGAATGACCTAGAAATCATTTTTGGAAATTAATTAGGATTAATCATTAAATTAATAGGGAATTTGATAATAGAGCCAAAGTCTTGCCCAATTTCTAGAATATCTTCATCTACTTCATCATAAAACCAATTAATAGTCACTTCGTTATTGGGAGTGTCTATAGCTCGTAAACGCTTTAATATATCTAATATATATCTAGAAGATGCCGTATTAAAATACTCTAATTTGAAATCGATTTCCATTTTTCTAGAATTAGATTTTTCAAAATCTTCTAATTTTGAAATTAATGGCTTATAAAATTTAGCCGGATCTTCTAAAATTGACCTTCCTTCAATTAATAAATAATTATTTATTTCATCAAATGAAACTGTTGGACTATCTGGCGTACCTTTTATATTTAACTCTCTCATATTTCTCAAAAGTAAATCTATTTTACAGGTTATTTAATAAGTATTAGCTTAACCAAAAAATAAACTCGACTAATCAAGCATCTTCTTCGTTTTAACTACAAAAACAGTATGCATCATCTTATGAAAAATAATGTTGTTTGAAAAAAATCAAGAATTACTTTAAAACAGCCTCACAAACGTCCTCTTCTTGCATGGTATACTTCCCCAAGCGCAAATCTGACTTAAAATTGGTAACAGATCCACTCCTTTTTCGGTTAAGGAATACTCTACCCTTGGAGGAATTTCAGCAAAAGATTCTCTTTTTATAATCCCTTCATTTTCTAATGATTTAAGTTGTTCTGCCAAAACCTTCCTACTTATATTATCTATTAAAGCGGCTAATTGTCCAAACCGGATAGTACGATCACTTATTACATAAATAATTATCGGGCTCCATTTATTTCCAATAATATTCATAGCATGAATCATCGGACACGAATTTAGGTTTTGCATTTTTTTAACAGCCATAAAAATCAGTATTTGTTACCACAAAGTTACTACTTAATTCCATACTAAACAACTAAAGTATATTTCTATTACTATTAATAGTTACTTTTACACACTAATATAAAACTGATATAGATATGACATTATTTGAATCGTTCTCTTTAGGAGAAATCACATTAAAAAATAAGATTGTAATGGCTCCTATGACCAGAAGTAGAGCCATTGATAATATACCAAATAGTTTAATGGCTGAATATTATAGTCAACGAGCTAACGTTGGTTTAATTATTACTGAAGGTACATCGCCTACTGCAGATGGTGTTGGATATGCAAGAATACCTGGAGCTTACTCTAATAAACAAATAGAAGGATGGAAATCTTTGGCTAGTGAAGTGCATAAAAATAATGGGCATTTATTTGTTCAGTTAATGCATTGTGGCCGAGTATCATCAAAAGAAAACCTTCCTGAAAGTGAAACCATTTCTGCTTCAGCTATACACTTAGAAGGAGAAATGTATACTGATACTTTAGGTATGCAAGATCATGATATTCCTAAAGCAATGACAATGGACGACATTATAACGACACAGAATGGTTTTGCTTCTGCTGCAACAAAGTTAATTGAAACTGCAAAGATTGATGGCGTTGAAATACATGCTGCAAATGGTTATTTATTAGACCAGTTTTTAAACCCAAACTCAAATGTTAGAACAGATGAGTTTGGTGGTAGTTATAAAAATAGAGCTCGTTTTGTTTTAGAAACGACTCAAAAAATAGTTAACGCTATTGGAGCAAAAAAAGTTGGCATTCGTTTTTCTCCTTACGGTGTGTTTAATGGTATGCTTGGAGAATATGATGAAGTTGTTGAGATGTATAGTTACTTGGCTGAAGAATTAAATAAAATGGGTATTGCATACATCCATATTGCTGATCAACAAGTTGCTATGGGTGCTCCTAAGTTTGCTACAAACATAAAAAAGACAATTAAAGATATTTTTAAAGGAACTATCATTGTTGGTGGTGATGTTGATAGCGCAGAAAAAGGTGAAGCATTACTAAATGAAGGTTTTGATTTAGTTTATGTTGGAAGACCTTTTATTTCTAACCCTTCACTTATTAGAAAATTTAAAGATAACTCGGAATTAACTCAACCAGATTTTGAAACAGCATATACAGCTGATGCTGTAGGTTATACTGATTACGCATAAATTCCATTCTAAAAAACTGGGTCAAGCATATTGTATTTCTACAATATGCTTGACCCAGTTTTGCACTAACTAAACTTGGTTGAAGATATGTTATTACTTAAGGTTTAATTTTCCTTGAAAGCAAATAACACTAACCATGGAGGGATCTT
>Ga0256845_1001545_pt1 | contig 18247 bp, 18 predicted proteins | sample RiftiametaG_FD_189101 | JGI IMG/M metagenome (GOLD analysis project Ga0256845, IMG submission 189101) | Tube worm associated microbial communities from hydrothermal vent at the East Pacific Rise, Pacific Ocean - Riftia | ecosystem: Host-associated > Annelida > Integument > Unclassified ...
TAAAAAGTACGCATTAATCGGATGAACCCTATATTATACCTGATTACACCTGTTAATCTTAAAAATATGAATAAGACAGATACCCGCTTCAGAAGTCTTACCTGTATATGAACAAGGAACAAAAAGGGGATTTTGCTCCTGAGCCACACAGAACTAACCTTTACAATCCGTCTTCGTTCTTTATTCAAACTAATTAAAATTAAAAGCCTATTCTGAAAATTAATCCCATGAAATACAGGTTCTGGGGCAGTTATTAACAGCTTCATTAATGGATTGATCTGAATAATTTTTTAAGGGGATGATTTCAACAAAACCTGCATCATTGATCTGGAATGCGTGGGGAGCAAGGTCAATACAAACCTCACATATTACGCAGCATTCCAGATCAATAACAGGAATTCTCATATTTTGAATATTGAATTTTTATTTGAAAAATCGATTTAAAAGTCCTTGGAATGCCATACCGTGGCGTGCTTCATCCTTGCACATCTCATGTACAGTATCATGGATAGCATCATAACCTAATTCTTTTGCCTTTGTGGCAATGGCTTTTTTACCGGCACAGGCACCATTTTCAGCCAGGACACGAGCCTCAAGGTTTGCTTTGGTGCTTGGTTCAACAACTTCACCTAAAAGTTCTGCAAATTTGCATGCATGTTCTGCTTCTTCAAAGGCAATTCTTTTATAAGCCTCTGCTACTTCAGGATAACCTTCACGGTCAGCCTGGCGGCTCATGGCAAGATACATCCCGACCTCTGTGCATTCTCCCATAAAATTGTCTTTCAGCCCCTGGAGGATTTCAGGATCAACATCCTTTGCAACTCCAATAACATGGGCATCTGCCCAGACAAGATCACCTTCCTGGACCACAAATTTTTCTTTTGCTGCATTGCATTGGGGACATTTTTCCGGTGCATCGTCGCCTGTGTGTGAATAACCGCATACTGAACAAACATAAGTCTTCATACTAATTTTTCTCCTTATTTGATTTTTTCCACCAGCCTTTATCAATATGGTTTTGCTTTTCCCTTTGAGCAAGATTTAAGATTTTATATCCTGAATCAAGTAAGATTCCGTACAAGATACCACATCCGGGATCTTCTCGGCGTTCATCTCCATTTTGAGCAAGCCTGATCATCTGTTTTGCAAGCTTAATTGTCTCTGCAATATTTGTATCACATTTTTTTTTAAGCATAAATAATACTCATTTTAAGGTTACCTTATTTTAAAAAGGTAAAAATAATAAAATTTAATAAACAATAAAATAATTTTTATTCAATAATCGTGCCATGTATTCCATAAAATATTTTTAGTTGTGTCATATCAAAACCGCATTATAATATAAATAAGGTCGTGGATGGATTGATTAAAAAAAATCGATATTTTAAAATATTTTTATGAGGTGATTTATGACTGATAAAGAAAAATTTGTTACACCTGAAATCATTACAGAGAAAAGCGAACAGGAAAATATAAAACAATTAGTACCTCAGAATGTAAAGCCTGAAATATTATTTTTAATCCCCATAGCTGAGCGTCCCCATCTGCCGGCTCAGGTACAGCCTTTGATAGTTAATCAAAATATGTGGGAAACAACATTGAAAAAAGCTTTAAATGAGACCAATGGGCTGATCGGGCTGATGTATGTAAAAGATTTAACAAAATCTGCCATTGCAGAAAAAGACTTTCCCAAGGTCGGATGTGTTGTAAGAATGGTTGACTATGTTGATATGAACAATACCATTCAATTTGTTGCCCAGGGACTTGAAAGATTTCAAATAATAAGATTTTTATCTGATAAGCCTCCTTTTGCCGTCCAAGTTGAATATTTTGATAAATTGGATAAAAACACAGAGCAATTAAAAGCCTATGCAATTTCCATAATTAATTCAATCAAACAATTGCTTAGCTTAAATCCTTTATATACCGAAGAATTAAAACAATACCTGGGAAGATTCAGTCCCAATGATCCTTCTCCTTTGACAGATTTTGCCGCAGGCATAACAAGTGCAACAGGAGATGAACTCCAGAAAGTTTTAGAGACCCCCTCTCTCCTTGACAGAATGAAAATGGTTTTAATGCTTTTACAAAAAGAGATAGAAATAGCAAAACTTCAAACAAAAATACAAAAGGATTTAAATACCCAGGTTGATGAAAATAAACGAAAATTTTTTTTAAAGGAGCAATTAAAGGCAATTCAAAAAGAATTGGGTATGGCAAAAGATGACAAGACATCTGATATTGATAAATTTAAAGAAAAATTTGCCAAACTCAATCCGTCTGAATATGTAAAAAAACGTTTTAAAGAGGAAATAGAGAAAATATCTGTTCTTGAGACAGGTTCTTCAGAATATGGAGTAACAAGAAATTATTTAGACTGGCTCACATCTTTTCCCTGGGGAGTTAATTCCAGAGATAATATGGATATAAAAAGGGCTGAAAAGATTCTTGACAGGGATCATGCAGGGCTTTCTGATGTTAAGGACAGAATAATAGAGTTTTTTGCTGCAGGGATTTATAGAAAGAATATTTCAGGATCTATTATTCTTTTTGTGGGTCCTCCCGGAGTTGGTAAGACTTCCATTGGCAAATCCATAGCCGAGGCATTGGGGAGAAAATTTTATAGATTCAGCCTTGGTGGGATAAGGGATGAGGCCGAGATTAAAGGTCATAGGCGTACCTATGTCGGAGCTTTGCCAGGAAAGCTGGTTCAGGCCTTAAAAGACACAAAGGTTGAAAACCCTGTAATTATGTTTGATGAGATTGATAAAATAGGCTCTTCTTACCAGGGGGATCCTGGTTCAGCCCTGCTTGAAGTATTGGATCCTGAGCAGAATTATGCATTTATGGATCATTATATGGATTTAAGGATTGATCTTTCAAAAGTTCTGTTCATCTGCACTGCAAATCAGCTTGATACAATACCAGCCCCTCTTCTTGACAGGATGGATATGATAAACCTTTCCGGTTATATTACAAAGGAGAAAATGGAAATAGCACGAAAGCATCTTTGGCCGAAATTGCAGAAAAAAAATAAGGTTGCTTCAAAAACAATCACAATTACAGACCCAACCATAAAGCAGGTTATTGAAGGATATGCAAGGGAAGCAGGGGTTAGGAACCTTGAAAAATTATTAAATAAAATTATCAGGAAAAGTATTGTAAGAATATTAAAAAAAGGTGAGAAAAAAGTTCATATTAATTTAAAAAATCTGGAAGATTTTTTAGGTCCTGTAAGATTTAAAAAAGATCAACAGATTACAGGAATAGGAGTTGTAACAGGCCTTGCATGGACACAGCTTGGGGGCGCTACCCTTGCCATAGAGGTTGCAAAGGTTCATGAAAATAATGCCGGAATAAAATTAACAGGAAAGCTTGGAGAAGTAATGCGCGAATCTGCCGAGATTGCAGTGAATTTTGTTCAGTCCCGCCTGGATACTTTTAAAGGTGATCCTGATTTTTTTAAATCTTGCTTTATCCATATCCATGTTCCCGAGGGAGCAACTCCAAAAGATGGTCCCAGTGCAGGTATAACCATTGCGACTGCTCTTCTTTCCCTTGTATTAAACAGGGAGGTAAGCCCAACCATTGCCATGACAGGGGAAATTACTTTAACAGGTGATGTCCTTGCCGTGGGCGGAATCAGGGAAAAGATTATTGCTGCAAGGAGAACAGGGATCAAGGAAATAATTTTACCAAAAGCTGTCAACCCTGAATTTATTAATCTTCCTGAGCATATCAAAGAAGGTATAAAATTTCATTTTGTTAAAGAATATGAAGAGGTTTTTGAATTGGTTTTTAAATATGCATAAGGCTTGCAATCTCTATTTGTTCCATATCCCAGCCATCAAAAAAAGGGATTATATTTTTATCTGATTTGATGGTTTCAGGTATGAGGTATATGTTTTTATTGTCCATATTTAAAAGTGCTCTCAGGGCATATCCTCTTTTAACAGGGTCTTTGGAATCTAAAAAAAACATAATGGATTTAATTAAGGATGGATCTGGATTTTTATCAGTATAAATTTTAAGATAAGTGCCAATACCCCATAACGAACCCCTTTGAAGCATTTCATGCTCAAGGAAATTGCCCTTGGAATTAATATATGAAAATAATATGGATTCAAACTCCTTTGCAAGGGTTTTATTAAGGGCTAATATTTCTCCCATTGCCTCAACCGAGCCCCAGCCAATTCCTCCTGATTCATCATTTAGATTCCACATTAGCCGTCTTAATATTATTCTGGCATCTTCAATTTTGTTTTTGGCAAGCCTATGAGTCAGGTCTCCCATAGCAACGCTGCTTCTGAACCTTATAAGGTCTTCCATGCTGTAAAAATAAGAAAATAATGGAGCTATAAGAACCTTTTCAGGGATTTGTCTTAATTGATCAAAGGCTTTTGCTTTGTTATCTATGCACAGGATTTGTTTTACCTGTTTTTTTATTTTTCTGCCGTGGGGAGCTGCCATTTTATTTGTCCTCCTATGCTAATCGTTTTTGTATCAATGATTGTGTCTCGTATTATTATTTCCACACCGTTTTTTAATGCTTTGTTAAATTTGTCAGCATATACAGGATCAATCATGTTTGCCGGTTGAAATATTTTTGCATCTGTTCTTTGTATTAAATAAAAGATAACGCCTCTGTGCCCAAGAGATACAAGATATCTGAGCTCATCTAAATGTTTTTGTCCTCGTGTGGTTACGGCATCAGGGAACATTGCAATGCCGTCTTCAACAAGGGTGCAGTTTTTTATTTCAACATAGCATTTCTCACCTGAACTTTTTTCAAGAACCAGGTCAAGTCTTGTGTGGTCACTTGTTTTTATCTCAGGTTTGATCCGGTCATACCCTGAGAGCTCGGAAATTAAATTATTTTCAATTGCCTGTTTTACAAGTTTATTTGGTATCTGGGTATTGATGCCTATCATGGTATTGGCAGTTTTTATTAATTCCCAGGTATATTTCAGTTTTCTTTTAGGGTTGGTACTGGAAGACAGATAAACCTGTGAGCCGGGTGTGGCACAGCCTCTCATGGACCCCGAATTGGGACAATGGGCAGTTACAATTTGCCCTGTATCAAGCTCAATATCTGCAAGAAAGCGTTTATAGCGTTTGATTAATTTGCCTTTGAGCAGGTCTGGCAATTGATATCCTTTATATGTTGACTTGTTTTTGTCTGTCATTTTGTTACTTTCTTATTTAGTTCTTCCATGGTCAGATCCTGTCTGATTCCAAACCTGGTCAGGCAGAAATCATATTTAACAGGGTCTAAAGGAGAAATTTGTTTAAACCCTTTTGTGATTTCAAGGGCGGTTTTAATATCTTTGCTTTTTCTTTTAGTAAATTTAAGTAATTTTCCTATTTTATACATATGTGTATCCAGGGGGATGATTAATTGGGAAGCATTGATTTTATTCCATCCTCCAGGATCAACACTATCTTTGCGTACCATCCATCTTAAAAAAAGATTACTTCTTTTACATGGGCTTTTCTTTTTCGGGTCTGCAAGTAAATGCCCTGTATCTCCATTTTTTGAGATATTCTCATACAGGAATATGAGACAAGGCATAATTGTCTCATGACTTAATGAGTATTGAGAAGAAAAGCAGTTTTCAAGAGAAGAAAAATGATTTATTACTTGTTTCATACCCCACAAAAGGTTTACCAGGTGCTCTTCCCTGGCAAAACGATATTTAAACCCTTTAAAATCCTTGATTAGATCTTGTTTTGTTATAGTCATGAGATAATCAAAGGGGCAGGGGACTAATTTGTCTAAGATTTTCTTTACGGTTTTAATGATCATATCAACACGACCATAGGCAAAACTGGCTGCAATCAAGCCTGCAATTTCACGATTTTTTTTCTCGGGGTAATTGTAAAGAAATAGCAGTGGGTCGGGGTTTACAAATTTTTTATTATTATATTGTAAATAAATGGATTCTAATTTTTGTTTTAAATCATTCATATGCAATGACCTTGGGACCCTTAATTTTTAAATTTTTTTATATATTCAAGTATTGGAAAAGCAATTGTTATGCCATTTGAATTGTGTCATCATAATGGCACTATGGGTGCATGGAGAATGATTAAGGAATAATGATTATTAATTTATGAACTAAAACAGGATTGGGGAAATTATGAAAAAAAGAGCTGGTATGATTTTATGTATTATAATTGGTTTGTTTTTCACATCTTCAATTTCATTCAGCAATCAATTCAATGACCAATGGAACGATATCAGAAAAAAGGCAAAGGGGCAGACCATATATTTTAATGCCTGGGGAGGATCTGAAACCATTAATGATTATATCAGAAATGCTGCAATCAGGGCTGAAAAAGAGTTTAAATTTAAAGTGATTCATGTAAAACTCACTGATATAAGCCTGGCTATAAGCCGTATCCTCACTGAAAAAGCAGTAGGCAGAACAAAAAACAGCAGTGTGGATCTTCTATGGATAAACGGTGAGAACTTTCGGGCAATGAAAAAAAACAAATTACTTTTTGGTCCCTTTACTCAGAAATTACCAAATTATAAATATGTTGATACCAAAAACAAACCCACAACATTATTTGATTTTACTGTTCCGGTTGATAATATGGAAGCACCGTGGGGCATGGCTCAGCTTATTTTTATGTATGATACGGCAAAAGTAAAAACACCCCCTGAAAACATGAAAGACCTTCTTGAGTTTGCAAAAAAAAATCCCGGTAGAGTAACATATCCTGCTCCTCCTAATTTCCATGGGACAACATTTTTAAAGCAGGCATTGCTTGAACTTGTAAAAGATAAAAATATATTATACAGACCAGTGTCCAATGCTGATTTCGCTAAAGTTACAAAACCATTGTGGGAATATCTTGATAAACTTCATCCTTTAATGTGGAGAAAAGGAAAGGTTTTTACAAATGGTGCTTCAAAAATGAAACAATTGCTTAATGACGGTGAGATATTTATTTCCATAAGTTTTAATCCCAATGCGGCAAGTAATGCCATTGCCAAAGGCGAACTGCCTGATACTGTCAGAACATATATACATAAACCCGGGACATTGGGGAATACTCATTTTCTTGCAATTCCTTTTAATTCTTCGGCTAAAGAGGCTGCAATGGTTTTTATAAATTTTTTACTATCTCCCAAATGTCAGGCAGAAAAGGCAGACCCCGGTGTATGGGGTGACCCCACTGTACTTGCCATTAATAAATTGAGCAGAAAAGATCAAAAATTATTTTCAAAAATACCCAAAGGTGTTGCAACGCTTTTAACAAAAGACCTTGGCACAGTGCTGCCTGAACCTCATTCAACCTGGGTTGAGGCAATTGAGAAAGAATGGAAAAAAAGATATAATAAATAATAAATATTTATGAATAATAAAAGAAAAAACAAATTACGTTTTTTCCCCCTTGCAATTATATGGCTGTTTTCTGGTTTTATTCTATTTGGGCTTGCAGGTACATGGCTGCCTGCATTCGGGTATCTGCCCGTTATTGGACATAGGAGTTTTTCCATTAAACCATGGATTGATTTTTTTACTTTTCCAGGGGTGGTAAGTTCAATAAAACTAACTCTGATTTCAGGGTTTGGAGCTTCAATTACAGCAATATTCTTATCTGTCATAATTGTCTCGTTAAGCTATGGCAATACAGCATGGAAAATATTTGAAAAAGCCCTTGCCCCTATACTCTCAATTCCCCATGCAGGGTTTGCCATTGGGTTTGCTTTTTTGATCTCACCCAGCGGATGGATATTGAGAATATTGTCTCCTGGTTTCACAGGCTTTATTAACCCTCCTGATCTGACAATCCTTAGAGACAGCTCTGGGATAAGTCTTATGGTATGCATGGTGTTAAAAGAAACTCCGTTTTTACTTTTAATGATAATTAGTTCATTGTCCAAAATCGATATAAAAGCAACCCTTGCCATGGGGCAAAGCCTTGGATACAAAAAGTTTATGGTATGGTTTAAACTTATTGTTCCTCAATTTTTTCCTGATATAAGGTTGTCTTTTTATGCTGTGTTAGCTTATTCTTTGTCAGTGGTGGATTTGTCAATAATTTTAGGTCCCACAAACCCTCCTTCTTTATCTGTTCTTGTTCTACAATGGTTTAATGATCCAGATATGAATATGAGGCTTGCAGGAGCAGCAGGAGCATGTTTTTTATTAATTATTGCAGGTTTCAGCATTTTGTTGATGTTTTTATTGGAAAAAGCAATTGTAGTTTTTTTAAGGAAACAGGCAATTAATGGAAAGCGGGAATCAATTTTTTGTAAATTTGTGAAATTAAGTGATCTTAGTTTGTATTTATTCTGCTTTATTACAATTATGTCTTTTGGTGTCCTTGTTATATGGTCGTTTACCTGGCAATGGACATTCCCTGATGTTTTCCCAAAATCATGGTCATTTGTATTCTGGATAAAAAGTATTATAAAGGTAAAAAATCCCATGATTGTAACTTTTTTAACAGGATTGACAGCCACAATAATCGCTGTTGTTTTTACCATTGGATGCCTGGAATATGAACTTACAATAAGTGCTGAAAAACTTAAAAAAGATATGACCAAGATAATCTGGTTTCTTTATCTGCCACTTTTAATTCCTCAAATTGGGTTTATATGCGGAGTCGAGACAATATTGATTATAATTGGCATGGACGGTCTATGGGCAGCGCTTGTATTATCTCATCTGATTTTTGTTCAACCCTATGTGTTTTTAACATTATCTTCCATATATAGAAATTTTGATAAGCGTTATGTTGATACAGGCACGATTTTAAGCGGATCATATTTTAAAGCCTTTTGCCTTATTAAATTTCCAATGCTGCTCAGGCCAATTCTTTTTGCCTCTGCCATTGGGTTCTCAGTGAGTGTGGCACAATACCTGCCTACAATTTTTATAGGAGCCGGGAGATTTTCAACCATTACAACAGAGGCTGTAAACATGGCAGGCGGGTCAGATAGAAGAATTGTGGCTGTGTATGCACTTTATCAATTGTGTCTGCCCATGGTGATGTATTTATTGGCAATCTTTATTCCAAAGTTTATTTTCAGAAAAAGAAAAGCAATGCAATGAAATAATATATAAGGAGTAAATGTGGCACTTGAACTTAAGAATTTTACAATTTCACATAATAATAAAGACCTTTTTGATGAAATTTCAATTGTTATTAAACAAGGTGAGATAGCAACAATCATGGGACCAAGCGGATGTGGTAAATCAACATTACTCTCAGCCATATGCGGTAATATGTCCCATGACTTTGTTTTGCGTGGAGATATTTTGCTCTCAAGCGAATCAATAATAGAGATTCCCATGGAATTGAGAAAAGTCGGAATTTTATTTCAGGATGATTTGATATTTCCTCATATGGATATAGGTAGTAATTTAAGATTTGCTATCCCTGCACACATATCAAAAAAAGAAAAACAAAAGAAAATAGATAAAGTGTTGGAAATAGCAGGGTTGAAAGGATTTAATAAACGTGATCCTGCAACTTTATCAGGAGGGCAGCTTTCCAGAATAAGTTTGCTGAGAACTCTTTTAGCAGAGCCAAAAGCACTTTTACTTGATGAACCGTTTGCCAGGCTCGATAAAGAATTAAAAGGACAGATGAGAGATTTTGTGTTTACCCGCATAAAAGAGATGAATATCCCGGCTCTTTTGGTTACCCACGATCCTGATGACCATGCAGGAGAACAACTTCTTTATCTGTAAAAGGAAAAAATTATGCTGGATTCAAAGATCATTAAAATACTGAACCGTCCACTCAACCTTATGGCAGGGATTTTAAAAAAATTCAGGGTTAATAAAGATGCTTTGACATTAACAGGATTTGCCCTGGGAGTTCTGGCAATGATATTAATAATATTTAAAGCCTATATCCCGGCACTTGTTTTAATAGCCATGAACCGGATTTTTGACGGGCTGGACGGAGCCCTTGCAAGAATTACAAAAATAAGTGATGCAGGAGGATTCCTTGATATCACATTGGATTTTATTTTTTATTCAGGAATTGTGTTTGCCTTTGCCTTAGCAGAACCTGAAGCTAATAGTATTTTTGCATGTCTCCTTATATTTTCCTTTGTGGGGACAGGTTCAAGCTTTCTTGCGTTTTCTGTTATGGCTGAAAAGAACAAAATAAAAAGTATAAAATATCCAAACAAATCACTATATTATCTGGGAGGACTCACAGAAGGTACTGAAACCATTTTTATCTTTATCCTGTTTTGTATTTATCCTGATTTTTTTCCATGGCTTGCAATTATTTTTTCAGTCCTTTGCTGGTTGACTATTGTTTCAAGGGTGTATGTCGGATATACAATTTTAACGAGGTCAGCAAGCCCTGGTCAAAATTATGAATGAAGAACAGTCCTTGGTACAAGTGTTTCATTAAACGAAGCAGAAGTTCATTGGCGGCAATTTTTTTTAGAGTTAAAAGAAAGAGGGCTTTATGGCTGCAAAGGCATATCCAAGCCTCACTTCTTCCATTCTAAATAACTATCATGGAACATTTACATTGTTTGCCCCTGAAATAATATCTAAAAATTCTATTTTGATTATTGTTTTTGTGGTATGTTATTTGCATTTTTAATCAAATGAATAGAATTTAAAAATCAAAAAGAATAATTAATATTTACAGGAGGGAAAAGACATGGAATTCGGATCAGTCGATGAAGTACTGGATTTTGCACTTGGAAAAGAAAAAGAAGCAGTGGAATTTTATTTGTCTCTGGCAAAAGAAGCAAACCAGGATTCTTTAAAAAAAACCTTTGAAAGTTTTTCAAAAGAAGAGGAAAAACATGTTTCTCTTCTTTCAGATATGACAGCCAATAAAGAGAAAATAGATTCTTATAAGTTTGAAAAAGTTACAGACCTTAAAATAAGCGATTATATGCTGGAAACAGAATATGAAACTGGTATGCCAATGGCTGAAATCCTTAAGCTTGCCATGAAAAGAGAAGAAAAGGCAGTCCTTCTTTATACGGCTTTAGGAAACCATACAGATGATGAACAGGCAAAAAAGGTTTTTAATATTCTTGTACAGGAAGAATCAAAGCATAAACTTGCCCTGGAAACAATGTATGATGATTATCTTGGTGATCAGGATAATTAGATTTTTAAAATCGTTAAATAAATCATATTTATTGGAATAGGATAATACTAAAAGGGCTGAACAATTCAGCCCTTTTTAAATTTGAACGGGCATGAATAATTGTAAAGGGGGATTGAGCCATGGATTTTGAGCAAATAATATCTGATAGACGCGCGGTGAATTTTTTTAACCCTGACAAAAAAATTGACCCTGATCTTATCAAAAAGATGGTTGAACTTGCTGCAAAAACCCCTTCTTCCTTTAATCTCCAACCCTGGAACCTTATTGTTTTAACTGATAAACAGGACAAATTAAGGCTCCAGTCCTGTGCAATGAATCAGCCCAAGGTTAGTGAAGCTCCTGTAACAATGATTGTTCTTGCAGACAATGAAGGTTTTAAAGAAGGGAATAAGACTGTTGAACAAGTATTTCAGGAAAATATCAAATCAGGTTCCATGACAGAAAAACAAAGAGACTGGTTTAAAAAAGTCAGAACCAATCTTTATGGTAAAGATGAGCTTATTACCAGGGCTTTTTCCTGCAAAAACACAGGCTTTTTTGCCATGGCACTTATGCTTGCTGCAAAAAGTCTTGGCATAGACAGCCATCCCATGGACGGGTTTAATCATGATAAAGTTGTCAAAGAATTTAATATTCCTCAAAATTATTATATTCCTCTATTGATATCCTTTGGGTATTTTGATGAGACCAAAACCCTTTCTAAACCAAAATGGCGTAAAACTTATAACGATATACTAGTAAATTTTAATTAAGTAATTTAAGGAAAACCTGATGCCTGAAAAAAAGAAATTAAAGATAATGTCGTGGAATGTCAATGGATTAAGAGCTGTTATGAAAAAAGGTTTCTTAGAATTACTAAAAGACCTTGACCCGGATATTTTACTTCTCCAGGAAACTAAATTACAGGAAAATCAGCGAACTGATGAAATGATAAATATCCCTTCCTATGAATCTTTCTGGGCATATTCAACAATTAAAAAAGGTTATAGCGGAGTCGCAGCTTTTTCCAGAATCAAACCTGAAAAAATAATAACATGCTTTGGAAAATCAAAATTTGATGGAGAGGGACGAATAATACAATTGGATTATAATGGATTTATACTTTTTAATGTTTATTTCCCCAATGGTCAGATGAGTGAAGAAAGGCTTCAATATAAGCTTGATTTTTTCAATTGGTTTTTAGAATATACCAATAAATTAAAAGATCAGGGTAAAAGTATTATTATAACCGGTGATTTTAATATTGCTCACAATGAAATAGATTTGAAAAACCCGGGACCAAATTCCAAGCGCTCAGGATTTTTAAGGATTGAAAGGGATATACTGGACACAATGATGGATTTTGGATATGTAGATACATTCCGATACCTTCACCCGGAACAAGTAAAATATTCATGGTGGTCTTATAGATTTAATGCCAGAAAAAACAATGCCGGGTGGCGCATTGATTATTTTTTTGTGACAAAAGACTTAATGGAAAAAAACAATAATACACCTGATATCAACCGGGCATTTATTGATAATACTGTTTTGGGTTCAGACCATTGTCCTGTGGGAATTGAACTCCAGTTATAAGCTGATTACATGGTTGTTAATTTTAAAAATATTCAGCTACCAAAGCCATCCAAAGAATATGAAATACATTATCAACAATAATATACCCCAACGATTGATTTGTTTTTTCCTGAAATTTTTTGGTTAATCTGCAAAACCATGCTACAAAATTGGTTCTGTCTTGTAAAAAATGCTGGAGAGCAATTAAAAATAGTTGTGTCCAGTTCAATTTAGTAAATAAAAATGGAACCATATATGTAATTACATGAATAAGGCAGACAAATGTTTTTTTCTTTTTGTTGATAACCATCCAGTCATTTTGAAGAAGAAAATCACCTGTCAAGTGAGCATATATCCAATGTATATTAAATCCAAGCATCCTCAGTTCCTATTTAACCATTGATTTAAGAGTTTGTTTATCTATTATTTAATTTTTGATTCTACAGTTTTTTTCAGTTTACTGCCAGTATTTTTACCTGTAATAACCAGATTTGTCCTATTGTTTATGTTTACTGCCCTCATCTTTGCGCCCGATTCAAATTGTTGACAGAGTTCTTGACTTGGTAATTTTATTTTGGTAGCTATTACCTAATATCCAGGTGCAATAAAGTTTAGGAATTATTTTAAACTTTAACTGCTAAAAGGGAACCCTGTGGAAATCGGGGACGGACCCGCCGCTGTAACTAGAAAGTTTTATCACAAAATGTCACTGACTAATTTTGTATGGTTGGGAAGGCGTGATAAAATGCTTGATCTGGAAGTCAGAAGACCTGCCTGGAACTAAAATAGACGTACTTTACGTGGTAAATAAAGTACTTTGTATATTAGAGGATTAAATACGTTATCCCCGTACCGAAAGCATATCGGTGCGGGGATTTTTTTATATACCATAAATTTAAAAAAGTAGGAGGGAAGATGAGAAAAAAATGGTTAACAATTTTATGCCAGTTTATGGCAATATATATGGTTTTAATTTTTTTTACAGGAAATATTTTTGCAGATCAGCAAGCTATTAGAGTAAAGAATCAAAAGGCGGCCATTACAAAAAAAACAGATAAAATTAAAGAAAAACCTGTGAAACTTGAAACTATGACTATTACTGCAGAAAAATTTGCAGCGCCTGAAAAGAGTTCCCCGCGTTTTATAACAATTATAACTTCAGAAGAATTGATGAAAACTGGTGCTAATAATCTTCTTGATGCTTTGAACCGCATGGGAGGCTTTGTTTATAAATCCTATGGTCCTCTTGGGTTAAATGTATGGGGCAATACCTCCAGTCTTGCTATCAGGGGTATTGCTGGTGGGGAACTTGTTCTTATAAACGGCTCTCCCATCCAAGGTTCTGGAGGCAAGGGGTATAATATTCATATGATTTCTCCTGCAATGATTGAGCGGGTGGAAATTTTAAAGGGTGCTGCAGCAAGCTTATATGGTGCAGATGCTATGACAGGCGTAATCAATATAATAACAAAGGAAAATAAAAAAGAACCTGTAATTACTGCATCAGCCATTGTTGGGACCAAGGATATGCACAATTATCTACTAAATTATGCTGGAAACATGGTTAATTTTGGAATAAATTATACTCACCTTGGCGAACAGAAAGGTAGAATTTCAAAAACAAATCGGTCAATTACAGGGACGGTTTATCAAAAAGCCTATAAATTCAATTTTAGCTTTAATCCTGTTGGGAAACTGAAATTTGATTATCTAGGAGCTTTTCAAAATGCACAATTTAAAACCTATAATTATAAATTTAAAACATATAAGGTAAAAGATCAGGATCACTATACACATTTTGTGAATCTGGGATTTGAGAATGATTTTTTTAAGATCAGAGCTTTTAATTCCCATGAATCATTAACGGTCAAACGCAATATCTATAGCAGCACTTCAACCCAGGATACACGAAAGAATTATAATTCCGGTCTTGAGGCAGATTATAAATTTGTTTTTGAGAATATGAATATTACTCTGGGTGCTGATTATACTAATCGGGTGGCGGACTATAGTTATGGCAGACATCAAAGAAATGATTATGCAGCCTTTTTTCAGGCAAAATACAGTTTTTTTGATAAAGTTTTTCTTGTGACAGGTGCAAGACAGCAATTTATAAATGGAGAATCAAATGGTGAAGATTATACTAAATTTTTACCTGAGCTTGGAGTCAATGTTAGTGCCACGGACAATCTTTCGTTTTTTGCAAACACCGGAAAGGCATTTCGTGCTCCAAGCTTCAGTTATCTCTATATGTCCATAGGGACGATTCTGGTTGGTAATCCCGATCTTAACCCTGAAGAGGGCTGGACCCATGAGCTTGGGTTCAAATATGATAATGATTTGTGTTCAGTGCGCATGGCTGGTTTTTGGATGAACTACAAGGATAAAATATCACTTGATAGGTCAAGCAAACCCTATAAATGGTATAACGCAGGAGATTATGAATCAAAGGGAATTGAATGGAATATTAATTTATTTCCTTTTTTTGAAAGATCTGATTTTTTAAATAATTTATCCATGAATGTTGCGGGATACTATGTAGATCCAGAAGGTGACGGCCCAAGGGGTAAAAAAAAGCAGATCGGCACAAAATTTCAGACAAGCGCTGGTGTTTCATTTGATTCATCAAAATTTTTCATTAATATAAATTGTAATATACTTGCCAATAGGCCAGGAGAGAATGATAAAAACGTTGCCACAATTAATTTTTTAACTAGAGTTAAGTTACACAAAGGTTTTTTGATTTTTTCAGGAGACAATATCTTTAATCAAAATTTAAGCTCAAGCGATATCGGTGATCAGCGTTTTTTTAAAATAGGATATGAAGTGACTTTTTAAAGGAGAGAAATTATCATGCAATACAAGAAAAAAATGAATTTTATAAAAATTATAATGAGTTTTGCGATGATTTTAATGTTTATGGGAGGATTGCCTTTATCAGGTTCTGCTCATTCTGTTTTTATTCAGTCAAGCCGTTATTTTGTGAATAAGGGCAAGGCATCCCCGCTGTTTTTTTGTTTTGGTCATCATATACCATTGGATGATGGTGTCAGGGCAAGTAAATTAAAATATATTAAAATTATTGACCCTGAAAAAAATGTCAGTCAGGTTCAGATGAGGCATGAGACATGCCTTCATTCGTATATGGTTTATTATGATAAACCTGGGACATATGTCTTAAGCGCACAGACAAATCCTGGTTATTATACGGTCTATATTGATAAGAATGGGCATGAACAGCATGTACTTAAATCTAAGGATACAATTATTGGCAGGGCAAAAAAAATCAAACTCAGCCTTTTTTCAAGGCAATATACGAAGACTTATGTTGTGTGTAAAAAGTCATCACCTGAATTCCCCGGCAGGATAGGTCAGCTCCTTGAGCTTGTTCCCACAAAAGATATTTCAAAGCTAAAGCCTGGTGAAAACCTGGAACTGAATATTTATTATAAAGGGGAAGAATTTAGCGGTGAAGGTGTGTGGGATGCAACATACAACGGTTATTCCACAAGATCAGAAGACTATTTTTATCCTCGCACAACAATCAAAGGAGCTAAAATTATAATTCCCATAAAAAGGTCGGGACGTTGGTTTGTACGCTATTCTTTCAAATTGGATGCAAAAGACAAAGATGCAAAAAAATGCAACCAGCAAAAATTTACAGCAACATTGGTTTTCCAAATTCCCACAGAGAGAAAAAATAAAAAATAAATTTTAAAAAAATTACCGTTCTTTAAGTCTATATTTGTCAAATTTGAGTCAAGGTGAATTGATGCTGATGCAGTCACATATTACATCTGCAAATTCAGAGCATTTTAATTCTTTTGCACCGGAGATCTGTCTTGCAAGATCATAGGTGACTTGTTTATTTAAAATTATTTTTTGGAGTGCAGTTCGAATAATATCTGCTGGTTTATCCCATCCCATATGATCCAGCATCATTGCACCGGAGAGGATTAAAGAACCCGGGTTTACTTTGTCAAGGTTGGCGTATTTAGGGGCTGATCCATGGGTTGCTTCAAATACTGCACATTTGTCACCGATATTGGCACCGGGGGCAAGTCCAAGCCCTCCGACCATTGCGGCAAGTGTGTCTGAAATATAGTCTCCGTTCAGGTTTGGGGCAATTATTATATCATATTCATCGGGTCGCAATAATACCTGTTGAAACATATTGTCAGCAATGCGGTTTTTTAAGACGATTTTGTTTTCAGGGATTTTCCCATTATATTTTTCAAACAGATCCTGTTCCGTGATGATTGTGTTTTTAAATTCGGATTGGGCAAGTTCATATCCCCATTTCAGGAATGCGCCCTCAGTATACTTCATTATATTACCCTTATGCATAATAGTGATATTTTTTCTATTATTATCAATGGCAAATAAAATGGCTTTTCTGACTATTCTTTTGGTGTTTTTTTCACTTATGGTTTTAATTCCAATTCCGGTTGTATTGTCTTCCAAACGATGTGGTATTTTTGAATTAATAAAGGAGAGAACCTGTTTTGCATCTTTTGTACCTGCTTCCCATTCAATACCTAAATAAATATCTTCGGTGTTTTCCCGAAAAATAACCATGTCAATGAGTTCAGGATGCTTACATGGGGAAGGGACTCCTTTAATATATTTTGCAGGACGTATACAGGCAAATAAATCAAGATATTGTCTTATGGTTATATTTAGGCTTTTCATCCCGTGCCCCACAGGAGTTGTCAAAGGACCTTTGATTGCAATTTTATATTTTTGAATAAGTTTAAGTGTTGTTTCAGGCAGCCATTCACCTGTTTCATGAAAACCCTGTTCTCCTGCAGGAAGTTTTTTAAAATCAATTTTTCTATTATTATTGTATGCAATAGCCACCGCATGATCAATCACTTTCCTGGCGGCTTTCCAGATATCAGGTCCTGTCCCGTCGCCCGGGATATACCCGATAACAGGATTGTTCGGCACTAATAATGAATTATTTTTGTTCAAGCTAATAATTTTGCCCATGGTTCCCCCGATATTTTTAAAAGTATAATAATACTATTTTTTGAAAACCAGTTTTCCTCCGATATGACCTGCTATACCTACAGCTGCAACTATAATAATATTTATCAGTATAAACAGCCAGGCATTGGGCGAGGATAGAACATCAGGATCAATAATATACCATATAAAACTTATTATGGTGAAAACCGCTGTTATACTCGCAGCAGCAATCTTTTTTTTAAAAACTTTGGTCAAGGCACCTCTGTATTTTGTCTGCCATTCAAGTATGCCTGTATAGATTACAAAAGGCAGGGCAAGGAGAACAAAAATAATATTTATAAATGCAGCTTTGGCAAAAAGATCATAATCCACTATCCAGGCACCTATAAATAATAATGCAGCAAAAGGCATTATTCCATTGGGAGTGTGCACTGCAATGGGGTGAGCATGGTGCTTAATCATTAAATCTTTTATTTTTTCAACCATGGATAATTTAATGGGTTCATGGTTGATATCCTTTTTTTTGCCTGGCGGGTTTGCTCCGGGCTTAGGTGCAATAGATGCTTCATCAATTTCTTTAAATTTTTTTGAGGGAACCCCACATAAAAAT
>Ga0256845_1001546_pt1 | contig 18245 bp, 15 predicted proteins | sample RiftiametaG_FD_189101 | JGI IMG/M metagenome (GOLD analysis project Ga0256845, IMG submission 189101) | Tube worm associated microbial communities from hydrothermal vent at the East Pacific Rise, Pacific Ocean - Riftia | ecosystem: Host-associated > Annelida > Integument > Unclassified ...
GAACAGGCTCTCTTGCTCGCCGCCCTTGGTCCCCATCGCCATTTCTCCATCCTACTCGACGCGGGCCGTTTTCGCGATCAGGCGCTCGGTGGACGAATTAAGATTTTATCCACGGGCTGCTAGCCCAGGAAAGGATGTCTTTTTGAAGACCTTGGATACGAGGATCACTCCTCAGTGTTCGGCACGCGACGATGGGGAGTGGGCGATCGAAGTAGGCGCTCTTTGACCCGAGAGTGCTGGCGAATTTTGTATTGGGCGTGTGAGGCATCGCCCTCTTCGTTCATTGTGGCCGTTGCCTGATCCATGATCTGAAACTCTGCCAGTACAAAGACAACGCGGCCGCGGCTGTCATGCTCTTCGAGCTTGTCGTTCCGAAGCAGATCATCGACACGTACGGGAAGATCGGCGATGAAATTTAGGATGCGAAACCCGGCCGCAGAAAATTCGTTTGTGTGGTCTTCTTCACCCGCCTCGGGTGCTGAAGCCTCATCGACCAGGCGACTGGTCTTTGGATGAGCCTTGTCGATGCGTCGCGGATCCATCAGCGTGTTTACCGTTTGCCCCGGAACGACGTAGTTAAAGGGGATGCAACGGCGCAGCATCACGTGCAACGTGGGCTCCAGATCGTCGGGGTTTCGGACGATCACTCGAAATCTCAGCCGATCGAAGACGCGAGCGGCGGAGGTCCGGCGTTTGATCATCATCTTTGTAATGAGTGATGACCTCGTCTTTCTCGACCACGAAAACTCGACGACGGGCACGCCGGCGGCTCGGAGCTCGTCAAACATTCGAACGACGCTCTCTTCAACGAGCGCAAAGAGCTCGTTGTCGGCTATGGCCAAGAGAGTTCGCAGCTCGCGTGCGTCGAGGTGATAGATGATGTGCATCACCTTCAGCACCAGGCAGGCTGAGCGCTGATGTCGGTGATTTTTCGAAGCGAGCAGGGCGAGGTCGACCACCGAGCAATCGGATGCGACATGGTCGTGAAGCTTCAGTTGCAGGGTCTCTACTACGTAACGAACAGACTGCTGACGGAGATCATCGAGCCGCCGAAGATCGTCTTGGTCTGCGTAGTCGAGGCCGTTGAGGCGAAAGAGACGCAGCACATCCTGCGGATCCTCGAAGTCGAGCTTGTACCAGTCGATCGCCGACTCGCCCCGAAGGAGAAGTCGGATCTCGTTGACATCTTGGAGACTGAGCTCTTCAAGTCTTGGTGCATGCGCAAAAGCTCTGAGAGCTTCCGACTTGCGGAACGCACCCGATTGCGCGGAGGAACGTGGGCTCGGTTTGTCCATTTGTCATTCGGTCGACGCGAAGCTTTGACAGACGAACAATTGTGTACATTGCGCGACTCGTCAGCCTGCGCGGCAGGTCAATTCGGACTCTTGTAGCACCTGTGGGGCCCCCGAGTGTGGGGCTGATTCACCCAACCATGCGCGAAAATGGCACGAGCGAGATGGTCCTCTGTCTGGATCCGTTTTCGCACGACACGCACGACGCGCGGTCGGATGGAAACTCACTAAGTCAATTTGCGTGTAAAGCGCAAAGTGGCGACAAGCAAACCGACTGAAACGAGTACTGCACAGAGATTGCCGAGGAGTGAGATTATCATGAGGGGGTGCTCCGCTTCGTTTGAAGACGGTCAAGGTACCATGAACACCGACATCGACCTACAAAGTGGGATTATGTAGGACAAGAGCGCAAAAGGCGAGTGGCCATAGCTCTAATCTTGGTGATCGGTTCTCTTACGCTGGCGCTGCCTAGCACATTCCATGGGGTCGGAAAAGAGCAGCCCGGTTCGCCGAGATCGCTTTTGCTCGGCGATACTGTGCATGGGGTACCGGGTCGATCATGGCCGCCGCGGCTGACGATCGAGTTCGCTGGCCGCCGAGTGTACCCGTGATTGTTTCTGGTCTGGCGCCCGCGTAGATGGCGATTTTGTCGTCGAGGAGGGCCCCGAGAAAACTCGGGCCGGATTCACGTACAGCGGTTCGCTCCTGGGACCCGAGATGAACGGCACGGTCATCTCGGGCCGCAATCCAACAGATCTACGGACTGAGGTGAGACCGAGTGATGCTCATTCTCGTGCTGGATGAATGGGAGTCCGTCGAACCACGCCGGTTGACCCAAACCCGGCCTCGTCTCGGTCTCGCTGCCACTTGACCCCCCGATGCGGGATCCCCATGAACCAGCCGAGCACGAAGGTTGTCGGTTGGATACAGCCTCTTCGAGTCGAGTGGAAACAATGGCACCGCAGGTCAAAGGAACGACAAATGGATGACATCCTCACGGAGTTCTTGGTCGAGAGCAACGAACTCCTCGACCAGCTAGAGACTGATCTCGGAGCGCTCGAGACCCAGCCGGCGAGTACCGAGTTGCTCTCAAGCATATTTCGCTGCCTCCACACGATCAAAGGTGGCTGCGGATTCCTTGACTTCAAACGTCTCGAGTCGCTCTCTCATGCCGGCGAAACCCTGCTCGGAGCCATGCGGGACGGCGAAGTTGTGGGAGACAAGGAAGTCTTCGACCTTCTGTACGAACTCGCGGATGCGACGAGAACCGTCATGCAGATCATCGAGTCGACGGGAGCCGATGTGACCTCCGACTGCGAACGCCTCACCGAGTCTCTTAAGGTCATGCGCACAAATAAGCAGCTGACCAGCGCGCAAAAAGAAGATCGAGCGAGGGGCTTCGGGACCGTGAAGGCCAGTGTATCGGGCACCGAGGCCGTGGAGCTTCAGGGATTCTCCGACATGCCACTGGGCGAAATCCTTGTCGCCCAGGGCTTGATCAACCACGAGGATGTGGTGATCGCCATGCGAGAGCAGGAGAATGGCGATCCCCGTCATCTCGGTGAGGTGCTCGTTGCGCGGGGATGTGTCTCGTCCCAGGCCATTCGGGAGGCGCTTGAGATCCAGATTGAGACCAAAAATGCAGAGCGAAGCTCGACGGTCGTAGAAAATAGCATTCGGGTGGATGTCCTGCTCTTGGACAAGCTCATGAATTTAGTCGGCGAGCTAGTTTTGGCGAGAAACCAAGTTCAGCAGCACACTCGCGCGAGTCAGGATATTCAGCTGCTTCGTTCATCTCAGAGGCTCAATCTGATTACGACTGAGCTGCAAGCTGGCGTCATGAAGACCCGGATGCAGCCCATCGGCAATGTCTGGAACAAGTTCCCTCGAGTCGTTCGTCATCTGTGCGTGGTTTGCGACAAGAAGGTCAGGATCGAGATGGATGGCAAAGAGACCGAGCTCGATAAGACCATCATCGAAGCGATTCGAGACCCACTGACCCACTTTGTCCGTAATTCCGTGGACCATGGGATCGAAGCCACAGCCGACCGCGAAAAATCCGGAAAAAATCGGGAAGGGGTAGTTCGATTAAGAGCGTTTCATGAGGGGGGTCAGGTCAACATGGAGATTTCGGACGATGGTCGTGGGATCGATCCTGCGGTGATCCGAAAGAAGGCTCTCGCTCAGAACCTGGTGTCCGCCTCGCAACTCGAGAAAATGGATGACCATCAGGTGACAAACTTGGTGTTTCTCCCTGGGTTTTCCACCGCGTCCAAGATCACGAGCGTGTCTGGCCGAGGCGTTGGGATGGACGTTGTGAAGACAAACATCGAGAGAATTGGAGGCACGGTTGATCTCCACTCACAGGTGGGGGTGGGCACGACCCTAAAGATAAAGATCCCACTCACCCTCGCTATCATTCCGGCTCTATTGGTGTCAGTGGGAGATGGGAAATTTGCCTTGCCGCAGATATCGTTACTCGAACTCGTCCGACTCGGGAGGAGCGATGTTGAGACGAGGATCGAGTATGTGAATGATGTCCCGGTCTATCGGCTGCGTGGGGAGCTTCTTCCACTGATTTATTTGCGATCCGAGTTGAAGATGTCGGGAAGCGAAGGCCATCAAGACCAGATCAATATCGTCGTTCTCCAAGTCGATGGGAGGACCTTCGGATTGGTGGTCGACAGTGTTGAGGATACCGCGGAGATCGTCGTAAAACCCCTGGGGCGACAGCTCAAGGGGATCAAGGCTTTCGCCGGTGCAACGATTCTTGGTGACGGTTCGGTCGCGCTTATTCTCGATGTCATGGGTCTTGCCCAAAAAGCAAGGATCGTTGGGGACATTCGGGAAGGAGGGGCCACTGACCTGATCGCTTCCGCGGATCAAGATGTCGATGGTCGCCAGCAACTGCTGCTATTTGAATTGGGAGAACAGCGGCGCGTGGCGATTCCTCTGCTGGCGATCGATCGACTTGAAGAACTCTCGACGGATGACGTCGAACGATCTGGCGAGCGTGAGGTTGTTCAGTACCGAGGTTCCATTCTCCCTTTGATTCGGGTCGCCGATGTTATCGGTGCCCGCTCCTCGGGCGGAGAGGACGACACCTTGCGAGTGCTCGTCTACAACCAAGGTAGGACCAGTGTCGGGCTCGTCGTCGATCACATTATTGATATTGTCGAACAGGCAGACCCGATTCAATCGGAGAAGCGTAGCCATCCATGTTTTGTGGGGTCCACGATCATTCACGGACGAGTGACTGATTTGTTGGATGCGGCAGAGGTTATTCGTAGCAGTGGACTCTATGATGAGTCCAGGAGGCTTGCGGCCTAAGAAAGATATCGCATGGCAGAGACAACCCAATATTGCACATTTTTTGTCGATGGACTCTATTTCGGGATCCCAGTGGATCGTGTTCAAGAAATTATTCGATTTCAGAAGATGACCCCGGTACCGCTCGCGCCCCGGGTTGTTGCGGGATTGATCAACCTACGTGGTCAGATCGTGACGGCTCTTGACATTCGATACCGTCTTGACCTTGGCGAGGCTGAGGAGGGCGCGGAGCGGACGAACGTCGTGACGATCACCGAAGATGGTCAGGCTGTGAGCCTGCTGGTCGACGAAATCGGCGACGTTGTTGAAGTCGGCGCCGCGAGCCGTGAACCACCGCCACCGACGTTGCGAGGGGCTGCTCGGTTGTTGATCAAAGAGGTCCACAAGATGGAAGAGCGTCTTCTACTGGTCCTGGATCCCGAGATGACCATCGATGTCGGTGATTTTGAACTTGAGGCGGCTTCGGCCAACTAGCGTATAGAAATTCTGATCATGCCACGAGCATCTACTCAACGAAAAAACAAGACGTTGTCGCTCTACGATCGGCTCGGTCTGCGTGCCGGGATAGAAACTGCTGTCTCCGTCCTATTCGCCCGTATAGACGCAGATTCGGAGCTGTCCGCGATCTTCGAGGATCTAGACCTCGAAAATCACGTCGTTCGCGTGTCCGATTTCTTGTCCTCCGCGTTTGGAGGACCTTCGGCTTGGGATGGCGCCGATATGGCGTCGATCCACGCCCATATAAGTATTTCCGAGGAAGACTTTACCCGCGTTGCGGGAGACTTTTCGGAGGTGCTTCGGGAGCAGAGAGTTCCCAAGTCTACGATCGCTGAGGTCCTCGCTGTGGTGGGGAGCTGGGCAGAAGATATTATCGGTGAGGCTGCCGCGAATGAAGCCAGTCCATTCCAACACGAGAGAAAACGAAAGAGCAACATGATGTCCAAGGCAGCAGCAGTAGCAGTAACCTCCTATGAAAATGACCAAGAGTTCATGGCCGCGACGGCAACGCTTCGTGCGACCCTTGACGCTCTACAAACGAATGTCATGATCGCGGATGAATCGTTTGTCATTCGATATGTGAACCCAAAGGCTTTTCAGACACTTGAGACCTTTGAAGACGAGATCGCGGAATCATTTGACGTGGAAATTTCGGACATAGTGGGAGGGTCGATTCATAACTTTCACAAAAATCCACGAAAAATTGAACGACTTTTGACGAATCCGAACATGCTTCCACACGATGCAGAGTTTTCATTCGGTGACGTTTTGCTTCGGACCAACATCAATCGGATCGTGAGCAATGGGCAATCGATAGGCTACGTGGTCAACTGGGAAGACATCTCGGCAAGCAAACGACGTGGAGATGAGATCGCGCGCGTGGAATCGATGCTCGACTCTGCGCCGATCAATGTATTGTATGCGGGTAATGATTTAATAATTAAATATGTAAATTCTGCGGGTCGTGATCTGTTGAAAAAACTCGAGCGTTATTTGCCAGTTCGCGCAGATGATGTTGTTGGCCAAAGCATTGATATATTTCATGCAAATCCAGCACTTCAAAGGAAGATGCTCGCAGACTCGAGAGACCTTCCGGAAGTCACGGAGATCAATGTTGGTCCGGAGAAATTGCGACTGAAGGTGACCGCGGCAACAGACTCCCACGGTAGTCAGATTGGGGTGATGATATGCTTGGAGGTGATTACGGAACAGCTTGCGCAGGAGCAGGAGGTATCACGAATCCGGTCGATGCTGGAGTCATTGCCGATCAATGTTTTGTACTGTGACCGCGATTTGACGATTCGATATGCAAACCCCGCCAGTGTTCGCAAGCTCAGTACATTGGAGTCATTTATCCCGATTCGTGCTGAAGATCTTGTAGGGACAAATATTGATGTGTTTCACAAAAATCCGACGGACCAGCGGCGCCTATTGGGAGATCCTGCAAATCTTCCACATAGCGCCCAAATCTCCGTTGGGCCGGAAATCCTGTTGCTCGATGTCTCAGCCGTGACTGATCAGGAAGGCGAGTATGTAGGTGCCATGGTGTGCTGGGAGGTGATTACCGAGAAGATTGCGCGCGAACAGGAGATCGAGGAACTTAACATGGAGACCAAGCGTTCTGCAACGGAGCTGACCGAAAAAGTTGCACTTTTGCGCGGAAACGTCGATGCCGCGGCAAAAGGCGACTTGACCCAACAGGTTGCGGTCGTAGGCGAGGATACGATCGGGAAAATGGGGGGGGCACTCAGGAGCTTCCTGTCCGACATGCGAGATTCGATCGGGACGATCGCGGGAACCGGAAGTGATGTGGCGACGGCTTCGGAAGGGATGGCGCTCTTGGGCGGGAGAATGAGCGAGAATGCGACCAAAAATACAGATCTCGCAAACATCGCGGCCACAGCCGCGGAGGAGATCAATCGCAGCGTGCAAACGGTAGCGACGGGGGCGGAAGAGCTTGGCGCGAGCATCAAGGAGATCGCAAAGAACGCAGCCGATGCGGCGACGGTCGCTACGGAGGCTGTGCGCATGGCTGACACCACAAACACGACGATTGCCAAACTCGGAGAGAGCAGCCAGGAGATTGGCAATGTCGTGAAGGTAATTACCTCGATCGCCCAGCAGACCAATTTGCTCGCGCTGAACGCCACGATTGAGGCGGCTCGCGCGGGCGAAGCTGGCAAGGGGTTCGCAGTGGTCGCTAACGAGGTCAAAGAGCTAGCCAAAGAGACGGCCAAGGCAACCGAAGACATCGGTCGACGGGTCGGCGACATCCAAAATGATACACGCAGCGCAGTGGATGCGATCGGTCAGATTTCCGAGATTATCAACCAGATCAATGAGATCCAAAATACCATCGCCACCGCGGTTGAAGAACAAGCCGCAACGACCAATGAAATTGGCCGAAATGTCGCGGAGGCGGCTCGGGGGACCACGGAGATCTCCGAGAATATCCAGGGCGTCGCCGAAGCGGCTGCGGAGACAGGTGCGGCCGTGTTGGAGAACAACGATGAAGTCCGTCGTCTCGCGGAGATGGGTGTTAAATTGGCAGAGTTGGTCGGTCGGTTCCAGTACTAGAGAATGATGTTCAAGGCCCGAGGCTAGAGCGCGGGCTTTGACGTCGCCTCAGCAAGAGAGGGAGGACAGACCGTCGATGGTCTGCCCTCCCTCTCTTGCTGAGGCGATCGATGGTCTATGAACGTCCGTTTACTCCGCGGGCGGAAGGGCGGCCCAATGTCTAGCTTCAGGACCTGGAATCTATGGCGATGAATTGAAAGGGAAGCGATGCCAAATGTTCGTATTTTAGTTGTGGATGGGACGGCACTTGGCCGGCGTCATACGAAGGACGCGATTGAAGGACTGGATGGTGGTGAACTGGCGGGCACCGCGGCCGGGGGCCGCATTGCGCTGGCCAAGATCGAACATGTCAATCCGGACATGATCGTTCTGGATCCTGAGCTTCCAGACATGAACGGTCCGTGGGTGATTCGGAACGTTCGCAAGATCTACCCTGATATTCCGATTGTCCTTCACGCGAACGATAGCCGAGAGGCTCGAATGCTCGTGACCCAGTCCCTTGAAGCTGGAGCTTGCGATGTGGCGAGGAAAGTACGGCCATTCACGGTGGAGAGCGTTGAAAAATCTCTGAATCCGGTGCTTAGACGCGAGCTTCATCGCTTACGCGGGAATACTCGTAGTGTGGAGTCTGTATCCAGCAAGCGTCCCGCGAGCATCCGTGTAGACCGAAGCGCGTCGACCACGAACTCAAGAAATACCGCGCATCGTCTCTCTCCGAATCTGGCGATGCTGTCCGATGGATCGACCGGGACAATTTCAATTTTAGCGATCGGCGCTTCGACAGGCGGTCCTCGGGCATTGGAAGAAGTTGTTCCGAGATTGGACGGAGACTTTCCTGTCCCGATCGTGATCACGCAACATATGCCACCGAAGTTCACGGCTTCGCTGGCAAAACAGCTCTCGCGCCAGTCGAGTCTCGATGTGGTGGAGGGGGCGGCTGGAATGGAACTTGAGGCGGGTCGTGTCTATATCGCACCCGGAGATTTTCATATGACCTTCGCTCGCTCCGGGGTGAAGGTCTTGATCAAGACCGGCCAGGGACCGCGCGAAAACTCCTGTCGTCCAGCCGTTGACCCGATGTTTCGCTCCGTCGCCGATATCTATGGAGCAGGTGTCTATGCTGTTGTGCTTACGGGGATGGGATATGATGGCTTGCGCGGCTGCCAATACATCAAGGAGATGAAGGGGACGACTTTGGTCCAAGATGAGGCATCGAGCGTCGTGTGGGGCATGCCCGGTTTCGTAGCGAAGGCCGGCCATGCGGATCGAGTGCTACCTCTTGATCAGATTGCTATGCAGATCAATCGCCGAGTGATGGCCAAATCTGGACCGAAGGTCGTGCGACGCGCAAAAGTTCGTCGGGCGATGTAGGCGAGGTCAGGCGATATCAAAGAGGAGAGGGAGCCCGCGGGCTCCCTCTCCTCTTTGATATCGCCTGACCTCGCTGGACGCGATCAGCCAGCCTGGGCCAGAAACGACTTTTTCTGAAAAACGAAGGTCGTCCCGAAACGTACCCTTTCGAGGGAATCGTCGAGGGTGAGTGCGGTCTCGCCTCCGCCGAGGGCGAGCAGCCCATCGGAGGCGAGTGTGTAGCGTATGCGTCTAAGGATCGCCTGCTTCGTCGCCTGATCGAAATAGATAAGCACGTTGCGAAGCAGAATAATGTCGAACTGCGGTAGTCGCGGCCACGCGATAGAAAGGTTGATTTTACGAAAAGTGACCATCTTGCGAACATGGGCCTTCACTCGCCATCGACGGCCCTCGGGGGTAAAAAACCGCTCTTTGTATCCAACGGGAAGTCCTCGACGCACCTCGAGGTCGGAGTAAAGACCCTCCCGGCAGCGTGAGAGCATGGTCTCTGAAATGTCGCTGCCCATCACTTCAAGGTCCCAGCGATCAAGCTCGGGAAAACGGGTTTGGAGGAGCATCAGCAGGCTGTAGATCTCTTGTCCGCTCGAACTTGCAGCGCTCCAAATCTTGAGGGCGCGAGTGGTGCGTCGTCTTTCGAGCATCGCGGGAATGATTCCGGTCTCAATGGCGTCGAAGAACGCCGGATCACGAAAAAACAGGGTTTCGTTGTTGGTCATGTGGTCGAGGAAATTCTCGGTCACAGGGCTTCTTGGCTGTGTGCGTAAGGTGTGAAGAAGAGACGACAAGGCGTCGATCTTCTGTGCACGCATGAATGCAATCAACTTCAACTCCATCGACGACTGAGCATCGGGGGCGGTTACGATCGCTGAATGTTTGCGGACGAAATCTCGCAAATAGTGAAATTCGTGGTCCTTAAGTGAAACGGATGGGGCCATTATGCTGCCTCTCGATTGGATGAGTTCGAATTGCCGATCACTTCGAGCGAGTGGGTGATCGCACTGAGGGTTTCAAGCCCATTCGAGACCATGAGCAAGGCTGTCGGGACCTCTTCCATTAACGTCTCGACGTCGGCGTCTCGCCGGGCCTCTTCAATGACTGCGAGACGAGATTTGAGGCCAGGGACGTGTCGGACTTCGCGCTCCAACTCGTCGAAGGCATCGATCAGCGACAGCATGTTGTAGAACGCATCGCCGAGCGTACGGATGCCGCCGTCGATGCTGTCGACTGGGGTGGCAATTCCGGTGCGGACTCCGTTGACCGCATCGTTGAGGTCGACCGTTTCGAGGGTCGAATCAAGGTTGGCACCCTGGTCTTGGTCGTCTGCGCGAGGAGCGAGGTTGAGATCGGGGAGCGAAAGCAGCCAGTGGTGGGTACTCAGCGGATCGACTGTACCCACGGTGAGCCGCCACTGGCAGACGCTGATCGAGGAGCGGATGTGGGCTAGATCCACCTCGTTGTTGTCCGCGATTAGCAAGAATTGCAATCGAGGGTCCGACTCGTGGAGTCGCCGTAGGATGTTGTCACTCTCAGAATTCAGGTTCATGCAAACTGCGCGAAAGGCCGTGTTGGAGCCGGAGCGCTGAATGACCGCTTCTATCGCCTGCTCGTGTGTGGTGACCTCCTGTACTTCGATTGACAAGGCCGAACCGGCAGTTTTACTGAGCTGGCTCCGAAGCCCATCCAATTCTTCACCAGCATTCACCAGCAGTATCGCCGGCGGGCAGAGTGTGTTCGCGTGATCCATGGAGTGCATATCGTCCGAGATCGGAGAGCCTTGATGTCGACCATGGTTCCAGTGCGGGTTTTTCACTGGATCGAGATGCCTCATCGTTCTGTGGGCGTGGGCTGGCAGAGATGGGCTTGAGGTTCCGCAATGTGGCACAATGACGTGGCTATGAAGCTCCTTGTCCGCGCAGTGATCACTGGATTCGGTTTAAAAATCGGCGCTGAAATCGCCAATTTTGTCAGCAACAAGTTTCGCGCGCGAACGCGCGAAGACCTGAGTGAGGCTCACCAGACCCAAGAAACCCAAACGACCCCGGGCGTGAATGGAGACTTACCGCCCGCCGTGCCCCCGGATACGCCGATTGTTTGAGATTTGAGAAGACCTATCGAGGGTCGTTTGAATCCGACGGCGAGCGCGGCACCGGCCCCGTAGGTGACGCTTCGTGGTTGTCAACGGAGTGGAGTTTGCTCGCGTTCTCACGGTGTGCCGTTTCGGGATCGGAAGCGGATCTGGAGACAGGAGAGGGGGTCGAGGTCTGGGCGGGACTTGGCTCGGAGGGGCCCCCCGGAGCGCTGCGGAACTGTGTTTCTCCATCGACCTCGGGGCGTAGTTTCCCCGTTTCGTCTCGGCGGATGCGGACGCTTGCGGTCACGTCGAGCACGAGTCCTGAAGCGATTTCCCGGGCGAGGTCAACGACGTCCATCTTATCGAGAAAAGTCCGTAGCTCGGCGCCCGCCAGGCGGAGAAATTCCTCTTTTGTGCCCCCTGCGATTTCGGTCACGAGGTCTTGACCGCGCTTGAAGGCAGCTCCGGAGTCCATCAATCCGTGCAAGAGGCTGTCACCAAGGCGTTTGGTGAATCCGCCTCGGAGATTTTCGTCGGGTTCTCGAGTCGGCGCGTCGTCAGGCGGCGCGCGGCCGGGTCCCTTGAGATTGGGATCTAGCGAGTCGTCATCCGTCTTCGAATCCACCATGGGGAATAGACTCCACCCCGGCGCGGCGAAGTGCAAGCAAAGTTGCTCTGGCCTCGTCGCGTGCGATTGAGGGCGCTCGTGGCTCGGCCGCCACACCTTCTATATCGGGCAACATCATCAGCCACCGCGTACGTAGACGTTCGTCAAGAAGAATTGCGCTGACGGTCAGCTGCTCGGCCTCGTCCCGCAACTCAAGGAGTCGGATTGAGACCTTGCCCTCATCCGCCAGGCGTGTGGCACTCTCCACTTTTGTGGCGATGAGCGGGGCGTGACTGGTCGCTCCCGAGACGAGATCTCCCGCAAGGACGCCCAACAGTGCTGACAGACCGGCGACTGCAAGTCGTTGCCATCGAGGGCGTCGAATTTCCAAGAGCCGGCGCGGTCCCCTTCGGCGTTCCTCCAAGCCGTTGCGGGCGCGAGAGTCGGTGACGGCGTGGCGGTTGGATTCGGCCCGACGGTCCATTCTCCCGTTTCGGCGATCGAGTGGGCGGCTGGTCGGCCGGATGGATCTCGGATGGGCGCGTGTCACGAGGCGAGCATCGCCCGTTGTTGTCTCCATGGCGATTTCCGATTGGCGAACGAGATCGATCTTGAATTCGACGAATACTTGACCTCGGAGGGAATCTTCCATACACCTGTTCAGTACTCGCTGCGGACGCAGCGCGAGGTTCAGGAAACTGGAGAACACCGTGAGACAGCCACTTACCGCACGTCAGCAGCAGGCCCTGGACTATATTTCGATCTGTTTGGATAAGCGGGGATATCCGCCTACTTTGCGCGAAATCGGTGAGCACATGGGGATTCGCTCGACGAACGGCGTGAATGATCATTTGAAAGCCCTGGAGAGAAAGGGCTATTTGGTACGTGAAGAGCTAAAAAGCAGGGCTTTACGCCCTGTGGATCTCGATGACCAAAAGGTGCAAATCCCGATCGTCGGGCGAGTTGCAGCCGGCCAGCCGATTCTCGCCGAGGAGAATGTTGTGGATCGTGTGACCATCGATCGATTTTTTCTCGGGTCCGCGCAAGCGCGTGATGTTTTTGGCCTGGTGATTCAAGGGGAGAGCATGATCGAGGCCGGGATCTTTGACGGCGACTATATCTTTGTGCGCAAGCAGTCCACGGCGGAACAGGGCGAGATTGTCGTGGCCATGATCGAGGGCGAAGCGACCTGCAAACGCTACTATACGGATGGAGACCAGGTCCGCTTAGAGCCAGCGAATTCGAGCATGGCTCCGATTTTGGTACGCCGATCCGATTTTCGGTCGATTGATATCCTAGGCAAGGTTGTCGGCATTTATCGAAAAATGCACTAGGGCAGTGGGTGCCGCGGGCATCCACAGAACTCGGGATCCGCGGAGTTGCCATGGGCTCCTCCGCGTTGTTAGTGTTGTTGGGTGCCATGCGGGCACGAAAAGTTCAGAGTGAGGCGCCATCGGCTTAAGATCGGCGCGGCCGTCTTGTGTCTTTTCTTGGCGCTAGGCGTGAATGTCGTGATCGTTGGCGGAACGGCCTTGTTGTCTACGGCAAACGAAGATGAGCGCCCGAGCTCCAGTGAGATGATCGTTGTCAACTTGGGGGATCCGGACGAGCTCGTTGAGCCTGAAAAAGTAGTCGACGATTCCGAGCCGATCGCCAATGAGCAGGTCGCCAGGCGGGACGATGAGGAGCGAAGGCGAGAACAACCAAAGAAGACACGTTCTCCCGAGCCCGAGCCCGAGCCCGAGCCCGAACCCGAACCCGAACCCGAACCCGAACCCGAACCCGAACCCGAACCCGAACCCGAACCCGAACCCGAACCCGAGCCAATCGATTCGACCATGAAAATGGTCGAACAGCTGGATAAATTTGACGAGATCGACGTTCCGGCGAGGTACGACTATCTGTCCAACATCAATCGCGACGTGGTGGAACAGACACGCGCTCGCATGACCAACATGGAACGCGATGCCGAGACTGTGCGATCGATGCAAATCGAAGAATCGAACCGAGCGAACCCAGGAGATGCCATGGAGCTGGTGATCGCGGAAGAACGGGAGAAAGAAAGTCGGCTTGAGCGGGTCGCCACGGATGAGCGGCCTTCAAAAACGGAGGCGCGTATTCAACGGGAAGACCCTCGCGCCAAAGCGATGCTCGCAATGCGGGAGTTGGCGCCACGGGAGCACTCAGAGGCCATGAGCGAAGTGGATCCGCTTGCGATCGAGGCCGACGACGGTGTTGTCGAAGTCGAGCGAGCTCGAGTCGCGGGTATCTCGGCTCAAGAGCAGCGAGCACGGGTGCCACAGAGCGATCCTCGCGACCGTTTTAAGCTCTCTCGAAACGACCTCGACGCGGCCTTTGGCGACAATCCCGCGGTCGCCCGAGCCATCGAATCGAAGACCAGGAGTACCGTCCAGGGGATTTGGGACAAGGCGCGCGAGTCCTATGAGTCGCCCCTCGAAAATGTTGTTCCCGAGGTAAAGGTCGGCAATCAGAACGCGCTCAGATCAAGAAAACACCCCTTTGCGCGTTACATCGCCACGATGCATCGCGACATCCATCGGTTGTGGGCCTTTGGTTTCTTGGGTCAGCTGGAGACTCGGGGCGTACGCGACCCGATGAACGACCATTCGCTTTGGTCTCGGCTCGAGATCGTCTTGAATGGCGATGGTACTGTCGACAAAATACGCGTGATGCATCACTCGGGTGTTCTCACCTTCGACCAGGCTGCTCGCGAGGTTGTGCACGCCGCGGGGCCCTTCCCGGATCCTCCACAATCGATCAAGAGCGGAAATGGGAAAATATACATCCACTGGGCGTTTCATCGAAACGCCGCCGCATGTGGGACCTTTGGGGCTACGCCTTACATCCTCGACAACGCGGGGGAGGGCGATGTTCCAGATCCGCACGCCCTCGTTGTGATGCCGGGAGTGACGGGCGAACGAAGACTCTCTCGCGGAGTCGGTCACGAGGGCCATTCCCATGGCGGCGAACGTACACGTAAGGCATTTCCCGAGGGACCCCGTTCGCCCGGGCCGCGGTCTTCGCCCGCGTCCGCACAACAAAAAACACGAGAGCCCCTGCCACTTGGGATTCCTCGTGTAGGATCGGAGAGCGGGCTCCACAAGGATCAAGATGCGACCCTCGTTGAGCGCGACATCAAGGTCGCCCGCGCTGCATGCCGTGGCTGGATGAATGCGTTTACCCGGCGCGATGTCAAACGTATGATTGAGGGTAGTGCGGTGCCGTTTCGGTCGGGCGGGAGTACTGCGGCTCGGACGACGCCAGAGTTGGCAAATTTTCTGCACGCGTTGGCCGAGGAATCTCCTCGGACCAACGCGAAGATCGACGGGGTATTCACCGCCGCAGCCATGCGCAGGCAGTACGGCTCCTTGCCCGTGGGCGTGGCGGAGGGGCGGAGTCGACTCTACGCTGTAGCGACGATCGGTGGTGATGCGCTCGTCGTCATCCTCGAGAAGCGTTTTGGTGTCTGGAAGGTCGTTGGCATCACGCGCTGAGCTTCGTGGCGGCGCTCGCAAGTTCACAGATCGTGGACAAGAGGTAGTTCCATGGCTCCGCAAAACCCTACGCTCGTAGAGGGATCCTCGGGTCGGGCCCTCTCGACGCTAGAGCCGTCCGACTGATAACAAGAAGCCGGAGCGAGGCGTCGGGAGCCGCTGTTTTGAATTCATGCCGCAAGCGCGGCAGAGATTTTCGTGCGAAATTCTTCGTTGAAGCTCTCGTCGCGAAAACGAAGGGGTTTGTGGACGACATCTTTTGCACCGCGGTCAAGGTGGCCCTGCAACGTCGCCTTGTCCCGCAAGGCAGAAACGACGAGAACGTTGGCCTTCCCGTCGAAGGTGAGGATCGCATCGAGGCAGTCTCCGCCATTCATGGTCGGCATTGTCAGGTCGAGAAGCACGAGATCAGGATTTTTTTCTTTGTAGAGTTCAATCCCGAGCTGACCATTTTTGGCAGCACCTACGACTTCATGTCCCTCCCCCTCAAGGAAGGTGCGTGTGGAACTGAGAATAAAGGTGGAGTCGTCGATGAGAAGAATCTTTGCCATGGTCGCTCTGGACCATCGTCGCAAATCGACCGGGGCTGAAGCGCTCCAAGCTCCGTTTCCGAGGTAGGATTCATATTGAAGCGCCGCGGTAAGGTCTCGACCCGTGGCGGGCCGCCGGTCAAGATAGGTCGGGAGATTCGTTCTATTTTTCCCGTGTGATCTTGATGGTCAAGAGCTTCACATCCTTCGCAGGCCGATCTGGAACCCCAAATCGGTCCGAGGTCTGCACCTTTGAGATTTTGATTGGAGTTTTCGGGTCGTCGCACTTTCCGAATATTGTGTGGCGATTGTCGAGATGGGGAGTCTTTCCCACTGTGACAAAAAATTGGGAACTCCCGGTGTTGCCAATCTTCTGGCCGGTCTTCGGATCGGTGCGTAACTTTTGATCATGTCCGATCGGGTTGCGATTCGCCATGGAGAGGATGCCGGCGCTCGTATGCCGCAGACTGGGATCAAATTCATCGACGACATTGAATCCGGGTCCACCGGTGCCGGATCCAAAAGGATCTCCGGTTTGAATCATGAAGCCACGGATAACGCGATGAAAGATTAGGCCATCGTAGAAGGGCTTTTTTGTCCATTTTTTGGACTTCGGGTCCAGTGTGGGACGTGAGCCGAGCGCGAGCCCTACAAAGTTGGCGACTGAGAGGGGCGTCTCCTTTTCGAAGAGCCGGCATTTAAAGTCCCCTAGGCTCGTCATAAACGTGGCCGTGAGCTTGCCGTTGCTCGTGTCGGCGAGCATTGGATTTCCCAAAGAAGCCTGCTCTAGCGTGAAAGGACCATCCACGGGGTCTCCCTGCGCCTTGTTGTAGGCGTAGACGTCGGCAGCGATCAGCCCTTTGACTCGTTGACCCTTCCTAAACTTAGGTGTTGGGCGTTGGCTGGCGTCACAGGCACATCCTGCTTTGGCTTCACCGCGAGGGGAATCGACACACTTGTCTCCATTTGGGACGCCGTCCAAGCAATAGATGCAACAGCCCTTCTCCTCCTTCTCCGCTGCGGAGACGATCGGTGTGACACCTGGCTCTACACTCGGTTCTGTTTGGGCTCCGGCGGTCCCTTTGGGGCCCGCAGAGGGATCGTAGCGACTCTCGTGATTGGCGCTGTCGGCTTCGGGGGGCGGTGTGCAAGCTACGCAGAATGCTACAAGGAGGGCAGAGCCCAGGAGCTTCGTTGTGTTGTAGAAAATCATGATGAGCAAGTTCTCTGCGGCGGACCGCGCTCGCGCCGGCGCGACCATAGCGTTACTCTCGCGCGAGTGAGAGCCAAAGCGAAAGTGCGAACCAAAGCGAAAATTCGGCATTTTCCGGGGGCGCCGTTCGGTGTGGGGGTGGGCCTAGCGCTGGGACTTTTTCTGGCGACGGGATGTGCGGGGCGGGCCGAAACAGAAGGAGTGTTGCGATCACCGCCCAATGCCCGCGAATGGACGGGCCGGCTCGCGGTCGCATTTGACGACGCATTTACTCCCACAGGAATAAATTTAGCGGGACGCGCGCCAAACGACGTGCAAGATCAGCGGCTTTTCGCAGCACGGCTAGGACACGCCGACCTCGTGGTTCTCGTCCGTCTCGAACAGATGTGGGGCAAGGGTCGCTACGCCGGTCGGCAAGACCAATATGTCGAGCTTTCTCTCGGCGAGGTTCTGGCCGGTCAACTCGAGGATGGGGTTGCTGATGAGCAGCTTGTGGGCTTGGTGGGTCAAGACAAGCTATCGGGCGACCTCAATGGGCAACTCGCCATTTTGTTTGTTCGCTGGGACCCCGGCGCCGAGCCGTCCTTTCACCATCACCTCATGGCGGCGCAACCCGCGACGGTGGTGTTGATCAAGTCGATGGTTGCGCACGCCGATGACGCAGGCGTGAATCCGGGAAAACGGCGCTCATCCAAGGCTTCACGTCGGCGCAATCGACGGCGTTCTCGTGCGCGGAGCGAGCCCCGATCCGCGAACTAGTGGACCAGGAAATGACTCGAAGAGCCCGCCCGGTACCGTCGGCGACTGGGGCCTCGAGTTTAGGTCCCTGGGTTGCGTTGCGTCCTCGCCACCGTGGTGAATCCACTCGGCGACGTCCATTCTTTCCCGGCTCGGCCAGGGGGCCTCGGCGACATTCGGCCGGCCCGTCCACAAACTCCGTGTTCAAAGCGACCCAATCCCACCTCCAGCTGTGCCCACACCGCCAAATGACGTTTTTTGAAGAAAACTTCACGCATCGCTTGACGCAGCTCGGGATCGCAAGTAGATACCGCCTCCCGCCGCTGGTGGGGCCCAAAAGCCCTCAGCGGCTCCCACCTTCGGGTGCGGATGGGTTCGCTACCTGAAAACTGAAGAGCAGAAAACGGACCATGAATAGTTCGTGGGACTGCAGCTCGGTAACGAGATGCACCCACGGTTCCACATGGAGCAGACCGGGCTGGCGCCCGGGAAGCGATGAAGTG
>Ga0256845_1001547_pt1 | contig 18242 bp, 13 predicted proteins | sample RiftiametaG_FD_189101 | JGI IMG/M metagenome (GOLD analysis project Ga0256845, IMG submission 189101) | Tube worm associated microbial communities from hydrothermal vent at the East Pacific Rise, Pacific Ocean - Riftia | ecosystem: Host-associated > Annelida > Integument > Unclassified ...
ATCTTTTTAAATTTAAAAAAAGTTTAAGAAAGCATTTTAAATATATGATAGAAAGAACAAAAAATAGTATTGATTTTGATGATACATATACAAATTTAGATATTTCAAATAATTTCGCATATTGTGCTTTTTATAAAAAATTACTACTTATTATAGAAAATATGGAAAAATCTGATACACAGAAATTTATGAGATATTATTGCAAAAATATACCTAAAAAATATCTTTGTTAATCTTTCATATTTTTTCTTAAATTTTTAATTTCAACAATAATTTTTTCTAAATCATCATAAGAGGTATCTTCTATATATTTCTCCATTGATTTAATATTTTTAATAGATTTTTTAGCTGATTTTTTTAATTTATCTCCATATGCCTTAGATAAAATTTTAAAAAATTCTCTTGACCTATTTAATTCATTAATTAAAATTCTCTTTGGGTCATCATCTCCAAACATATTATCCATTATTCTTCCTTTTTTTTCTAAACTATATCATTATAATTACAAAATAAGTCTAAAACCTAAATTACTATTATAATAATACGAATCAAATGATTCATTTCTACATATATTTAAATTTTTTAAACTTGTATTGAAAGAACTTCCTTTTATTATTTTTTCATTAGTCCATTCATAAATATTACCTGGCATATCAAATATATTTAAATTTCCTACTTTTTTAGTTTTTACATTACACAGTTTGGGATATTTTTTAAAATCATCTCGACATACAATATAATGCTTAATTTTTTTATTCGGCATATTTAACAAAGCTATAAATTCCCAATCTTCTGAATTAAATAATCTATAATTCTTATTAGTTTTTTCTTTTAACCATATACAATATTTCTTAGCCATATTCCAATCAACATTCACTACAGGTTTCTTATTTTTTCTTAAACTATTACCATAAGGTATTTTAATATTTGTATCTTTACAAAATACATTATATTCCTCAACAGTAACAGGACAAACAGCTACATAAATATCAAGTTCATCAATATAAACTGTTCTTGGCTCTATATATCCATCTCTAGGAATAATATGTGACTGTTTTTTATCAACTGCATCAACTGATATGTTTTTATTAGTGTCTTCTGATTGAGTATAATTATGGAAATTCATATCTCCATAATTAATAATATTTTCAAAATTATTTTTTGTATTTATTATCGTTAATTTATTTAGTTTTTCTTTCGCTTGTATAAAAATCTCATCTTTATTACAAATATTAAAATCATCTTTATGATTTTCTTTTAAATATTTAGGTAAATTAAAAATATAACAGTTTGAAGAATCATCATTTTTTTGTAATAAAATACCTACTAAATAAAAAAAGTTATTTATTTTCACAAAAACACCACTACCCGAAAGACCTTGAAGATGAGCAATCCTTTTATTATTAGGTTCTATTAATGTATATTGATAGTTTTCTAATGGATTAATGGAATGAAGACGAGGAATATAACTATCACCATCAGATTTTGAATAACCTTGGATGAAATATTGTGTTTCATCCTCATTTAATTCAGTTAATTCATTATAAAATATTTGAGTATCTTCTAATTCTTTTGTATATTCCTTTATTTCAAAAATAATAAAATCTTGATATTCAATAAAAATTTTATCAATCGTACATATTAGATTTTCAGCTTCATTATTTTCAAAAACTTTTATTTGATGTAGTTTAGTTTTAAACTCTTCCATTTCAGCATCAACATATTTCCATGTATCTGTACCTGTTTCATTGGTAAAATTATGTTTAGCTGTAGCTAAATAAAACATATTATTTTGTTTGATTATTACACCTGTACCCTCTTTACCAAAATCGCTTTTTATTTTTACAGAATATTGTTTAATATATATACTACTCATATTTAATATTCCATTGTATTTGTTACATCAATTCTAAAATTATATCTCTTTCTATCTAAAATGTATGATGGGAATTTTTTCTCTTTTGGTAAAGGATAATTAAAAATAAACTTTATATTTTCTTTTCGATTAGGGTGTTTTAAAATTAACATTAGCGTTTCTTTGTCAGGATGTTTAAAAGTAGACCTAGATGGATGTTTCCCATTTGTTAAAACAACAAATGTATCAGTTTCTATTAAGTTAAGAAACTCTTCATTTATATTTTTTTGACTTACATGATGTGATAGTTTAACAAATTCTAATTTTAATCTCTTACCATCTTCATTTGAGTAACCTAATTTTTTTAGACTAGAATTTATTACACCTATATCTGCATCACCTAAAAATAGAAATTTTTTTGTTTTATACTCTAAAATGAAAGCAATACTTGAACTATTAATATATCCATCTTTTTTTCCAAATTTATTTTTTTTATTTTTATATTGAAAATATAAATCATCAATATCTCTATTATCTTCGGGAATATTTTCTCCACCTATTTCAGCCTTACTACTTGGACATTTTTTTAACTCTTCATCTTCATTCCACTTTTCTCTTAATTTCTTAAGCCCATCTTTTGTAGGAGATAACAAAGTCAATTGAATATCTGTACCAATATTAAAAATATTTTTTTGAAAATTTTGATTGAGATAAATATTATTTTTATACGATATTTCATAAGTTATAAGGAAATGGGATAAAAGATTACCATGACTTCCACCAACTTCATTACCATCATTAGCAATAAATTTCATAGTATCCGAAGCCATGTTAAACCAAAGCTTTTTTATTTTTTTTCTACGAATATCATCATTAAGTAATTCTATAATTCCACAAATATGGTCTATATCAATATGTGTAACAACTACTAAATTTAAATTACCATTTAATTTATCTAAACTATATGTTATTTCATCTCTATAAGTATTTGCAACTCCTCCATCAATTAAAATATTTGTTTTATTATCTGTTGAGATTAAGATACTATCTCCATTGGTTGCTTTAAAAAACTCAAATTCTATTCCCATAACTTCCCTCTTTCATTATTATCCCCAATCTTACAAGAACAAATATAAAAAAATAATAAAGATGCAAAGTTTATACCCACAACACCTTAAAAAATAGAAAAACCAACAATAAACCCAAAATTCAAAAACACCTCATACTATTTTCTGTGAATGAATTAATTCACAAATCTATCTCAACCTCTCAATCTCCTCCACACTCAATCCTGTAATCAAAGCAATTGTAGATATATCTATATTCTGTTCCAATGAACTCTTGGCTATCTCTATTGCCTTATTTCTCTCTCCTCTCTTTTCACCCTTAATCTCTGCCGTATAAAAAAGTGACTCCTTATATCTTCTATTTTCCTCTCTCCTCTCATACTTAGCTCTCTCTGTCTCGTCTAGTTTCAAGACTCTTAGAACCTCTTTTGCCTCATCTAATCCTCTTGCTTTAAAATCCGTTTTTATCTCTTCATTTTTGAGAAAATATATCCACTCATCCAAGCTGTTTTTTGCAATATCATTAAATTGGTTTACTCTTAAAATATAGTATTGAGGGTATATCTCACTGATACTATTTATATTAAATCTCTCTTGTTGGTCATCTGATGGGATTAGTTTATCGTTGTTGTGTAGTCCTATAAACTCTGTTTTACCATAATATACATAGTCGTCACCCTGACCTATCTCAAAATAGACAATATTTACGGAATAGACCTTTTTGACTTTGGTATAGCCTTTTCCTTTGGATATATATTCGGTGATTAGCTTTGAAGCACCGTAGAGGATTCTTTGAAAATAGTCAATCTCATCATTGTATTGAACCTCTATTAAAATAAGCTCACCATTTTCATTTTTGGCTAATAGGTCAACTCTATTAAACTTATCATCTTTGGTCTCTTGATTTGCTTCACTCTCCAATATCTCTTGAATCTCTACATCAAATTTAAAAAGCTCACTCAAAAATCCCTCCAAGATTCCAAAGTTTGCTTTTTGTCTTAGGATTTTTTTCATTGCCCAATCGAAGCTTACTAATTTTCTTGACATTTTTTATCCTTTTTTTGTGAGGATTATAACATAATTTTCACTCCTCCCTGTCTACAAACCAATGTCTATCATTGATATTTGAGTCTCGACAAGAGAGCTATAATGTTACGATAAAATAAAAATTATCAGCTACCTAACAGACCCAATACCCCCCACTCCCAAACGATAAATCCGAGAAGCCTCACCCCTACTCTCCAAAGGAGAAGCCACAACAACCTCCGTAGCCTCTCTAGCATAGACCTCATCATACTCTGCTCCTGATAGATTAGCAGATGAGCTATACACCCACCCTACTCTATCTAGTAGTAAATTATGCTCACAATCTTTGATTACACGAAATGAGATACCATTAGGCATTATAAATGTTGTTCGTTTTGAACGCCTAACTCTATTTTTGTATCTATTTGGAACTCTGCTAAATTTCTGTAGAGTCTTTAGAGAGTTTACTGCTCGTATATAATGTTTATTGGGGAGTCGTCTTTTGGCTTTGTCTATCTTGGAGGAGTTTTGAGATATAAAACCTATAGTGGTGTCAGTTTGGGTTAAAAAGAGAGAGTTTGTCATAATAAAACATAGTTTTCCCCATAAAAACCGTAGGGTTGGCTTTAGCCAACCAAATTATAATTAATTTATCAAAAATGGTTGGCTAAAGCCAACCCTACGGTTGGAAGGAGAGGGAAATATCACTTCAAATAATCCTGCAAGGCTTTTGGCTCTAACTCCCCACCATAAGCCTGTAGCTCTTTGATAGCCAAAGCCGCAGCGTTAGCCGCTGCTACAGTAGTAAAATAAGCAACATTAGCCCCCAAAACAGATTGCCGAATGGTTCTACCATCCTCTTTTGCTCCTTGGTCTTCGCTTGTATTGACAGCTAGAGCAATCTCTTCATTTTTAATCATATCATCTATATTTGGACGACCTTCAGAGATTTTTAATACCTTAGATGAGTCAACTCCTGCTTTTTGGAGAGCCTTGTGTGTTCCACTCGTAGCTACTATCTCAAAGCCCAAATCACTAAATGATTTTCCAATCTCACCAACGAAAGGTTTATCACTATCTGCTAATGAGATAAATACTTTGCCCTCTAGTGGGATATTGTTTTTGGCTGCGAATTGGCTTTTTGCAAAGCTCATACCAAAGTTATCACTGATGCCCATAACCTCACCCGTACTCTTCATCTCTGGCCCGAGGAGGAGGTCAGACCCAGGTAATTTATTGAATGGAAATACTGCCTCTTTGATAGCTACATGGTTTTTAAGTACTGGCTCCATGATTTTTTTATCAAAATTAACAACATTAAATGTATCATAAAATTTCAAAGACTCTCTCAAATCCCCTTGAATCATCACTCTAGTAGCTACTTTGGCTAGTGGTACGCCTGTAGCCTTACTAACAAAAGGAACAGTTCTTGATGCTCGTGGGTTTACCTCTATTAGATATACCTCATCCTCAAAAATAGCGTATTGAATATTCAAAAGCCCCACAACACCAAGCCCCAAAGCAATAGATGCTGTCTGCTCTTTTATCTCCTCTACCAATCTATCTGATATAGAAAATGTAGGAAGTGAACATGCTGAATCACCAGAGTGAATCCCTGCCTCTTCGATATGTTGCATGACTGAACCGATATATACATCTTTGCCATCAGATATAGCATCTACATCAAGCTCTATAGCATTATTTAGGAACTTATCAATTAGAACTGGGGCATCATTTGAGACAGATACAGCCTCATCCATATACTGTTTTAACTCACTATCAGAATAGACTGTTTTCATCCCTCTACCACCAAGTACGAAGCTTGGACGAACAAGCACAGGATAACCGATACGATTAGCGATACTCATAGCCTCATCTTTTGCAAAGGCTGTTCCATTATTTGGCTGTTTTAGACCCAACTTTTTAATAAAATCAGAAAATAGTTCTCTATCCTCTGCCAAATCAATTACTTTTGCAGTAGTTCCAGAGATATTTGCCCCAATAGCTGTTAAACCCTTTGCCAATTTTAGAGGAGTCTGCCCCCCAAAGTGAACAATAACACCATCAGGTTTTTCTACCTCTATTACATTTCGTACATGTTCAAAATCAATCGGCTCAAAATAGAGTATATCAGAGGTATCATAATCGGTTGAGACTGTCTCTGGGTTACAGTTATACATAATAGACTTTACACCCATATCAGCAAGAGCAAATGAAGCGTGAACACAACAGTAATCAAACTCAATCCCTTGACCAATTCTATTTGGACCACCACCTATAACTAGGACTTTTTTATCTATAGACTCCTCTACCTCTGATTTTGGAAGTTTTGTAATATTAGTCGTAGAGTAGAGATACGGAGTCAAAGCTTCAAACTCTGCTGAACAGGTGTCTACCTCATTATATTCTAATAATACACCAGCTTTTTCTCTAGCGTTATATATGTCATTTTCTGTAAAATTCATTCCATCATTTTTATTTATAATAGAAGCTATCATAGCGTCTGAAAAACCATCCGATTTTACTTTTCTAAGTCGTGCTGAATCTTTTAATAGAGCTACATCCATAGCCTTCTCCTGCTCTACTAACTCCTCAAACTGATATAGATACCATCTATCTATCTTACATATATCAAAGATAGAATCCACACTCATACCTCTTCTTAGAGCCTCATATACATACAAAATTCTATCTTTATTAGGACGGCGAATCTCTCTAACTAGCTCCTCTCCATCACATCTAATAGGCTCAAACCCTGTAAGCCCCGTCTCTAGTGAAACCAATGCTTTTTGAAAAGACTCTTTGAATGTTCGCCCCATACTCATAACCTCACCAACAGACTTCATAGCTGTGGTTAGTGTAGAGTCTGCTTGTGGAAATTTTTCAAATGTAAATCTAGGAATCTTGGTAACAATATAGTCAATCACTGGCTCAAATGAAGCAGGTGTACCTGTAATATCATTGGTAATCTCATCAAGAGTAAATCCAACAGCCAAAAGAGTAGCTACTTTGGCAATAGGATAACCTGTAGCTTTTGATGCTAGAGCAGAACTTCTACTAACTCGTGGATTCATCTCAATTACAATCATCCGTCCAGTATCAGGATTGATAGAGAACTGTACATTACTTCCACCTGTATCAACTCCAACCTCTCGCAGAATTTTAAATGAAGCATCTCTCATATTCTGATACTCTTTGTCTGTCAAAGTTAAAGCAGGAGCAATAGTTATACTATCTCCTGTATGCACACCCATAGGGTCTAGGTTCTCAATAGAACAGACGATAATACAGTTATCAGCCCTATCTCTGATAACCTCCATCTCATACTCTTTCCACCCAAGCAGAGACTCCTCTATTAGAATTTCAGAGATAGGAGAGGCATCAAGCCCACCTTGAACTATTCGCTTATACTCCTCCATATTATAAGCAACACCACTACCACCACCAGCAAGTGTAAATGAGGCTCTAATAATCAGTGGAAATCCAATCTTTTTGGCTACACTCATAGCCTCATCCATATTATAAGCATATTCAGAGATAGGCAAATCCATACCTATCTTTATCATAGCCTCTTTGAACTCTTGTCTATCTTCACCCTTTTTGATAGCTTCGGGATTAGCTCCTAAAAACTCAACCCCCTCTAGCATTCCTGCTTCGTGCATCTCCATAGCAACATTTAGAGCAGTTTGACCCCCCATAGTTGGCAAGATTGCATCTACAGACTCTTTTTTAATAATTTTAGAGATAACCTCTGCTGTAATTGGTTCAACATATGTTCTATGAGCAAACTCGGGGTCTGTCATAATAGTAGCAGGATTTGAGTTGATAAGTACTACTCTATATCCTAACTCTTTTAGCGTTTTTGCCGCTTGTGTTCCAGAGTAGTCAAATTCACAGGCTTGACCTATAACAATAGGTCCAGAGCCAATAAGTAAAATAGTTTTGATGTCAGTGCGTTTTGGCATAGAAGTTTACCCTTGATTTTAATTGTGGGATTATATCAAAATGGGCTTAAGTAAGAGTAACCCAACCTATAGTTGGATTACTTATGAGATTTAAACTCTGCTCTTTTTGCCTTTGCTTCTGCTCTTAACTCTTTCATAGAAGCTTTATAACTCTGTCTACAACTCTTAAGCTCTTTGTTTTTACTAGCATCTTTGATACAGCTTTTAAAACTGTTTATAAGCTCAATTTTTTTATCTAAGTGATTAAGCATAAACTCCTTTTTCTTTGCAAAGTTAGCAGGGTTAGCAAATAGAGTTGAAGCCCCTAATAAACAGGTTATAGCTGTTAATTTTATAAGTTTTTGATTCATGTTTTTCCTTTTGTTTTAAATTGTAATATAATCTTTTTTTGATAAGAGGAAGGTTAATAATATCAAATCTCAAACTCATCAAAATCACTAGCGATAGAGAGCTTAGCTTTATAAGATAGAGCTATCTCATTATAAAGCCCCCTAACCTCATCCTCACTTTTATATCTAGCACTTAAGTGTGTAGCAACTAGACTCTTTAACCCATATTTATGTGCAACCTCACCCAGTTTTTTTGCTGTTGTGTGCATAGAGTTTTTTCTATGTTTAACATAATGCTCCTGCATAAATGTACACTCATGGATTAGCATATCCAAAGTAGGTAGATACTCTTTTAGTATCTCTGGGGCTTCATTGTCTCCTGCGATAATCAATCTCTTGTTCATAGCCTCGATATAGTATCCATAACATGGAATTCTATGACGCATAGGTAGGACTTTTATACTCATATCTCTAAGCTCTATCTCGCTACCATCTGCTATCTCTACAATAGTTAGTTTAAACTTGACAAATACCTTTTTTGTAAAATTTAGACTATACTCTATAAACTCTTTTACACCCTTGGGTGCATAAACTGTCAAATCACAACTCTGCCTATACATATCTTTTCGATATATGACAGAAAGTATTCCAAAAAAGTGGTCAGCGTGAGTATGAGTTATAAATATAGAGTCGAGCTTGGACAAATCCCAACTAGACCTCTCTATCTGAAATGTTGTACCATCTCCTGTATCAAACAGCGACCATCTATCAGAGTCTGTTTTTAAACCTATAGCTGTTACATTTCTATCTTTGGTAGGAATCCCACCACTTGTTCCAAAAAATATTACTTTCATTATCAATTCCAATCCAAAAGTCTCTGTTCACCCTCTAAGGCACGGACTTCTGTTACATCTTGGCTCATCTCTATGACACCTCTATATGTTCCATCCTCATCACGCACAGCGAAGTATTGGATATGGATAAACTTTCCTTTGAATCCAATCCAAAACTCTGCTTTGTCCTGTCGTCCTGCTTTGAACTCCTCTAGGATTTTTAGAACTTGGTCAACTGATTTTGGTGGATGGCAGAATTTCACCTCTCTACCGATAATCCCTGCACTTCTAGGAAATACTCTATCCTCTCCACGATTATAAAAGACCACTTGGTCATCTTCATTTACATAGGTAATGTCAATAGGCAAAATTCTAAATATAGAGTTAACCTGTGCAGGAGTTAGATACCCCTCATCATAGTGGGTCTTGTCCTCAATCCCAAATGGTAAATCTCGTTTGCTCTTATCCTTGCTAGGGTGTATATACTCAGGAGCAGGATATTGAGTAGGAGGGGTATCAAACATCCACCCTATCTCTCTATCACCCTCATAAAACTCCTTCCAATCATCTTCACTCAACATATTCATGGCATTTGGAAATAGTCGCCCCTCTTCTACTTGTAAAATATGCTCTATAGAGCGAAAAACCAATTGTGTAGCATATATAATAAGACCTTCACTATCCTCTCCACTCTCTAATAGAGTTCTAACCTCCTTCATATCCTCACGAATTCTATCATGAAATGCCCACATATTTTGAGATGGACTAGTCCACCCATACTTCTCTAGGTATGGAAAAAGCTGATTCTCTTTTCTCGCAAAATGTAGCTCTATTTTGCCTAATTTGCTAAAAATCTCTTTGAAGAGTTCGAGATTTTCAATAGGATTGATACTCTCTAACTCTCTTATATATGAACGGATTAGTAGGTTCTCTTCGAGATATATTCTAACAGGATGTCCATCGAGATACTCCCCTTCATATGGGGAGTTTTTGGAGTTGAAAAATTCGCTCATCTATTTTTTGCCTTTATTTTTTTGGTAGTATAGTGTAATTAGATTAAAAATTATCATAACAAAATCAATCACTCTTATACAAAAACTCAATACTAGAACTACTAGGAGGCTGTAATATAATATCAGTCTCAAAACTATCACTGTGGTCAACTCGTACTTTTACTCCATTTTTGCCGTTGTTGTGTTGATAGATTACAGTGATGTTATCTGAAATTTTCTCTCCAATCTCTACAGATAACTTCTCATCTATTCCTTGACCCAAAACTAGATGGTCTACATTGATTCCTATGCTTTTCATTAACTCTTTTGCAAAAGTTCCTCCTAGTAGAGCATATAGTTCTGTTCCACTTCTATTGCTTGAACCTGTAGAGTCAAATAGGATTAGTGATAGTATCTCTTTTTGTGTTAGATATGGGTCGGAGTTAAAATTTATAATAGGGTCATCTGTAGTTCCTGAGATGAAAATTTGTATATTGTACTGCTCTTTTGTATAAGTTGCCTTTATCTCCAAAACAGGTTTTTTGGGGTCACCAGAGAAGTATACATGACTCTCATCAAGATAAAATCGCTTCTCATCTTGTTGATAGTATCCTCTATTGATAGTTGTAGTACCTAGTAGTTTGAACTCTCTGTTGTAGTCTTTTATTAATATGAGGTTATTTGTGAACTCTATATTTATATTATCTGTAACATATTTGAGAGGTTTATCATTATCTACAGCTACTCTTAACTTGATATTGTTCAGAGGACTCTCCTCTTTTTTTTGCAACTCCTGAACGATTAATATATCACTATCTTGTGAGATACCAGAACCGACACTCTCATATGTAATACTATTACCAAAAGGGTTTACCGAACCATCTATAAAAAGTCTATTTTTATCCAAATATAGTTTTAGATTGTATCTGCTTACCAAATCAAAATCATCATTTTTAAAAGAGAAATTATTAGAAGTGAGATTAAAATCACCTTTTAGGGTAGTTATATTATATTTCCCAGATACTAATGCCCTATCTTTAACCCAAACTTTGTCTGCATAGATGACTCCATCTCTATACCTTAGATAGGATTTTTTGGTTGTATAGAAGTGGCTTATATAGTCATTATAGAATCTAAAGGTATATTTATCAATCTCAATCTTCTCACCAAAAATAGAGAGATTAGCCGATAGCTTGTGGAGACTAAACTTATTATCATAAGAGAGCTTTTTACTATGAAATGAGATATATACTACTCTATCCCTATCAATATTTACCTCTGCATCTATATCTCCTTTGAAATCCATATAACCGATATTTCTACTCTTTGCATGGATATTTATACTTTTATTAGCATTTAATTTTATATATATATCTGCTCTACCTGACATTTTAGGTAATTTAATATCATAGTATCTATTGAGAATTTTTCGAAATCTATTCATATTTGCTATATGGCTCTCTATATCTACTCTGTTCTTGAAACTACCACTGAAATTTACCTCTTCATTTGCTATTTTGATTAAACCTCTATCTAATCTATCTGTTTTACTATTGTAGTTACAGGAGAGTTTCAAATCTCTGTTGGAGATTGAGATATGAGTTATATTTTTGTTTAATATAACCTCTCCATCTATATTAGATAGGTTTTCTACTCTAATTCTTCTATCTATATTTGATATTTTTGAACCTTTTGGTATAGAGGCAGAGAACTCTATTTTGAATGGTGGTCTAATCCCCATAGAGCTTTTTAGATTAATGAAGTTCGAATCTATATCTAAGCCTATTTTGGTTTTTCTATTATCAAAAAAATCTATATATGAGTTACTCTTTATATATCCCAAAGAGTCCGTGGGTATACCTTTTACTAGATTAGCTAAAGGTATCGCTTTTTTGCTCTCCATCTTTAATTTGGCATTTTTATAACTATCTGTAAAAAATGAACCTTTTAACTGTTTTGAGTCAACTTTTACTAGTAGATTGTGTGGAGTTCCTCTATACTCTGCTGTTAGATTCTCAAGTAGAGTTTTTGATACCTCTTTGGGGATATTTTTTAGCTTTTTTAGCTTGGCTCTGCCACTATATACTACTTTTGTTCTACCCTTTTTTCTAAAATCAATATCTACAATATTCTCTATATCTACACTATCGGCATAGGTGATTGAGCCTACACCTTTGGAGGTTATTTTGATAAAAAAGTCGAGATATGTATAGTCAAATTTATGTTTGATTTTTTTGAGATTGACATTAAAATTACTATTTTTTAGTGTTAATAGATTATTGATATCTCTCTGTTCTACCTCTACCCATACCCCTTTATGATTTACTTTTAATTTTGCATGAAGCTTTTTTAGCTCCTTTTGATTTAGGGGTAGAGAGTATCTATCATAGAGGTATTTTTTTGTTATAACATCCCCCGTGGCATAAAACATAGAGTTTTTAATATATCCTACCTGTTTTGTAGATGCAAAACTTGTATCACTTGAGAGAGTAGCCTTTGTGGCACTATAACTAAATCCATTTTGGGGGTCAATAGAGAGATTTTCTGCAACAACTCTACTCTTATCTATAGTTACTGGTCCATATGTTGTCTTTTTCATTGTAGCAAAAAAATTATCTATCGTAATCTCCCCTAGAGCTATTGAGTTACTACTATTAGTTCTCTTTTTCTCTTTTTTGGGACTCTTTTTTCTTTTCTGCTCTCTTTTTATACTTCGAACAAAAGAGGTTATAACTTTGGGGTCAATATCTAGTAGTTTTAGTTCATCGAGTCTTATACTATTTTGTTCTATTTTTCCAAATAAATTTAGATTGACCAAATCAGAATCTACAGAGAAATCAACTATCTCACTTTTTATACTCATATCTCTCTCTACAACCAAATCATCCATACCAAAATAGAAGTTTTTAAACTCTACACCATGATAGACAAAAGGGTTAACAGTCAAATTAATCCTATTAATCTCTAAACCAAGAAATAGAGAGGGTTTTTTATCTCTACTCTCTGATGATTTTGGTAGAGCCTCCACTGCGTTAAAAATCCCCTCTAACTCTACACCCTTTAACTCCAATCTAGTTATATTTATCTTATAATGCCTCAAAGCAAAAGGGTTCCAATATATAGTAGCACTATCTACCAATTTTCTCTGTTTATATTTTAGAGAAGATACCTTTATCCCTGTAAATAGATTTCCTGAAATACTTTTGTAACTTATGCCATACTCTTTTAAAATATCTTTGGATGCCATATGAATGGTACGAGAGTCAGTTATAATAAACAGAAGTATAGTAACTACAATTAGTAGAATCTCAACAAGAACCATTGTCCAGTAAAATAGGCGAATCAAAATGATTGTCCTATTTGAAAATGTATAGCATTCTCACTATACTTATGTATATTAAATCCAAAATCTATCTTAAATGGACCAATTGGTGTCATATATCTTAGTCCCAATCCTGCTGAGTAGATGACTCTATTTGAAAACTCCCAAACACCTTGATTTTCACTTATCATAGTGTTATCTGAAAAAAAACCCATATATAGAGATTTATAAAGTGGAAAGTTTGCCTCAAGAGTTAGATTTGCAATATCATATCCACCACTATTCTCCTCTATCTCTGTAGTAGATTTTGTAATCCCAATCCTATCATATCCATAAGCACGATTAGAAAAAGCCCCCCCTGCAAAAAACTTTTTAGACTCAGGTAGTCTATTATCATATACCTGTATAGCTCCTATTCTCCCTATACCCGAAAGAGTTATATTTTTTACTGTGTATATAAGTCTAAGCTCTTCGAGATATTTTAGATATGTTGTACTATCAGGAGAGTATGGCAAACCATACTCCATCTCATGTGAGAAGTAAAAACCATTCTTTGGATCTACTTTTGAGTCTCTCAAATCATATATAAGCTTCATAAATGGATAGATAAGAAAAAAACTTTTATCATTCGATATATCTCTATTCTCTACACCTACACCTATAGAGTGAAACCACTCATCCCCTTGGTGCATTAAATAAAATCTATCATAGATAACTTTTTCATCATAATCATGAAGATTCCTCTCTTCACTATACCCTGCACTATTTTGAAAATCCATATGATAATCCAAAAGCGTCAAAAATGCAGGATTCAAGAAGTTATTCTCCACTTTTTTTTGTTTTTTTGAGTATAAAATATCAAAAAGTAGTTTTCTAGCTCCACCATAGAAGTTTTTGTACTCCCAATGGTATTTAGCCTGAAACTCCAAATCGGTAGCATATCCTATCCCTATTCGTGAGTGACTCTGCTGTTGTATCTCTTTGAACTTTACAGACATGGGGATTAGACTATCTCTCTTTTTATCCATTTGTTCATATAGTTCATCAAATGAGTCTGTTTTATATATAGATTTATATCTCTTTTTAATCTCATCAATAGATAATATATTTTCTGAACTTTTATCCTCTTTTATATATACTTGGTCAAATGCCTCCATTGCATAGAGTGAGTTGTAGCTCTCTTTTATCTTCTCTATATTAAATACATCTCCATTTCTAAAATGAAGCCTAGATAAAACAACCTCATCACTAATACTATCAGACCCCTCAATATCTATCTCTCCAAAATGACATAGAGAGCCTTTTTTTAACTTTATCTCTATTTTTGCACTATACTTCTCTAGGTCAATAAAGGCTTTTGCATTTAAATCATAGTTACAAAAGCCACTCTCTAAAAGTCTAGTTTTGATAGCTGATTTTGTATTGGAAAATAGTTCAGCTCGAAATCGTCTCTTTTTTTTAAACTCAATCAAATCATCTATATAAAAATCACTCTCTATATTTATCTCCCTGATTTTTATATATCTGTTCTCTTTTATAAAAAAATGTATACCATATTGGTCAATAGTATGAGTTATATCTGCCTCATAAAATCCCTCTTTTTTATAATATAGTTCAAAAATTTCATCTAATTTAGGAATATATAGTGCATTGATAGTTGCTATATTCTCTTTCCATATAGCTATAGGAGAGGTTTTTTTTGCACCTACAACCTCCTCTAGTAAATCTGTAGTTATCCGTCTGTTTCCTTCAAATGTTATAACAATGGGTGCATCCATATTTTTTGAATATAGGATTGAGATAGTTAGTAGCAGTAGTAGGATGGTCGAGAGAATCGACCATCTATCTAGTCTGACCATTCCCATATATTTTGAATTTATAAGTAGTCAGTTCATTAATTCCCATAGGCCCTCTAGCATGGAGTTTGTTGGTAGAGATACCAACCTCTGCACCAAATCCAAATGCACCACCATCTGTAAATCTAGTACTAGCATTGACATAGATACATGCGGCATCTATCACACTCATAAATTTTTCAGATGCAGAGTAGTTCTCCGTGATAATAGCTTCGGAGTGTCCTGACCCATACTTAGTAATATGTGCAATAGCCTCGTCCATTCCATCTACAACTTTTATATTTAACTCATTTGCCAAATACTCTGTATGAAAATGCTTCTCTGTTGCATGTTCTATAAAAATAAACTCTCTAGTTTTAAGACAACCTCTAAGCTTTGTTCCTGCATCAACAAATGCTCTATATAGAGAAGGAAGAATAGTTTTTGCTATTTTTTTATCTATAATTAGAGTCTCCATAGCATTACATACTCCAGGTCTTTGACATTTCGCATTTAGAGCTATATTGATAGCCTTTTGTGGATTTGCATCTACATGTATATATGTGTGACAGAGTCCCTTGTCATGCTTGACAACTGGTACAGATGAGTTCCTAGATATATATCTAATAAGAGCCTCTCCCCCTCTTGGTACGATTAGGTCTACAAACTCATCCTCTTTTATAAGCTTGGCTACCCCCTCCCTAGAGCTATCAGGTAGTAGAGATATAATCTCTTTTGGTAGCTTGTTTTTGACTAAAATAGTTTGAATTATCTCAGCTATAGCTCGGTTTGAGTTCTCTGCCTCTTTTCCACCTTTGAGTATAGCTACATTTCCACTCTTGAAGCACAAAGCTCCCACATCAGCTGTCACATTTGGTCGAGACTCATATATCACACCTACTACACCAATAGGTACAGTTACCTTCTCTATTCGTAGATTATCATCTGTAATCCAACCATCAAGAACTCTTCCTACAGGCTCTTTTAGTCCTGATATACTTACAAGTGATTTAGCTATATCTATGATTCTCTTTTTGTTTAATAGAAGTCTATCAAGCAGAGCAGAGCTTAAACCATTTGCTTTTCCTGCATCCATATCCCTACTATTCTCTTTGATAATATAATCACTATGATTAACAATTGCTTCTGCCATCTCATACAATATTCTATTTTTTGTTTTACCATCAAGGGTTGCTATTGTCTGTGTTGATGCTTTTGCTTTTATTAAGAAATCTCTCATAATTTGCCCTCTTTTTACTTTATAGGCAATTATATCTTTTTTGACTTATGATTTCAAAGGGAATAAAGAGACAAATAGTAACTTCTACTATTTGTGATATTATTCCTATTTTCATTTAATCCTTTTGGCTTCTCTAACAGATAAAACAGTATTAATCTTACTATAAGCTCCTTATTATCTCTAGCTCTATTAGCTTTACTTTTTTACCATTTGTATAACATAATAGTATATGATAAAAAATGGATTTAAAATGACTTTTTTAAAGTAATAAAGTAGTTTTTAATTTAAAATTTAAAATGACTTTATTATAATAATATTAAATTAGAACAATAGGGAAATTTTATGAAAAAAGTTATAAGTAACATCATCTTATCAGTAATAATAGTGGCAATTATAGGATGTGATAACTCTTCAATTAAATACGAAGATGAGAATATCACTAATTTTGATAAAAACTTAAGTAACATTGAGAATAATAATATTATTATCAATTTAGAAGACAATATAAGTATAGAAAATAATATTACAAATCAAGAGAGCATAGAAACAGAGAATATTATTAATAATTTAACTCAAACAATTAACTCAAATACAACCACAAACCAACAAAGCAATCCGAAAATTAGTGGAAGAGTTGTTGATGGTGAAATCAAAAATGCTAATATCTTTTTTGATTTAAATAAAAATGGTATTTTGGATAACACTGAACCTCATACAAAAAGTGATAGTGAAGGTTATTTTCAATTATATTTAAATAATAAAGATAATTATCAAATCCCAATAGTATCTATTGGTGGATTTGATATTAGAGAGGGAAAACCATATACTCAAACCCTGATGGCATTTAGAGAAAAAAATTCAAAAAATGTAATTTTAACTCCCATATCAACACTTATAGCTAGTGATATAATAGATAACTTAGAAAAAAATCAAAAATTATCTTTTGATATAAAAAAAATAACTCTTGATGAGCTATTTTATCGAATTAAACAAGCCAAAAAAGATATTGCCAATGTATTAGAACTACAAGAGGATATTTTAACCAAAGACCCAATTAAATTAGCTATGAGCAGTGGTAACTTAGATTTATTAAAAACAAATATGAAAATAAATAAAATAGCCAAAGAGATTAAAAAAGGGATTAAAAAAGAGTTAAAAAATACAAAAAAAGATGCTATAAGAAGTTTTAAAGCACTATCTAAAGCATTAAAAAAAGCTAGAAAACAGGCAAAAAAAGGAGACAAGGCTTTAGAAGAGGCGATTAATAATTTATCAGAAGTAGAACCAGATATTTTTGATAAAAAAATAATATCTCTAATAAAAGAGTCAACTCAAAAAACCATTAAAACTTTTAATGAGAGTTGGCAAGATAACCAACAAGATATTATAGATACTCTAAAAGATAAGAAAAAGGAGTTTAGCAATTTTAACAAAGATGAAACAGCACCAACTATAACTTTAAATGGAGATAATCCTTTGATAATAGAGTTAAAAGATAGTTATACTGATTTAGGAGCTGTGGCAATTGATGACAAAGATGGTTTAGTTGAGGTAAAAGTCACAAAAAATAGTGTTGATATAAATGAGATTGGAGATTATGAGATAGTTTATGAAGCAACTGATAGTTCAGGAAATAGTGCTACGGTATCAAGAGTTTTGACATACTCCCCATGCCTAAAGGCAGGGGATTCTAAGCTCAAACAACACTAGCCTGAAAAAACAGGTCTTACGATGTCTCACTTAAGAGTCGATGCCCCAACTCTGTGTATATTTATACT
>Ga0256845_1001548_pt1 | contig 18234 bp, 12 predicted proteins | sample RiftiametaG_FD_189101 | JGI IMG/M metagenome (GOLD analysis project Ga0256845, IMG submission 189101) | Tube worm associated microbial communities from hydrothermal vent at the East Pacific Rise, Pacific Ocean - Riftia | ecosystem: Host-associated > Annelida > Integument > Unclassified ...
GGGGATATTGTCATAATTCGAACTGATAATGACTCCGCTTTCTCCTTTTAAAGCGCGGGAAACAACTTCTGTATCAACATTGCCTTGCTTGCTATCTGCAAATGAAGCCTTCACCGAGTGATGTTCAAGATCACGATACGAGTCGGAACGCATCAATTTATCTGCACCAACAAGGTAAGCCTCTCCCGTTTTACCAAGCCCGGCCCTTTCGTTCATAATAATCTGAACCTTTTCCATGGAAATCTGCAGCGCAACCACACCAGTCTGAATACCGCCAGAAATAATCGGTGCCGCGATAAAAGCAGCCGGTTCATTGTTGGACGGTGCATAAGGAGAAAAATCTTCGAACGCTATTCCCCCTTTTTGGGCTTTTAAAAAGGTTCGAGCCAACCCTGAGTCTTTATACGACCCATTCATCAGGTTACTTTTGTAATCATCCTCTTTTGCCTGCGTATAGACAATCGTGCCATCCATATCAATTACAAAAAAATCGTAATATCCGGTAGCCTTTATAAATCCATCAATGATACCGGCAAAACGCTTATACTCAGTCGAGGTAAATCCTGTTTCCAGATAATTTGTATAATGTGCCATGCCTTTGGTGCAGATAGAACGACTCTGCTGCGCTTTAATATCAATAAACCACTGGTCTGTCAGCACCTGAAGAATGAGAATTTTATTGTGTTGCACAGCTTCAATCTTCTGTACCGCTGCACGGTGAAATTCGTCCACGGTTTCCATTAAAACGGTCATATCCTCCCGCCGTTCTTTAAAAAAGGTTTCCACCTGCTTCCGCTTAATGGCCTGAACACTATGCAACTGATGAAAGCTCTCTCTGGTCAGTGCTTCTGCCGAACGAGATGATGAAAAATAACTGCTGACAGCCAGGGGAATGAGACCAACTGCCAGAAATGCAATAAGGATTTTAACGTCTATCTTTTTAAACATCCGTAAAAACTTCATCTGTATCCTCCCTAAATGAAACGGTGAACATTTTACTTAATACCTGTTTCAGAATCCCCAGATCCTTTTGCCCCTGACAGATAAAACGCGGTCGGAGAATATAGCTCTTATCAAGCAACGCCCGGCTGGGGTTGCCAAGAACAAGAATTAAAAAAAAATCTTCAAAATAGTCACAGAATTGTTGCAGATATTCGATATCCCCAGCATCCTCCACGAAGATCAAAAAGACATCTCCAATAACGATTTGCTGAACAGATGACATATTGAGTGCACACCCCATCCGCAGCGCAATACATTCAGGCACCGAATCCATGACAGCAATATCACGGTAACACTGAACTGCCTGTTGCGACGGCCTCACTGCATAAAAGAAGAGGTGCATTGCCGGTCTCCATTTTATCCGCTGAAAACTATCTTATTTTCGAAACATGGATCATATCCATCCCTACCACCCCTACAGAGTAGGCATAAATCATGCCAAACAAAAGGAGTGGTTAGAAAAATTATTTCCCTATCATATCAACCTGTTAGAAAAATAGTAACAGGAGCTATTATCAACTAAGGCTTATCTTGTCTGAAAAATTTTACAAAGTCCAGTTTGTCAGACACAAAAAATCATACTAACGATTCGATTAAAAAGTGTTCATGTGCCAGAAGGAGAAAAATCAAATTAGGTTTATTTTTCAGATAAATAGATCGATATCTCAGAATCCATCAGTTTCAAAAAATTTCTCTGATGTTGCGGTGCAGTGAGTGAAAAGTCACAGGCTGCGCAGGAAATTGCCACCAGCATAGCCCAGACATCGCACGGAGAGATAACAGCTGATATTGCCGTGGTAAACGATTCTGCGGGGAGTATTACTGACAATAGCAGACAATTGAAGGAAAATGCCGATAACTTGTATGAAATGGCCGGACAGCTAAGTTGTGTGGCCGGTGATTTTAAAGTATAACCTGAATTTGCAAAGAAACGAGATAAAGTGCTGAAATGAAATAAAAAGAGACAACATACGAGAAGTCAAATATGAGCAATACATTGCGAAAAAGTCTGGTATTTCGATAAGCTGGCTATTTATCACATCAGAAACCAAAACTCATACCCGGCTTGTATTTTCAATTCCTGGTAAGCCGTAAATGGTGCTTTTTCAGCAATTCGTACATCCTGGCTCTTGAAAGTGTCGAAACAGAACACAGCTTTTTAATATCACCCCTTGTTATCCGCACTAAATTACTCAGATAATGCAGTTCTGACTGTTTCTTAAATTCCGGCCATGAACACAGCATATCGTCTTCTCCACCAACCGTATTGACAACTGATTTAAGCCCGGCCTGCGCATTAAGAACACGAAGATCTTCAGGCAGATGCCAGCTATAAAGGGTAGGAAAAGAGCTGCCGTTGGCAAATGCCTGCTCTATGACCTGCTTCAACTCCCGCACATTCCCCGGCCAGTTGTAAGAGGAAAGGCATTCAAAAAAATCTGGCGAGATGCCCTTGTCAGCTACACAAAAACGAACACAAAGACGATTAACAAAAACTCTTGAAAGTTCACGAATATCCTCCATACGTGCGCGTAGCGGCGGCAACTCAATCGCAAAGGTACGAAGACGATAAAGAAAATCCAAGCGAAACATTTTTGTTTCCACCATCTTGTCTAGATCTCGATTTGTAGCAGCAACTAACCGAAAATCACTCCGCTGCTCCGTATCCTCTCCGATGCGACGATAACAACGTTCCTGCACTACTCGTAGAAATTTTTTCTGAATCTCCAGAGGTAACTCTCCCACTTCGTCAAGAAACAAAGTGCCGCGATCCGCTGCTTTAATCAGCCCATCCCGACTTGTGTCTGCTCCCGTAAATGCACCTCTGACATGGCCAAAAAGAAGGCTTTCAAAAAGGTTTTCAGGCAGAGCGGCACAGTCCACAACCACAAAATTCCCACAAGCCCGCTCACTGTTATCATGAATAGCCCGGGCAAAGAGTTCCTTACCTGTACCCGTTTCCCCTGTAACCAGCACACCGGAGCCCGCTGGAGCCGCACGGGCAACTTGATCAAAGCATCGGTTTAAGGCATCACTGCTACCGACGATCTGTCTGCATTTTAAAGACACCGGCACAGCTTTAATCTTTTTCTTTTCCCGTCGAAATTGCAGAGCCCTAGCTAAATGCAGGTCAATCTCTCGAATAAAATTCTGTTTTTCAATATACGACCACGCCCCCTCCCGAATAGCCTTTGCAGCACCATCAACAGCACCATTTCCCGTCAGGATAATTACTTCAGGTTTTGATGGAAGATCAAGAAAACTTCGAATATAATCCAGCCCACTGCCATCCGGCATATCAACATCCAGTAAAACCACATCATAATCATCACTTTTCCCCATTTCTTCTGCCGTTGCAAGCGTGACACAATCGCTTGTTAAATAGCCGGATCGTTGAAGATGTTTGCTGGCCATCTTCAAAATTGCACGATCGTCATCAACAAGAAGAATATTGGTCATGGGTGTAATACCTTGTACAGTTTCCGGGCCAGTTGTTGTTTGGTAACAGGCTTCAGGATATATTCCCGAATACCGAGATTTTTGGCCTGTTCCTCGCCAAGAATTTCACTATAGCCTGTACAGAGAACTATTGGTAAATCCGGTCTGAGAGCAAGTAGTTTTTCCGTCAGATCCGCCCCGGTTACGTCCGGCATGGTCATATCAGTCAGCAAAAGATCGAAAGAATCAATATGATTCTGCATCCAGATCAAAGCTTTTCGACTTTCTGTAAATGATGTAACTGTATACCCAAGACCAGAGAGCGTCCTTTCCATAATATCAACCAGATGCCTCTCATCATCAACAAGAACAACACGCTCATTCCCGGTGGGTATAGGTTCTGCCGTCATACCTGATATCTTCTCTACTTCAGAATCTATGGTTGGTAAAAAAATATGAAATGTCGTACCTTCTCCCACGACACTATCCACCGTAATCTGTCCACCATGTTGTTTAACAATACCATAACTAACTGCCAGGCCCAGCCCGGTGCCCTGCCCTTTTGCTTTGGTAGTGAAAAATGGATCAAATATCCGCTCTATCGTCCGCCTGTCCATCCCGCACCCATCATCGATCACTTCAAGCTCCAGATAACCGGCTCCAGGCAAATAACTGAATTTTTGATTTAATGAAGATGATCCGTTATCTCTTTGTCGCAGGAAAACAGAGATTGTCCCCTTGGATTCATATAGAGCGTGTTTAGCATTGGTGCAGAGATTAAGCAGCACCTGGTGCAGCTGGGTAGGATCACCATGAATCGGTTTGCAATCAGCATCAATCATCTGTTCCAGACGGATTGTGGACGGCAGAGACGCCTTAAGTAATTTAAGCGTCTCCTTCACAACCGTTTGTATCTTAATCGGCTTAAATTCTTCATTTTCCTGACGACTAAAGGCCAATATCTGTTTAACAAGATCTACTGCTCTTTGACCAGCAACTATAATTTCATCGATATCTTCCCTCGCTGCAGTAGAGTCGGGCAACTGCTTTGCTGCCATCTGTGCAAAACCGAGAATCACTCCAAGAATATTGTTAAAATCGTGTGCAATACCACCGGCAAGCGTCCCAATAGACTCTAATTTCTGTGCCTGTTGTAGTTGTTGTTCGAGTTCTCTTTCATGGGTTACATTTTGATTTACTGCTATAAAATTAATAAGCTTACCTTCGCTATCTTTTACAGGAGAAATAGTCGACTTTTCGTGATACAGCTCTCCGCCTTTTGTCTGATTAATGAATTTTCCCTGCCATGTGTTCCCTGAAAGAATTGTATGCCAAAGCTCTTCATAGAATGCCTTATTATGTTGGCCACTTTGTAAAAAACGCGGATTCTGTCCCAAAACCTCTGTTCGGCTGTAACCGCTATGGTGTTCAAAAGCCGGATTGACATATAAGATCAACCCTACATCATCAGTAATAATTATGGCGTCAGTGCTCTGGTCAATTGCTCTGCTGAGAAGACTGCGCTCCTGGTTCGCTGCAATTTTTTCTGTAACATCTTTTGCCACTCGAACAATTTGTGTAATCGCTTTTTCCTCCGATAAAACCAGATGCGTCGTTACCGCAAAAGTTTTCTTCCGTTTTTCATCGTAAACAAACCCGGAATAGGACGTGCGATCAATAAATGATTTTTTTATTGAACAATCTTTACAAGGTAAAGACTGTCCATGCAGCAGATTAAAACAGGTCTTGCCGACAATATCGTCTTGAGCGTAAAACTCCCGTGCCGCCTTATTCCCTTTTAGAATACGCATATCTGTATCTTGAACAGTAATAATATCAGTTATGGCATCGAAGGTGCGCTGCCACAGCTCACCAGCCTGCTGGAGGCGCTGTTGCTGTTTTTTGAATACACCGATATCTCTCACTATTGAGAGGACATAAGGTTCTTTATTAATTTCAACCAGGCTCGCAGAAACAAGAGCTGACAAAACTACACCATCTTTTCTAACAAATTCGGCTTCAAAATTTGCAACACTTCCGGTCATCTCAAGAGCTGCGACAATCTTTTCTCTCTCACCAAGATCTTTCCAGATACCCAGATCAACAGTTGTTTGGCCAATAACCTCTCCGGTTGTATACCCCAAACTTTTACAAAAATTCTGATTAACCTCCACACAGGTACCATCAGCTTTAGTGAGAAGCATTGAATCAGGACTGATTTTGAAAGAGAGACGATATTTTTCTTCGCTATTTCCCAGTGCACGGCGTAATCCTCGCTCTCTGACGAGAAGATCATGTAATTCCCTCGTCTTAAAACGTATCTGACGTCGTGAATAAAATACTCCACAAAGAGCAAGGAATAGGCAAAAGAAAGCACCTTGCAATATTCTCCCGATCCAAAGAGAAGAAAAAATATGTGTTTTACCTGAAATCCAACGATCAATAGACTGATAGTAGACAGAATTTTTGTCTTGTTCCAATTCGCTAATAACAACATCAATAACCTGTGGCAATTCAGTATTGCCCAAAGGCGCTGCATAACGAATTTCTATGGGACTGAAGACAATCGGTGTCTTTACAAGTTTATACTCTTTGGCCATTTGCAGTCCAAAAAGACGGCTAACCAGAGCAACATCTGCCGAACCGGCAACCACTGCTTGCATCGCTCCTTTATAACAATGTACAAAACGCAATATTACCTGCATCTGAAATCTCTTAACCAGATCGACAAAGGCTATTGCATAAATATCTTTTTCCACCAGGGCCACAGTTTTACCTTCAAGGGATAGTAAGGAGGCAAACTTTTTATCAGGAGAACTGTAAAGGTGGGCCCAGTTACTCACAATCGTTTTGTCAGTAAACTGGTATTTTTCAGCCCGTGCTGGCGACCAGGCAATTGCAACCAGCAGGTCAATTAAATCTCTGTCCAAACGCTCCAGGTTCTCTGCCCAGGTTCCTGGAATATAGTCAAGCTGCCACTGCTTTCTCTTTGCAACTTCATTTAAAATATCAATTGTAATACCTTGAAACGCACCGTCCACATCTTTAAAAACCAACGGCTTATTTTCGTATACCCCAACCCGCACCTGTCTGTCAACAGCACCGGCATTAACAACCAAAATTACACTGAGTAACAAAAAGACGGTGTGAAAAAGGATCTTGTCACATAAATCTTTGTTCATTTTGCTGTAGACCCACTTTGAAGCCATAATTTGAAAGGAATGGATTTGCGAGACAGTAGCACTCTTGTCAGTCTGCTGCAATATGACAGAAAAGTCAACCTGAGAGCCTGTCTGAAAATAAGCACAGTCATAAACTACATAACAAAAGGAGGGAACTTTTACTCAATATCTTCGGATTCAACACTGTTCACTTTGAAACCGGCACCCCAAAGGGCATCGATGGTCGCCCCGGTATCGTCACCCTTAATTCTAATCGTGAGCAGCTGCTTTTTCTCACTATAATTTCTATAGAGGCTGATGGCATGAATACGCATCTCTTTTTCGCTTAATACCTCAATTACCTCATAAAAAGATTCTGGAATCTTGTCGATGGCAAGCTCTATCCTGACACCTTTCTCATCCAGACCCATAACTTCCATAAATGCCTGGAAAATATCAGATTCAGTAATAATTCCAACTAACTTGCCCTCCTCGACCACAGGAATACCGCCAATTTTATTCCGGCGCATGAGTTTAGCGCCTTTTTCCAAAGGATCAGCAGGTGAAAGGGTTATCGGATCGGCGGTCATAAGTGATATTACTTTGACCTGAGTGATCAGAATCCTTTCAGCATTATCTTTTAGAGGATCTATTATCGAGGGCAACCCATTTATCAGATCTTCCTTACTCAAAATGCCGAGAAGATTTCCCTTTTCATCCACCACAGGAAGCCTTCTGATTTTATGCTGTTTAAGCAGTAGGGCGGCTTCTGCAATCGTGGTATCTTTTGTTGCGACAACCAGCTCTTTTGTCATCCACAGTTGAACAAACATAGAAATATCTTCCCTGTTATAATGGTCTTATTTCAATTTCACCCAGTTTATGATTCACTTTGCATCGTACCTTGCAACAATCCTCATCGAGAATTTTCTGCACATTGCCGATTCGTAAATGTGTGCCCGAAAAAAGTATACCGTGAACAGCTATTTCGACAGAATAACGCTGCCCTTTATTTTCAAGATTCAACTGTGATAACTCTTTTCGCAATTTTTCTAGCTTTTTCCTCATTTTCCGTGCCTTCGGTGATTGTGCTTCGCTTTCACCGTATCGCACCTTGCCGGCATTCTCTTTTCCTTCAAGATCGCGTATCTTTTTTTGGGTTTTCAGATAGCGTCTATACTGTTTTTTATCAACACCTGCGGCAATTACAGCCGGCTTTGCATTGGTTGTACCAATACTACCACCACTAAAGCTCCCGCTGCAGGCAAGAGTCCCTCCAACTATCCTGCTCTCTTCTGCACAACGTATATCACCAACGGCCAATAACCTGCAGTAGTAGGCTTCCTTTCGAATAACAATGGTTCCTCCCGCCGAGATTTTTGCCCTGCCGACAAAACTGACATCAACATCACCACCAGCTCTGATCCTGCAACTCTTTCCACTGACACCTGCCGTAACTACTATATTACCACGGGATCTGACGGCAGCTGCCTGAACATTGCCGCCAACACGCACATCACCCCGTGTCTTCACACTAAAATCGGGCAACACGGAACCACTTATCTCCACACTGTCGTTTGAGATTATATTGCCGGTGGAAAAATCCACATCCCCATCTATCATCAGCTTTGCGCTGACTTTGACACTGCTGTCATTCACTATCGAAAGGATACCTGCCTGGGTGGCGCAAATCTCATGGGTTTCTTCGAGGTACAGGGCATCGTCAGAAACTTTTACGACGATGTCTTTTCCTTTTTTTGCAGGTAAAATCTCACCGAGAACGTTTGTGCCAGGAGTTCCTGATGTTGCTAAAACTTTCGTTGCAATCAGCTCCCCTTTATTCACTCCAATAAACATCCGGCGTTCACGAAAATCTATACTGCCATCGCCCATTATTTTTCCTGCGACAGGCCCTACTTCCATTTCAAAACGTAAAAAAGCATCCTCACCATCAATCGGTAAGACTCCTGAGGCCACAATACAATCTATAAGAGGTTGTCCGTTTTCGTGAAGTTTCTGCAGATTCTCCTCAAGTAACTGTCTATCTACCCCAAAATAAATCTTATGCAAAGCTACCTCTTCCAGGAGCTCATCTACTGTTAACGCCATCTCATTTTTTACTGGGGGATAAAGATTTACCATTGCCTGCATCCCATCCGTTGACACAGTAACAAGCGGGACAACCGAGCAATTCACCGTGTACTTTTCCTTCTCAAAAACAATATGTACAAAAGGATAACCGGTAAGAATTGAAAAAAGCGACCTTCCATCCTGCGACAATTCAACATTATCACCGGCTACTAAAACTGTCTGCTTTTCATTTTGTTTGGGCAATGATACCAGCAACTGTCCACTTTTTATGCGTTGAACCCCTTCGCTCTCAACAGTGACTCCATCAACCTCAACAGACCTCACTTCCTGAACAAAATGGAGCACAAACGAAGTATCATTATTTGCTTGCATCGCAGTCATTTTCTGCTTGTGATTAAAGAGGACAGGGGCCACCAACCTGTCAATAGGTGAAATACAATTCCTGGAGTTCCTCCAGGCTTCGATCTTTTAAAAGAGCAAGCATCAGCAAAATACGAGCTTTCACGGGGTTAAGCTCGTCAGAGGCTATAAATTGTCCTGCATCGTCATCCACTTCAACATTTCTCCCCACCGTACCGCTTGCGACACTCGAACTGCGCACAATGATAATTTTTTTTGCAGCGGCGCTACGAGCAGCAGCAAGACAGGACTTATTCATATTACCGTTGCCATGTCCAGCAATTACAATCCCCCTGGCACCCTGCCTGATGGAACAATCTATTAAATCAGCAGGCATATCTGCACAAGCGTGGAAAATGTCCACTCTCTTGAGCCTTGTTGCCCCATCCACTGAAAATTCACTTGTGTACGTATGCTTGCGAAAAGGAGCCCGAAAATACGTGGCATTTCCATAAATTACCGTTCCAACTAAACCGTTTATTGGTGACAAAAACGTTTCCACTGATGTGGTATTGGTTTTTGTCAAGGCATGTGCACCATGAATACGATCATTCATAACAACCAGAACACCACGTTTTGCAGCTTCAGGATCAGCAGCCACACCCACCGCATTATACAGGTTAAGCGGCCCATCGGCGCTGATCGCCGTAGATGGTCGCATGGAACCAGTCATCACCACAGGCTTTGTACTTTTAACGGTAAGATTTAAAAAATAGGCCGTTTCCTCCATTGTATCGGTACCGTGGGTAACAACCACACCGGAAACATCTTCTGATTGAAGGAGTTCATTGATCCGGCAGGCCAGACGAATCATTATTGCAAACGACATATCCTGCGAACCGACATTGGCAACCTGTTCCCCTTGAATATAGGCAAGTTTCTCAATATTCGGCACTGCCGCAATCATATCTTCAATTCTCATTTGTCCGGAGGTATATCCCGGCTGTGTCCCGGAAACACCAACACCCGCAATAGTACCTCCGGTGGCAAGAATAATTACATTAGCCATCTTTCTCACTTTTTAAAAGGCCATTTCGAACAACCTTGCTCAACTGAGCAAACGAGTATGGTTTTTTCACAAATCCACCTACGCCAAGTTTAAGACATGCATCCACATCCTCACTTTCCGAATAACCACTGGCAATAACAGTTTTTTGACCAGGACGTATTTCTAGTATCTTTTCATATACCTGCCGCCCATTAAGTCCCGGTTCCATCATCATATCAAGTACAACCAGATCGACACTCTTTTTCTCTAAGAATTCGAGTGCCTTCTCTCCTGAAGCTACGACATCTGTGGAATAACCAAGGGCAGAGAGCATCTTGCTGGCAATATCGCGTAACTGGGGTTCATCATCCACGACAAGAATCCGTTCCCCATTCCCCTGATATCTGACTGTTTCCGCCCCATCATCAGCATCTTCACGTTTTCCAATGGAAATGGGAAAGAAGAGCGTAAAACAGGTGCCTTTACTGCTCGTTGCCACACGCACTCTACCATCATGGTTCTCCATGGTGTTCCAAACTACTGCAAGCCCTAGGCCGCTTCCACTCCTGCCCATTGCCTTCCGGGAATAAAAGGGTTCAAAAATATGTTCAATCTCATCATCACCCACCCCCGGCCCATTATCTCTAACTGCCAGTGTCACGCAATCGCCTGAACCACCATTTTCACCGGATGCTAAAACAGTATTCGAACATGGCTTGCAGTCCGTCTCAATTACAATTTCCCCCCTGCCTTGAATTGCCTCGGCCCCATTTGTTATAAGATTCATCAGACTCTTTTTCACGTGAACAGGCGAACAGGAAATCCTGAGTTCCCTATTGGAAAAATTCGTTCGAATAACAACATCAGGAAACCGGGTTTTAAGAACCTGACACTCCGGGGAGTAGAGATAATCAAGTACTAAAAGATCAATACGATGTATTTCTCTTATATTGGCAGCACTTCTTGCGATGGTTAGCAGATCGGCAACAACTTCTGCCGCCCTTTTACCTGCCTCAAAAATTGCGTTGACGAGTGGTTCAACCTCATGACCTTCATCAAGTTTTAAAAGAATCAATTCCGGATAACTCACTACCCCGGAGAGTATATTGTTCAGATCATGGGCAACGCCGCTTGCCATAAGTCCAAGGGCTTCCATTTTTTTGGATCTATTGAGTTTTTCCTGCAAAATACGTTTTTCTTCCCGTGCAATTTTAACAGCGGTAATATCTCTGATAATTACCTCAGCCACCGGTTGTTCCAATTGATCCAGATTTTTTGCACTGAGTTCAACATCAATATATGTCAAATCAGATTTTATCAGACGACTTTCAAAACGAAAATGACCATATTTTTCCAAACCTCCATAGAGTTGCTCTCCGGTTTTATGGTCAGACGGATAGAATAACTCTGAAAAAGTTAATTCAAAGAACTCTACACGAGTGTATCCCAGCATTTCCGTAGCACGTTTATTGCAGTCAACAATCTTGCCATTTGGATTATAAACAAGGATAGCATCGTTTGAATGTTCAAAAAGCTGTCTGAACCGATCTTCACTTCTGATCAGTTTCTGAAGAGACCGTTTTCTGTCAATGGCCAGTGCAACCTGATGGGATACTGCAGAAAGAAGCTGCAAATCCTCATAATTATATATTCCACCGTCGGTATAGCTTTGGACGGCAATAACACCAATTACCCGCTTGCGAATAAAAAGAGGCACCCCCATCCAAACCAACGGTATAGGCCCCCACATACCGTTTTTCTTTTCACGCTTTTTCAAATCATCCGTCAGCATAAGAAGTGGCTTTTGCTCTATAACCACCGCCCCAGTCAGAGTCTTCTCCGGGTTAAAATCAGTAATTACAGAAGAATCGTCATCAACCTCATCAACAAAATAAGGAAAATGAAGAGTACGACTCTCTGAATCAACAAGGGCAATATAAAAATTCGTGACATCAAGGATAGAGCCCAGGGACAGATGGATGGATCGGTAGAGATCATACAGGTTCAACGTAGTATTGACTGCACTGGCAATAGCAAACAGTACCCCATTAACCTGCTCTGCATGGGATAAAACGTCAACTCCATCTTCTCCATTCTCAGACCAGTCACGAGAATCAGCCATGGTGCCCAATTGACTTTTACTTTTTTCTGACATTGCAAACCAGTTGAAAATGTTTTAATCCGGAAAACTGTTTCAATTCATTATCATACACCGCAAACGTCAAGAGAAGAAAAAATGGCAAGAATATTTAAACGAACTATTCTTTATAAAACAACTGCTACCCTCCAGGAAAGAAAAAAACCATGTCACTTTATATATACAGTAAAAACAACGATCCGGGTTCAATTATCTACCTCCCCCACGGTGGAGGGCCATGGCCCCTGTTGGGAGATGATCGCCATACGGATCTCATTCACTTCCTTAAAACAATACCTGCAACGCTTATCAAACCTTCAGCTATCCTGATAATCAGCGGCCACTGGGAAGAAAAACACGTCACGGTTACCGGAGGGTCCACACCTCCACTTCTCTACGATTATTATGGTTTCCCAGAAGAAACATACACAATCAGTTACCCGGTTCCGGGAAATGTGCCCCTTGCAGAAAAAATTGTCACTTTATTACAGAAACGAAACATTACTGCAACTGCAGACAATTCCCGTGGCTTTGACCATGGCGTCTTTGTCCCTTTAAAAATCATGTACCCGGAAGCGTCTCTTCCCTGTGTCCAACTCTCACTTATCAATACTCTGCACCCGAAAGAGCACATTGCAATTGGCAGAGCCCTTGCTGATTTGCAAGAAGAAACCCTGTTGATTATCGGTTCAGGCGCCTCTTTTCATAATCTCAAGGCTTTCCACGAACCACAGACGGAACAATCCAACACTGATAACAACGCATTTGAACAATGGCTAACCGAAACCATGTCCAGCAGGCAACTGAATGAAAAGACAAGAACACAAAGACTGGAGAACTGGCTGACTGCCCCTGCAGCCAGATACTGTCACCCGAGAGAAGAACACCTTTTACCCCTGCATGTCTGTTATGGTATCGCTTCTGCACCGGTTAACCGGATAGTGGAAGTATCATTTCTGGGTAAAAAAACCAGTGCCTGTATCTGGTAACAATATCTTTCATGCATAAAAAATGACAAACTAGGAGCCAACAATTCCGTACCACATATATCAGGAATTGTTTACCGTACGTTCATATTCCACATCCAACTTTTGCGGAGACTGTTTTGCAGCGACAACTGCCAGCCTGTCACAACGTTCATTTCCTTCATTGCCGGCATGTCCTTTCACCCAGCAAAACGTCACATCAAGATTTTTCTTCAACTCAATCAACTGTGTCCAAAGATCAATATTTGAGACTTCCATTCCATCAGACTTTTTCCAGCCATTATTCTGCCATTTATTGACCCAACCTTTCATAATACCATTTACAAGATAGCTTGAATCAGAAAAAAGTTTTATCCGTTTATCACAACCCTGCACTTCCGTCAAAGCCACAATAGCTGCCATCATCTCCATTCGGTTATTGGTGGTTAAACAAAAGCCACCACTTAACTCCCTCAGCACACCGTCCGCCACAATAACGACACCATACCCACCAGGCCCCGGGTTATTGAGCGCACCACCATCAGTGAAAATTATTATTTCGCCCGGTTCTGCCCCGTACAAATTTTCCGGTTTATCTTTTTTTTCTGCGGATTTCTTTTTAGACGCATAGACCGGATTTTCCAACCACTCCTCCGCTTGTTTTTCACTGGGAAAACTTTTAAATCTAGCCGCCGGAAAACCCTTCACCTGTTTTTCAGCAGTAGGCCAATCCGTGAATATCCCACATTCCCGGCCAACAGCAACCGCATAAAATTTTTTCTTTGCCATAATTGCACTTTAAAAAGAAAAAGCCGGAATGCCATGTGGCAATCCGGCTTAATTAATCTCTACAACCTGTAGATTTCAGCAGCCTCCGATCCCTCACCCACCAGTACTTTTTTTTGCCTTTTTAGCAGGAGCCTCACCAGCTTTACCAAGTGCACCACCAACTGAATCACGGGAAACTTTTACTTCCACATCCTTTGCAATTTCCAAGGTTACTACAGAATCTTTTATACCTGTGATAACACCGTGTAATCCCCCTTTGGTGACAATACGGTTACCTTTTTTCAAATCATTCAAAAAGGCCTGGTGTTGCTTGGCCTGTTTCTGTTGCGGCCTAATAAGCAAAAAGTAAAACACCACAAAAATCAGTATAAGTGGGATAAACGAAGCAAACCCACCGGCACCGGCACCTCCACCAATCGCCGGTCCTGCAGCATGAGCAATTCCTACCATATTTAGTCCTCCAAAAAAGTAACGGATGTATGTAAAATCTGCTCCACCGGGAGTTTTTTACATGTTTTAGTTTTTAATGAACAAAAGTTGAGTGCATGGTAATCATTCATGTTCAAGCTTGCTATAAAAATCTTTACGAAACTGCGCGAAAATGTCTTCCTCTATTGCCTGTCGAATATCCGCCATCAGAGTCAGATAGAAATGTAAATTATGAATTGTATTAAGATGATAACTCAATATCTCTCTGGCCTGATAAAGATGGCGCAAATAGGCTCTTGAATAATTACGACATGTATAACAGGAACAGGCCTCATCAAGTGGTCTCTGGTCTTCTCGAAACTTAGCATTTTTAATAGCTATTTTCCCCTTTGATGTAAAAAGGGAACCGTTCCTTGCATTTCTGGTCGGCATAACACAATCAAACATATCCACACCCCGCCAGACACCCTCCACCAGATCTGCCGGGGTACCCACCCCCATCAAATAGACGGGGTAATCCTGCGGTAATGATGGGACCGTGGCCTCGGTCATATCGTGCATCAATTGTTTTTCTTCCCCAACACTCAGGCCACCAATTGCGTATCCGTCAAAACCTATATCTATCAGCGCTGCTGCATGTTCATGCCGCAGCTCCGGGTACATACCACCCTGAACAATACCAAACAACAACCTCTCCCTCTTGGTGTGTGCCGCTCGACACCTTCCGGCCCAGCGCGTAGTAAGATCAGTCGCTTTAATAGTTTCATCTCTAGTGGCCGGGTATGGGATACAGGTATCAAGACACATCATGATATCCGAACCAAAAGACTGTTGAACATGAACAGCATCTTCCGGGCTCAGAAACAACTTCGAACCATCAAGATGCGATCTAAAGGCAGCACCTTCTTCCGTGATGGTTGCAAGCTCTTTGAGGCTGAAAATCTGAAACCCCCCGCTGTCCGTCAGTATAGACCCTTTCCAGTTCATAAATGAATGGAGACCACCAAATTTTTCAATAAGTTCATGACCCGGCCGGATAAAAAGATGATACGTATTACCAAGAATTATTCCAGCGCCCATTTCTTGCAGGTTTTCAGGTGTTACCGCTTTCACTGTGCCCTGGGTACCAACTGGCATAAAAACCGGCGTCTGAAAGACACCCTGCCTGGTTCTAACTTCTCCTCTTCGCGCAGCACATTCAGATGAACGGGATTTCAGGGTAAATGGTGATTGTATTGTCATATTATCTCTGTGAATGATTAAAAATTTGTTTTCCCACCGGGTATCTTATACCATAAAGAATAGAAATTTTTCTCCAATATTGTTGCATTTTTTGATAATCCTGCATACAAAAAGACTCAAAGATGATACTGTCAATAGACTGGAGACCCTGATAAAACTACCTTTTTTGCCAGGCTAATATTTTACACTCAACCCTTTGTCATTCAAAATGAAAACAGTTGTCATCATAGAAAATGAAGTTGTCGAATTACAAGCACTGGTAAACCTTTTTGAAAAATGGCAATGGAAAATTAATGTCATGACGGCAACAGAAGAAAAAGCCGCCATAAACATTATGTCAAAACAGCAGGTAGATCTTGTTGTCTGTGATCTAGCCGTTCCCGTTGGCAACAATCTGAAAAATTTTGCCAAGCTCACCAGCACATTTCCCTACGTTCCCTGTATCGCTCTGTCAACAGAAGATGGTGCAAAACGAGAAGAAGCCCTCAAACACGGCGCCGTCCACTGCCTCGAAAAACCTGTTGATACGTCACTCCTTCTCCAGCATGCAGAGGATCTGCTCGAAACGGATACCAGTGGAATGATCAAAGGTATCCCCATCCACAGCTTCCTGCAAATGCTTGAAAATGAAGAAGAAACATGCACTTTACAAATGAACCAGAAAAACGATACAGGGCTTCTTTATATTAAAAATGGCCAACTGATCGGAGCAGAAACAAAAAATTTCGAAGGCGAAGAAGCAGCTCTTATCATCCTGGGGTGGCAGGAAGCCGTTATCCGAATACGTTTTTTCAATAAACAGCGAAAGCGTCAGATCAACAAACCTCTTATTGCCATTATCACCGAGGCCGCACGCCTCAAAAATGAACGGGACAAGCATCTCGCCCAATTACCCGTAAATAAGAATCATCAACTCCCGCTGCAACACTTACCAACAATGGGAAAACGCATCCCTCTGGAAATCGGTTTCCGCATGAAACTGGAGTTTCCGCATCTCGATTCCCTCTTAGAGGCGACTCTAATCGGGATGTCTCCTGATAATTACCTTATAGTAACAAACCCTCTGACTCCGGAAAATCTCAAGCAGATGGAAGGAGACAGACAACGCATACTCATTAAATATACTCACAGGGGACGAGTTTTAATGTTTAAATCCCAACTCCTCAAAACCATTCCATCCCCGGATAAACTTCTCTTTATCGAATACCCTGCCGTACTTCATTTCCATGAATTGCGACAGACCAAACGATCCTCAATTTTTATTCCCTGTACCTTTCGCCTCCCCGAAGGGGCGGAGTTATACGGCGTACTAATTGATTTGAATATTACCGGCGGTCTTTTTCAAATCAAACATAAAAAAGGAACAAACCTGCCACAGATCAAAATGAATACACGAATTATGCTCCACTGCCTTCTACCCGGAGTAAAAGAAGAACAGAAAATCAACGGTACCATCAGAAATATGAAAATCAACAACAGTGAAACAAAAGTTGGTATCGAGTTCGAAAATCTTTCCAATCACCTCGCCGACACCATCGGTCAGTATCTCTATTCAATCGAAGCAATAAACTCATAAAGAAAAAAACTCAGCGTAATAATCTTTTTATCCTGCTCTCACATCGTTCAATATCATCAGTCAAGCGAAACTGATTAATGGCCCGGTCAAGATTTTCACCAGCCCTGTCAACTTTGAAATAGGTATTACCACGGAAATGATCGGTAAGAAAACGAACACCTAGCTCAAAGGTGATAAGCAGCAGACCATCAAAGATCAATACTCGCTGCTGCTCTGTAAAACAGGAGTGACATACTGAAAAATACCCTTCAAGAATTGATTGACACAGATCCATGTCAAAAGCTATCTCTCCGGAGTTTCCGGCCTCACCCGATCTGTTGCAGCATGAACGCAGACAGTCTCCCAAATCATGATGAACAAGACCTGAACCTACAGTATCCAAATCGAGCATGCCAAAAGCCAAGCCTTTTTCGTTAAAGAAAAAATTATCAATTTTGGGATCACCATGGATAGGTTGAGATGTAAGCGTCCCATCACTTTGCGCCTTTAAAAAGGCATCAGCTCTCATTCGGTAGTAAGCAATGGTTTTCAGACAATATCGAAGCCCCTCGCCTGTAACCTCTTCCCCTTTTTGCACTGCTCCATCAAATGCCTCAAGGTACGCCGCCAGATCATGAAATCCTGGCAATGGATCCTGCAGACAAGAGACATCAAGGTCGCGAATACGGCGGTGAAACAAGGCAAGCGTCCGACCAGCCTGAAAGGCCTGGCGAGTTCCGCTCATCTTCAAAATAGCAGTATGGGGAATATAACTCTGGGCCCTCCAGTACTCTCTATTTTTGTCATAATAAAAAAGATCACCCTGCCGGGCCAACAATGGCTCCGCAACCCTGAACTGCTCAACACATTCTCTGTTTTGAGAGAGTAGATGGTGGGATACCAGCGGGAAATTTTGTATAACCCTGAGCGGTTCAGAAAAAACTTTTTTATTTATTCGCTGCAGAACAAAACGGGTGGCCGGAGATTCAACAAGAAAAGTATCATTGATATTACCGTAGCCAAGTGAAGATACCGCA
>Ga0256845_1001549_pt1 | contig 18209 bp, 12 predicted proteins | sample RiftiametaG_FD_189101 | JGI IMG/M metagenome (GOLD analysis project Ga0256845, IMG submission 189101) | Tube worm associated microbial communities from hydrothermal vent at the East Pacific Rise, Pacific Ocean - Riftia | ecosystem: Host-associated > Annelida > Integument > Unclassified ...
TAGCAGAAAGGGTGAACGGCATTTTAAAGGATGAGTTTTATTTAGATATTACATTCTTTTCCGCTAAAATTGCTCAAAAAGCAGTGAAAAATGCAATCAAATTGTATAATAATGAAAGATTACATCTGTCTTGTGGGTTACAAAACCCCAAATTCGGTGTACAAAAATGTAGTATAAATTAACATTAATCTGTAGCCGTTTTTAGGACTAGACAACTCAGCTCGGCGCTGAGAAAAGTTGCTACATTTGGCTGAAAAACGCCAAATTCTCGCCCCTTTGTTCTTCCACTACAACGACCCGCTAAACAAATTACTCTGTTCAAGTATCATTAAGATTCAGCGCTGATCACTGCCCATTCGGGAAACGGAACACAACAATCGCTAAATGTAATTTGCTACGTTCTTTTTGTCTTTTCCATTTTTTAACGTATCTTTCAGATACTAAAAAAATAAAAAACCCAGAACGTAACTACGTTTAGCGGGTCGTTGGCATTCATAAAATAGATAAATGAAAAATTTAGTGATTATAATTTTATCTCTGTTTACAACTTATCCAATATTTGCGGATGGAGGAATGATGGCTCTAATCCAATTGAAAATAACCTATAAAACGGGCGTAATTGATACCGTCTATAAGTCAAGTCCTGATTATTTATTCCCTGAAGATTCAATTAAAAACCAGGACTTCTTAAAGAGAATATTATTGGTAGAAGGCACATTAAATTATTATTCTGAATGGATCCCTTTTACATGTCAATTTTATGATGACACCATAGAAGTTATAGAGATTCAACATCCAGACAAGATAGAATTTTCCCTATTAACTAAAATTGAGGTTATTAAAATACACTATCAACAAGGGAGTATAGGTATTGTTCACACCCTGTCTGAAAGTGATTCTGTATGGTTTAACTCTAAACCGATTAAGACAATTAAACTCATAGGTGATATGTGTGATTTCAGAATTTACATATTTGCAAATGAAGATAAAGTCACCGTTAAGTTTGAGGAAGTAAAGGCATTCATAGAAAATGATGACACAGAGGGGAATGATCTTGAATGGTCACAAAAACTAAGAAAAAAACTTGAAACAATTTTCAAGGATGAGCGAGTGGTCATTGTTAATATTTGCACTTGCTGAATTTCTCTCCCTAAACAAATCTCATATCTGAGTTTTCAGTTTCACGGTTTAATGAATCTGAATCCAACATGAATAAATGAATGCTCACCAATTCTCGATTTCCTCACTTTTTCCACGGTGAACAAATGAACACGCCAGAATGAACTTGCCAAAACCAAATAAGTCCGACTTCAATTTTTAGGCAGAATAAATAACCTAATTATCGAATGGATGAAATCCAACTCAACTTTTTAAGCTCTCCCATTTTCTTCTCAGTGGACGATTATACAACGTCGGAATTGTCTCGTGCCGGCAGCGGCAAATATCAGAAGTCTGAACTTTTAAAGTCACAGGAAACGAAAAAATGAATACCACGAATTGCCAACAGTCGCTAAAACTGCATGCTTTTAGGTGTTTTAAAGGGTTTAGTTACCTATTGGGGAACGCAAAATCGAAGATTTTTCTTACCTGAACAAATATCGTAAGAGAAAATCTTCGATTTTGCTCCGTAGTCATTTTGGGCGTATATTGTAATCAAAACAAGCGCACGACAGTCTAGCGTAACCGTTAGCAAAAATTAAAAAAACAGAATCTTAGAATGAATTTTCTTCCTTTTGAAAACATAAAAATTGATAGTCCTTTGACTAAAAATGAAATAGAGAATTCTATAAAGAAAAATATTGCTTGGAATACAGAATTGGGACTGACTTTTACTAAAAATTCTTTGAGAGATTATGAAGGGTTTGTAGAAAATGATAAATTTATACTTAGACGCATTTTAAAAAGCGGAATGAATTCATTTATTCCAATTGCTTCTGGAAGAATAATAGAAAAAGTCAATGGAAGCAAGGTTGAATTAAAATTAAGACTTCATAAAGTGATAATAATATTTGCAATAATTATGACCATTTTTTCAGGAAGTCTTTTAATAGTTCCTTTATTTAACAAACTGACTGAAAATAAACAATTAACAGAATTATTGAATGACAAACTTCTAAAAAAAACATTTAATCAAAGCCAATATGAAGATTTGAGCGATATAACAAGTCAAAGTAAAGCAGATTGGAGTGGTTTACTCTTAGTATTTGTCCCTTACCTTATGTGTACCCTATTTTTTAATTATGAAGCTAAAATTATCAAAGAAAAATTAAATATAATATTACTGTCATCCGAGTAAAAATGACAAGGATTTCCTCGGACAGCTACAGGTAGAGAAAGGAAATACCTACGTGTTTGATAAGAGTTATGTCAATTACACTGTATGGGATAGTTGGACTACTAAGGGTGCCTTTTTTGTCACCAGACTCAATGAAAATGCAAACTATGAAATCATAGAAAGTAAGATTGCAGAACCTTCTTAAATTCCTAAAGTAGAGAGAGGTTAGATATCTGAATAAGCATTTTTGGTTTTAGCACAAAAATAGTCCTGCCTTGTGTTTTGATGATTTTATCTGTTTTGAACTCATTGAGGATGCGAATGAGGTTTTCTCGGGCAGTACCTACAAAATTAGCTAAATCTTCTCTTGAAATAGTGATTTCTGCGGGTAATCCAGCCTTTTTTTTGTACTTGTCTTTAAGTAAGAGTAGCATAATTGCCAATCTTTCTCTTACATTATATTGTGCCATAATAGTGATATGGTTTATCAAAACACCATATTCATGCCCCATTACTTTGGTGATTTGATTTTTCAATTCATCTGAAGAGTTATAAATCTTAAGAAATACATCTTTAGGCACAAAACCAATTTCGCAATCTTCTAACGTTTCAGTGGTGTCGGGGTAAAATTCGTGAGACAATAAAGCATGATAGCCTAATAGCTCACCTTCTGAAGCGATATAAAAAATTTGCTCTTTGGCGTTAAATCCACTTTTGTACTTTTTCACCCTTCCTTTTTTTAGAAAGTACAAACCCATAGGAATTCCATTTTCTTGAAATACGATTTGTTTTTTTCTGAATTTAAGAATACGAAGTGAATTAAGTAGTTGTTGCCTTAAATCAGTATTAAGGTTGTCCCATATTGCATCACTTCCAAAATGATATTTTTTAAATGAGAATATTTTTTTCGTTTCTTCAAATTGCATGATGTAATATGTGATATATATTACTTTTTTACTAAATAAAAATCAAATAAAAATGTCGTTACGAAGATTTTTTTTGTCGAAAAAATAGATGAGTTTTGTGGAATCAGTAGAGAGAAACTGATTTATCTTATGTCAACAAATGTAATTTCTAATTATATAAATGAAAAGCGTACTCAAGAATAACATATATACTCTTCATGAGCTTCAGTTTATTGTAATTGGGAAACTACGAGCCCTTGGTTTTGCTGAGGCATCTGAAAAATCATTACAAGAAAATGAGACTCATTGTTCGCTCTATTTAGACGTTATTCAAATGGAGTTATTGAATATAGATGCTCTACGCATAAAATACCAAGAGGTCTTAGACCAATTAGCTAAATAAACTTAAAAGGTCATGATGAAATTTGATGAAGTTGAGGTTTTAAAAAGATTAAAGCATTACCTACCACATCAAGCTCCTCTTAAGGATTTTGTACACCATAATACATTAGGATCTTTTCAAGACATTCCTTTTGAAGAAGCAATTAGCCGGGCTTCTAAAATTTTTGGCTATAAAACATCTTTAAATATTGAAGAGTATCGTGAGTTATATAAAAAACACCTTATTAGAGAAGATATTTTAGAATGTGTTATTATTAAACGGCAAGGAAAAGAAAATGCTGATAAATGGATACACAACCTCTTTCATAAAGAATATGATAACTCTATAGGTTCTAGGATAGGTTTTTTTAGAGATTGGTGGAAAAAAGCATATCATATTGATTTAGAATTTGAGATAAATAATCTTTTATTTAAACTTTTGGGGGGCTACCTTGATCAAGGCATAGCCCAATGGCATTTTCCTTTTGATGAGCGTGGTTTTTTGGCATCAGTAAGAAATTTAGAGAATAGAAGTTTAGCTGATTTTGTAAAGACCAAGCTAGGAATGAAGCTTCTTGGGGATGAAAACATCACAATTAAGGCTTTACTTGATATCTTAGTAGCGGATGAACGTCTTTATGAAAATTATCTTTTTGAGCAACAATTTTCTCATCCTGGTTGGTCTGGAATCGTAACGATGATAGAAAAACACCCAGAATCTTTAATGGATACTCGACCAATTACATTAGAAGATGTTATTAAATTTGAATTAATTCTTGAAATAGATGCATTAGAGCATCGACAAAAAAATAAATGGAAGCCACTTAGTGAGCACCAATTTGGTAAACAAGAATATTTGTTTGCACCGACTCCTAGAACGGTAGAAGATAATGCAATTTCAATTTGGCAAGAGGCTTATGAATGGAGTTATTATGATAGTGTACTTGCGGGAATTCAAAAAATGAAAGGACATTCTCATCACAAAACAAACAAAACATTTCAAGCAATGTTTTGTATTGATGATAGAGAAGGTTCAATTAGGAGGCATATTGAAAAATTTGATCCTAATTGTGAAACTTACGGTACCCCAGGGCATTTTGGTGTAGCAATGTATTACCAGCCGAAAAGTAGTAACTTTTATACCAAGGTATGCCCAGGTTCAATTGTACCTAAGCATTTAGTAAAAGAAATTGGTGAAACTGAAAAATTAGAAAAGGATATTCATTTTTCTCAATTTTCTCACCATCCGATTTTAAGTTACCCCTATTCATTATTAGTAGGGCTGTGGTCAGGATTGATGATGTTTTTTAATATTTTCAAACCAACTTTTAGTACTATGGCAACATCTTCTTTCTCGCATATGGGCAAGAAATCGAAGTTGAGTATTGAAAATCAGAACGGTGAGCAATCAGAGGATGGACTTCAAATAGGATTTACCTTAGAAGAAAGGGTAAGTATTGTAGAAGGGGTCTTAAAAAGCATCGGATTAATTGAAGACTTTGGGAATTTAGTTTATTCAATTGGTCATGGGGGGAGTAGTATTAATAATACGCATTATGCGGGATATGATTGTGGGGCTTGTTCTGGAAGACCAGGGTCAGTAAATGCTAGAGTATTTGCTAGTATAGGAAATGATGTTAAGGTGAGAGCTTTGTTAAGAGAGAAAGGAATTTGTATTCCAAATTCTACTCAATTTATAGGAGGATTACATGATACCACCAGAGATGATTTAGAATTTTATGATGAGGATTTACTATCCGATAAAAACCGCAAACTTCATGAAAGTAACTTAATGTTATTTAATAAAGCATTGGATATGAATGCCAAAGAGCGCTCAAGAAGATTTTTTTCAATTAACTCGCACAAAAGTGCTGAAAAAATTCACAAGGAAGTGAGGAATAGGTCTATATCTCTCTTTGAACCACGACCAGAGCTGAACCATGCTACTAATGCCTTGTGTATAGTAGGGAGACACTCGTTACATGAGGATTTATTTTTGGATAGAAGAACTTTCTCTAATTCATACGATTATGAGTTAGATCCAAATGGTGAGTTGTTATTAGGAATACTTAACGCAGCTGTCCCTGTATGTGGTGGAATTAATTTAGAGTACTATTTCTCTACTGTGGACAACCAAAAGTTAGGTGCAGGCTCTAAATTACCTCATAACGTAATGGGCTTAATTGGTGTTGTAAATGGGGTGGAAGGAGATTTGAGAACAGGATTGCCTTATCAGATGATTGATTTACATGACCCTATTCGTTTGATGATGATTGTAGAGCATTACCCTGAGGTGATTTTAAATGTTATTCAACGGAATGCAAGCACATATGAATGGATTAAGAATGAGTGGATTGTTTTTGTTGTCGTACACCCTGAAACTTATGAGACTTACCGATATGATAATGGTGAATTTATTCATTATCAACCCTTAAAAAAATTATTAGACACCGTAGAAGATGTAGATTCACTAATTGAATCTCATGACAAAAATTTCCCTGTTTATTTAATTAAAAAAGCATAATGGAAAATTATATATCAATATTTATTCTAATTCCTTTTTTTGGTTTTTTGATTAACGCCATTATACCTAAAGAAGATGAAAGAAGACTAGCTCAAGTTTCATTTGTGATGTTGGCGATGCAATTTATTGGGGGATTAGGTTTTGCTATTTACTGGTTAGCTATAGGTAAACCTACCTTGTATAAAAAGCAACTGGTATTACTTCATTTAGAAGATTTTGAACTGTATATAGATTTTACCTTTGATGGTGTTACGGTTGTTTTTTTACTTGTCGGGGCTTTTATTGCTTTCTTAATTACGGCATATAGTCGCAATTACTTACACAGAGAAGATGGATTTAAGCGATTTTTTACTACTATCTTATTCTTTTATTTGGGTTATAATATGATTGTTCTTTCTGCGAATCTCACTACTATTTTTGTAGGTTGGGAAATAGCAGGGGTTTCTTCATTTCTATTAATTGCTTATTATAGAAATCGTTTTATCCCAGTAAAAAATGCGATTAAGATTTTCTCTATTTATAGATTAGGCGATATTGCATTGATGTTAGCCATGTGGTTAGGTCACCATATTTGGCATTCAAACGTAAGTTTACATGCTTATGCTAACAAAAAACTAGTATTGGATCATATTCAACACTACCCAGGTCTATCTTTGGGATTTGTTTTATGCATATTTATTGCCGCAGCAATTAAGTCTGCACAATTCCCATTTTCGGCATGGTTGCCAAGGGCGATGGAAGGTCCTACGCCATCAAGCGCAATTTTTTATAGCTCTTTAGCAGTGCATTTAGGAGTTTTAGTATTATTAAGAACTTATGCTTTTTGGATTTATGTACCGTATATGCAAGTAGCTATTATTGGGTTAGGCTTAATCAGTTTTATATTGTCTTCTATGGTAGCAAGGATTCAGCCATCTATAAAAGGGCAAATTGCATATGCAGTAGTAGCTCAAGTTGGTTTAATGATGATTGAAGTAGCGTTAGGATGGCATATATTAGCCTTGATTCATTTTGCTAGCCATGCTATGCTTAGAAGTTACCAACTATTAATTTCTCCATCTATTGTGGCTTATGCAATTAAGCAACAGTTCTTCGAGTTTAAGCCTGTTAAGAGAGCAATGCTAAACCCGATTATTAGAAATATTAGTAACTCATTATACATTTTGAGTCTTAACGAGTGGTATTTAGATAGTTTTATGTACCACCTTGTATGGAGTCCTTTTAAAACTTTAGGAATGACGTTACAAAAAATACCTGTAACAATTATAAAATGGGTCTCATTTTTTTTGGTTGTAATTGTTCCAACAATTGCAATTTTGATTAGGGTAGAATTGTTAGATGTTCCGTCTAACCTATTTTCTGCTATTACTGTAGGAATTGCTTTTATGTATATTTTAAGAATATTTACAGAGCGAAAAAGAGTATTGTATGCATGGTATAAAATCGCAGTGTTTCATTTCTTTATTGCCAGTGCATTATTTGCTACGGGTATGCCTTTGTTTAATTTAAGTTTTTATGCAGGAGGAATAACGATTTCTTACTTTTTGGGACACTTTGCATTAAATAAAATCAGAAAAGAAGAAACACATATTAGCTTGCATGGTTATCAAGGTCATTGTTACGAATACCCTGTTACCGAATTTTTGTTCTTCGTATCTATTTTAGGATTAATGGGGTTCCCTATAACCTCTGCATTTGTTGGAATGGAATTGCTGCTCAACGGTGTCGAATTACCACAAATAAGTCTTCTGGTCTTGTTGTTACTTTCTTTCTTAGTCAATGGACTTGCGATGTTACGTATGTATGTCCGTATTTTCTTAGGACCTCATATCAAAACCTACCATACTCAGGCGAGAAAATCATCTTAAAATAATAACCACATAATAAATACAAAAAGATAATGAACATCACAAAATATTTAAAATCAGACGCTATATCAGGTTTCTTGGTGTTTTTAATTGCCTTACCACTGTGCTTAGGAATTGCTAAAGCAAGTGGATTTCCGCCTATTGCAGGGATTTATTCGGCAGTAATGGGTGGTTTGTTAGTGACGTTCTTATCTGATTCTCAGTTGACTATCAAAGGGCCTGCTGCTGGTCTAATTGTAATTGCCATTGGCGCAGTACAAGAGTTAGGAGGTCCTAATGACCCTACTCATGCCAAGGGTTACGCACTTACATTGGCTATTGTAGTAATTGCAGGATTTGTTCAAATTTTATTGGGTTTAATTAAGGCAGGGAAACTAGGTGATTTTTTTCCATCATCAGTTATACATGGCATGTTGGCAGCAATTGGGATTATCATTATGAGTAAACAACTTCACTTGGTAATGGGAGTTGTGCCAGATGGAAAAGAACCTTTTGAATTGATTAAAGAAATACCTGAGAGCATTGAAAAAATGAATATAGAGGTTGCGATAATTGGCTTTGTTAGTTTATTGGTTTTGTTTTTATTTCCTCTTATCAAAAACAGAATTATAAAACGAATACCAGCACCATTGGTAGTATTGGCTATTGCCATTCCTTTAGGTTTTTATTTTGATTTAAGTCATGAGCATGATTATGACTTAGGGTCATTACATTTTCATATCGACCCTTCTCAAATGTTAGTTGCTTTACCAGACAATTTTTTTAAGGGTATTACATATCCAGATTTTTCTCAAATCACGAGTGCTACATCAATTAAATATATCATCATGTTTGCATTGGTAGGTAGTATAGAGTCCTTATTAAGTGCTAAGGCGATTGACACTATGGATCCGCAACATCGAAAAACTAATTTTAATAGAGACTTGATGGCAGTAGGATTAGGAAATAGCCTTGTAGGTCTTATTGGGGGTTTGCCAATGATTTCAGAAATTGTAAGAAGCTCAGCTAATATTAATAATGGAGGAAAAACTAAGATGAGTAACTTTTTTCATGGTTTATTTCTGTTTTTGTTTGCGTTACTAGCGGCTTCTTTAATACAAAAAATACCGACTGCCGCTCTTTCGGCGATGCTAGTTTATACAGGGTTTAAGTTAGCAGCACCAGTAGAGTTTAAGAAAGTACAAAATGTAGGATATGATCAACTCCTTCTTTTTATCACTACGCTTGTTGTGACGATTATGACGGACTTGCTTATAGGCGTAGCAGTAGGGATTGTCTTAAAAATATTATTGCACTTAATGCAAGGTGTAAGCTTCAAGGAATTACTTGCCTTTAATTGGGATATTCAAAAGGAAGGAGACAGTGAAGTCATTAAACTAAAAGGAGCGACATCATTTATGAATTATTTAAAATTCAAATCTTTTATAGATAATGAGCCTAAAGATAAAAAAATTACTTTAGATTTTTCGAAAGTAAAACTAGCAGACCATACTTTTTTAGAAAACTTACATCATTTACAAAATGATTTTATGAGAGAAGGAGGTCAATTGACACTTACAGGATTTAACAAACACCATTTCCAATCTAATCACCCTTTGGCGGCTCGTAAGACATTAGTAAATCCTCAAGTAAAGCGAGTTGATATGCAATTAAATAAAAGACAAAAATTATTTCAAGAGATTGCACCTCAGTATAAACTTGATTTTGAACCTGTCATTATTTCAGCAATGATAAAACCGTACTTAGCACCTTTTTCTATTCTATCTAGGTTCCATAGGGCACAGAATATGATGATTAGTACAGAGTCTAATTTTTCACTTTTGATGTTTGATATTATATATGATAAAATAGGTGATTTTAAGAAAGACAGATTAACAGGAACTTATGCTATTATTGACAATATTGATTCAGACACTCTTCCAGAATTTTATTTAGAACCAACTAGTTTAGTTAAAAAATTAAAAAGCAGGTACCACTTTCGATCAATTATATTAGATTCAAAACCATCATTTAATCTTTATGGAGATGACAAAAATGAGTTAGAAAATTTTTTTACACCAGCTTTGGTTGATTTCATTAGCAAACAAAATTATACAATAGAATCAAAAAGACATTCTATTTTAATCCATAGAGATAACGAAAAAATAAATCGAGAAAAAAGCATCCGCTTGTTTATTGAATTTACCAAAGAATTAGCTGATAAAATCATAGCCAAAGAAAAGAAGTAATAGTGTGTTTTGTTTGTTTTAAGTAGTAAGTAAGGGGGAGAGAAAATCTCCCCTAATTACTACTTATTTGGGAGTTGAATGATATTGGTAAACTTTCTCTAATGCCAAACTAGAGTTAATGCTCACGTTCAAGTCTTTAAGTAGTCCATCTTTAAGACTGTAAACCCAACCATGAATATGTGGCATATCATTGTGATCCCACTCTTCTTGAATAAATGATATTTTTGCTAAGTTTTTAACCTGCTCAATTACATTTAGCTCAACATATCTATCAAGTCGTTTTTCTTCATTTTCTATACTATTCAATTCACTTTCATGAAGATAATAAACATCTTTGATATGCATTAACCAGTTATCTAAAAAACCAAAGTTATCATTTCCCATCGCAGCCTGTACACCACCACAACCATAATGCCCACAAACAATAATATGTCTGACCTTTAATACCTTTACAGCATAATTAACTACACTTAGTAAGTTAGAGTCTGTATGTACAACCATATTAGCAATATTTCGCTGTACAAAAATTGAACCAGGAAGGGCATTTGTGATTTCCGTAGCAGGCACTCTACTATCCGAACAACCAATCCATAAAAACTTTGGAGATTGCTCTAATGCGAGATTTTCAAAAAAACCAGGATTATGTTTTAATGTATTTTTTACCCACGCTACATTCCCCGTTAATAAATCTTGTATAGTTTCAGCCATCAGAATATTGTTTTTTTTTTCTGATAAAGATAGTCTTATTTTTTGTAAATCATAATGTACCTAAAGCTAATTTGAAAAATGAATGCTTAATTACACACCAACATTGATCTATTTCCCCCATATAAAACTATTGATTCATAGTAGTTAAGTTAGATAATAATTTTCTAAATTTTAAACTTAAAAATTTATCCTACTTGTTTGATACCAACCTATGTTCGTTTAATTTTAGGAGAGTTTAATTCACAAATATTACTTCATTTTTTAATATAGATAAATTTGCAATATCATTGCACCTGATGGCTCGATTATCTGCCTGATGCCCTACGGGAAACCCGTAACAAACGGGGTATTTATAATCAACGATTATGTCTTTGATGATTTCATACGCACCTTTGCCAAAAGGGATTTTATTGTCGTGCATACCCGACATACTGCCAATTATCAAACCAGAAAGTTGCTCAAGCATTCCGCTTCTTTTGAGTTGCATCATCATCCTATCTATATGGTAGAGGTACTCGTCTAGGTCTTCTATAAATAGAATTTTCCCTTTTGTGTCAAGTTGAGATTTTGTTCCAGCTAGGTTTGCCAAAATAGATAGATTTCCCCCAACGATTTGTGATTTCACCTTCCCTAGTTTATTAAAGGGATGAGAGTTTATCTTGTAGTGATTTCTTTTCCCTTCAAAAATATTTTTTAATGATGACATTGCCTTTTCGTTACCTTTTTGGCTGAATAGTATGGGCATTGTGGCATGTACAGAGCTTATGTCTTGTTGGTTGAGGTGGGCGTGTAATACTGTCACATCACTAAAACCAATAATGAGCTTATTGGTTTTAATTAAAGGTTCAGTGTCGATTTCATCAATGATTTTTACTGTTCCGTAGCCACCTCTTGCACACAATATTGCTTTTACCCTTGGGTTATTTATTGCTGATTGTAGGTCTGCTTTTCGCTTTGTGTCATTGCCCGCAAATTGGTTTTCTACGGCAAATAAATTTTTACCAAACTCAACTTTATAGTCCCAAGAGACTAATATGTCCACAGCAGGTTGAAGTTCTTCTTTACTTATTTTTCGAGCAGTAGATATGATTTGTATAGTGTCTCCTTTTTGTAAAGAAATGATTGGTCTCATAATTACGTTTTAAGAAGTGTGCATTTTTTATATGGTGGGTTTTTCGATGTGAATAGTCTGTGTAGGGAAAGCGAAGTCTATCCCGAGTTCATCGGCAAGTTTGATGATAGAGATGTTTAATTCATGTCGAGCTTCTAGCTCTTCGTTCCAGTTAGCAACTTCAAAGAAGGTGTAGAACAATACGTCTAGTGAGCTGGCAGCAAATGTTGTAAATGATACGTGATATCGATGCTTTACAGTTTTGGGATGTGCCAATATAATTTCTTTGAGTCCTTTTGTGAATTGATTAATTAATTCAGGGGATGTGCTGTAGGTGGCAGATAGTGTTGTTTTATATCTTCTGATTTTTCGCTGACCAAAGTTGTTGATAGTCATATCTGCCAGCTTTCCATTAGGTACACTCACTACTGAGTCTGAGAATGTCCTAATGCGAGTTGACCTAAAGCCTACCTCTTCTACACTTCCGTCTATTTTGTCAGCGATGATCCAGTCACCTAGCTGAAAAGGTCTATCAACAAATATCATAATAGAACCAAAAAAGTTTTTGAGTGTCTCTTGAGCGGCTAGTGCAATGGCTAAACCACCAATTGAAATTCCTGCTAATATCGCTGTGATATTAAAGCCAAGATTATGAAGTGTAAATAATCCCCCAATAATAATCACAAAAGTTTTGAGAGCTTTTCGGATAAGAGGAACCAGTTGATCGTCTAAAGTTGATGTCGTTGCTTCTGCTTTTTTAGCCAAAAAACTGGTTAATATATCCACCCAGTAGTAGCAAGCTATGGTTAAGAATATAGGAGCAAGAGAGCTAGAAATTGGCACAAGGTATTTGTTGATAGAGAGAGGAAGTTGTAATACGGGAATTAACTTTGTGAGACTATAAAAAACAAAAAATAGTACGAGAGCTTTAATTATAGGCATTAGTAGATGGTCAGAAATACTGAGTTTTGACCGTAATTGAGTAGCGTAAGAAAGATTGCCTAATGTTTTTAATATGAAAACGAGGAGTTTATATACAAAAAAACCGATGATGAGTAGGATTATGAATCCAATAGACTTCCACAAGTCTAAGCCGAAAAGCGTAAAATTGTGTTGAGCGGAATTAAAATGTTTGAGTAAGTATTTAGTTCCCCAAGGATAGGTGCTTTCGTATAAAGCTGGTATGGCGTCCACCGTTTTTTTTGAGTAGTACCATTTGTTTCCTATTTTCTCTAGAAAAATCTCACTGAGACTAGAGTCTATTACATATATAGAGTTTCCCGATTGAGGGTCTGTGTAATTGGGATTGTCAGGAATTTTGTAACTATAAAGGTCTTGTGCTTTGCTATCAAGAATTTGTTTGAGCCATATTGCTCGTTTTTCTTTTTCTTTTTTGGATGTTTTTTTAGAAAACAAAACTTTAGCAGCAACACTTGGCTGGTAGTGAGGGTTTTCTAAGGAATGAAGGTGCGTTTCTACTGCGGCACGTGGAGATGATAAGTCTATCTCTTTAGCTTGTAGGAATAAAAATGAGACACTAAATAAAAAGGTGTAAAATTGCTTCATTTCTTATTCAATGTCGAATGTGTTATCGATTTCGTCTTTCCACGCCAAGAGACCTCCGTCCAAATTGTATAAATTTTGATAACCTTGAGTTTCTAAGTACTCTATGGCACTGGCACTACGTCTGCCGCTTCGGCAAATCATTACCACCTTTTTGTCGTGCTTAATTTGGTCAGTGTGAGTGGGTACTTTTGCCAAAGGAATGTGATTTCCGCCTATGTTTGCTGTTTCGTATTCGGTTAATTCACGTACGTCTATTAGTTGTACTTCTGACCCTGTTTGCAGCATTTCATTTAATTCATCTACTGAGATAGTTTTCATTTCTTTTTTTGTTTAAAGACGGAAGTAATCCGATTTAGTTCCTTTACTTTATATTCAAAATCTCCTTTTAGAGAGTTTCTAATTTCTTGTAAGTTTTGTAATAACTCATTCACATTGTTAGGTAATACGTCCTCTAGCATCTCCCGTATTCTTTTTGTAAGTGTTGGCGATTTTCCATTTGAAGAGATGGCAATTTTTAAATCTCCTTTTTTTATAACAGAACTGAGGTAGAAGTCACAAAGCTCAGGGGTATCTGCCACATTGACAAATATACCTTTCTTTTTGGCTTCTGCACAAATTTCTTTATTTACTTTATGATTGTTGTTGGTTGCAATTAAGATTAGATTGATGTCTAATAAGTCTGTTTTATCAAAAGATTTTTGTATTAATTGTACCTCGGTATATTTGTTTGCTAGTTGCACAATATTGTTATTAAATGTTTCTGCAACTACTTTAATCAACATTCCACCAGAGTGCCGGAACAAAAAATCTAATTTTTCATAAGCGATACCTCCTCCTCCCACAATGAGCATTTGTAAGCTATTTGGTTTAAGAAAAATAGGGAATAAAATGTTATGGTCTTCCATGGGTTATTTTTAAGAATACCTAAGTATACAGGTCTATTTTGTATAGTCCAAATATAATTGTATCTTTATCGGCTACAACTATAATGAATGTCATATGACTAAATTATTTACTCTTATCGGCTTAGCAATTATAAGCCTTACATCTGCCACTGTTGATTATTCAATCACTTTTAATGCGACTACCTATAACCATGGAGATACATTGTCTGTTGGTGAATTAAGTGTAGGGATTGCTTCTGATTTTGTGTTTACAATTACAAATACAGATACAGACACTTTGAAAATCTCCAATTTTTTTGTTATTGGCAGTACTGATTTTATTGTAGGACCACCATCAGAAGTAGTACTTCCTAAAGATAGTGTCTCTACAGTTAATATCAATTATACACCCTCTTGTGGACTCACTGAAAAATTTACAACCTTAACAATTGAAAGTAATGATGCTTCTCATCCAGTGTTTAACTTGGTTATAGCAGGGACAAGTGCTACGGCAATTGTTGTCGCAGATGCTGGACTAGATCAGGTTACGTGTAACCAGAATACGGCTGTTTTGGCGGCAGTGCCACCTGTTGTGGGGTCAGGGTCTTGGCAAGTGATTAAAGGAAGTAGTAATTTGAGCTCTAATATTGATGCTAACACAGGTGTTAATTTTTTATTTGCGGATACAAATATATATGTATGGACAGTAGATTATGGAAATGGTTGTCCATTGGCTTCAGATACTATCGAAATTGTTAATTCTCTAGCTCCTCAAACTGGAGCAATATCTCCCGATGATGAAGTTTGTTTGCCTTTTGATACTTTGGTTGCTTTATCCCCTTTGATAGGCACTGGTGAATGGTCATTGGAATCGGGTAGTGGTACAATTCAGACCCCAAATGATACCTTGTCGGCAGTGACTGGCTTGAGTTATGGGGTAAATAAATTTTTATGGAAAATATCTAATGGAAGTTGTCCTGCAACATATGATACACTAACGATTACACGTAGTTTAGAGGTAACGGCTGATGCTGGAAATAATGTGACTTTGTGTACTTCTTCAATTACTTTGGATGCTACTGCACCAGCTATAGGGATTGGAAAATGGGTGGGAATCTCAGGTGGAGTTTCTCTTAATGACGATCAAGACCCAAAGACTGTAGCCAGTAACCTTAATGGTACGCCTAATATTTTTGTGTGGGTAGTGACTAATGGGGCTTGTATTGCCTCTGATGTAGTTATTGTGACTAAGAATAATGATATAGAGCAATCCGTAGCGGGTAATGACCAAACAATATGTGATGTGACTCAAACGTTTTTGACAGCTACAGCACCAGTAGCGGCCGCAGGTTCTTGGGACATAATAGAAGGTGCTGCGACAATTAGTAATGTTTCATCTGCTGTGAGTTTAATAAATAATATTTTTTCTCCTAGAGTGATATTGGTTTGGGAAGTGAGAGCTTTAGGTTGTATATCTTCTTTTGATACAGTGGTAATTGTAAGAGATACTACCGCACCAGTGATTACTTGCCCTCAAGATACTACCATGTATGTTACAGCTATTGATTGTGAACTTTTTTATACTTATATAGAGCCAATTGGAACGGATAATTGTACTGATCCCACTACTGGTCATCCTTCTGGATTAGGTACTGGAGCTCTTTATCCTATTGGTGTAAGTAGCAATACTTACCTTGTGGTTGATAAGACTTTTGGTTTAACAAATTCTTGTTCATTTAGTGTTACAGTACTTGATACTCTTAATCCTATAATTACTTGTACAGATACTTTAAGTTTTGATACTGAACTGAATATATGTGAAGCTACTGTTACGTATAGTTTGCCTCCAGTGTCTGACAACTGTAGCCCTGGCTTGACTGCTGTTTTGACAAGTGGGCTTAATTCTGGAGATATCTTTCCTGTGGGGAATTCTATCTTATCATTTAAAGTAACAGATAACAGTGGAAATAGTAGCGTGTGTAATACTATTGTAACAATCACTGATAACCAAACACCAGTTATCACTTGCCCCAATGATACTACTGTGAAATTACAAACAGGGCTTTGTGAAATTGCCGTAAATTATAACCTGCCTATTTTTATAGATAATTGCATAGGTGCCAACATGACTTTAGAACAAGGATTTAGTCCTAATGCATTATTCCCTGTTGGAATCACAACTATAGAGTATAAGGTGCAGAGTGCAGAAAAAAGTGCTAGTTGTTCGTTTGATATAACAGTATTAGATACAATCATTCCTGTTATTACTTGTCCTAATGATACTATTCTGTCTAACTCTACGGGGGTTTGTGGAGCAAATTATTCGTATAGCATTATATCTAATGATAATTGTACGCTCACAACTCTTCAAACAGCTGGATCGGCTTCAGGGGATTTGTTTAATCTTGGGATGACTGTTGTTACTTATCAGGTAACAGATCAAGGTGGGAATGTAGAATCATGTAGCTTTAATGTTACAGTTAATGATGAGGAAAATCCACAAATTACTTGCCCTAGTAATATTACTATACCAGCAGATAATAGTGTTTGTGAGGCTGTAGTTACTTATGTACTTCCAAGTTTTAGCGACAACTGTATGGGTTCAGTTTTAACTCAAACAGATGTTACAGGGTTAGTTTCTGGAAGCTCATTTTCTTTAGGTTCAACAACGTTGAGCTATTTGGTGACGGATGCCGTTGGACAAACAGCTTCATGTACATTTGATGTTTTAGTGGAAGACACTCAAGGTCCTACGGTTACTTGTCCTAGTGACGCTATTGTATCTGTTGATAATGGTATTTGTGGAGCTGTTTATACTTACCCAGATTTTGTAGAAGGTGTAACGATGTTTGATAACTGTACAGGAATTACGGTTACAAAGACAGATGTTACAGGGTTTAATTCTGGTGATGTTTTTCCAGTGGGAACAACAAACCTTTCTTATGAGATTAAAGATGGCAGTGACAACAAAATAGTTTGTGCTTTTGCTATAACAGTAGCAGACGATGAATTACCGACTATTATCTGTCCTAGTGATACTATAATAAGTGTAGCCCCAGGGTTATGTGAGCGAGTATTTACTTATACTCTTCCAGTAGCAAGCGATAATTGTACAGGGTTTAATAGCGTATTTGTATCAGGGATAGAGCGAGGGAACTCATTTCCCTTAGGTTCTACAAGTATTGTTTATGAAGTAACAGACGCTAGTAATCATAAGACACAATGTACATTTGATGTCACAGTAGTAGACGATATTAAACCAACTATTAAGTGTTTAAATGACACTACTATTTATGTAGGGACTAGTTGTGATGTTGCCTTTACTTTTAATTTAGAGTCAAGCGATAATTGTACGGTATCACCAGCCATTTCATTTGTATCAGGTTTTGCTACAGGCGTTGTGCTTAATATTGGTGATTATGATTATGAGATAGTTGTAGAAGATAATGCAGGTAATGTAAGTGATACGTGTAAATTTACAGTGTCAGTTGAAGACAATACAAAACCTGTAATTACTTGTCCTAGTAATATTACTGTACCAGCAGATAATAGTGTTTGTGAGGCTGTAGTTACTTATGCACTTCCAAGTTTTAACAATAACTGTATGGGTTCAGTTTTAACTCAAACAGATATTACAGGGTTAGTTTCTGGAAGCTCATTTTCTTTAGGTTCAACAACGTTGAGCTATTTGGTGACGGATGCCGTTGGACAAACAGCTTCATGTACATTTGATGTTTTAGTGGAAGACACTCAAGGTCC
>Ga0256845_1001550_pt1 | contig 18209 bp, 13 predicted proteins | sample RiftiametaG_FD_189101 | JGI IMG/M metagenome (GOLD analysis project Ga0256845, IMG submission 189101) | Tube worm associated microbial communities from hydrothermal vent at the East Pacific Rise, Pacific Ocean - Riftia | ecosystem: Host-associated > Annelida > Integument > Unclassified ...
AATGCTTAAACCCGTGGTTATTGAAATTACGTGAGCAAATAAAATTATACCAATTGTATAAATTAAACCCGCTTCGCCAACTACCCAACCAAGACGCATATACATTATAACGCCTAATATAGTAAGTAAAGAAGGAGTGAAAACTCCTGCAAAAGCACCGTATTTTTTAATTTCAGGCATAAATAGTTTTAAATTTTTGTGTCAGCGTAAATATATTGTTTTTTTTGATATGTGGCAAATTATATCAAAGCTTAAAATAAAACTGCCTATTTGTCATTTGTAAGTAAAAATATTTCATATTTACTTGTCATTATTGTCGTAGTTTATTCAAAAATTAAGATAAAACTTAATCGGCATAAAAATTGGAAAGCCAATCGAAAATAAATTTTAAATTATACTGATTATGGAAAAAGGACAAATTAATGTTACAACGGAAAATATATTTCCGATAATTAAGCAATTTTTATACTCAGACCAAGAAATATTTCTACGAGAGTTAATTTCTAATGCTGTTGATGCAACTCAAAAGCTTAAAACTATTTCGTCGGTAGGCGATTTTAGTGGCGAAATTGGCGATACAATAATAGAAGTTAAAATAGATAAAGATGCTAAAACACTTACAATATCTGATAATGGTATTGGAATGACAGCAAAAGAGATTGATAAATTTATCAACCAAATTGCTTTTTCTAGTGCCGAAAATTTTGTTAAAAAATATAAGGACAAAGCATCGGTTATTGGTCATTTTGGTTTAGGTTTTTACTCTGGTTTTATGGTTGCCGATAGAATTGATATAATAACTCAATCGTATAAAAAAGCAAAAACTGTTAAATGGTCATGCGATGGAAGTCCGAATTATACAATAGAAGACACCGATAAAAGAGACAGAGGAACAGATATTGTACTTCATATAAGCGATGATTCTAAAGAGTTTTTAGAAGAATATAGAATTAACGAATTACTTGGCAAATACTGTAAGTTTTTACCCGTAGAAATAGCTTTTGGTAAGAAAAAAGATTATAAAGATGGTAAAGAAGTTGAACTTGACGAGCCTAATATAATTAACGATACAAAGCCAACATGGGTTAAAAAACCTGCCGATTTAAAAGATGAAGATTATAACGAATTTTATAAAAAACTTTATCCTTCAATTTTTGATGATCCACTTTTTCATATTCATTTAAATGTTGATTATCCTTTTAATTTAACAGGTATTTTGTATTTTCCTAAACTTTCTAATAATGTAGAGGTTCAGAAAAATAAAATACAACTTTATTCAAACCAAGTATTTGTAACAGATTCTGTAGAAAATATTGTACCAGAGTTTCTTACATTGCTTCATGGAGTAATAGATTCGCCAGATATTCCGCTAAACGTGTCACGTAGTTATTTGCAAAGCGATGCTAATGTTAAAAAAATATCAAATCATATAACTAAAAAAGTTGCTGATAAATTAGCCGATATTTTTAAAACTCAACGCGAAGATTTTGAGAAAAAATGGGACGATTTAAGTGTCTTTATCAAATACGGAATGCTTACCGAAGAAAAATTCTACGAAAAAGCAGAGAAATTTTGTTTAGTTAAAAATGCCGATAATAAATATTTTACATTCGAAGAATATAAAAATATTATAAAAGAGAATCAAACAGATAAAGACGGAAACTTGGTATATTTGTACACAAGCGATAAAGAATCGCAGTTTAGTTTTATCGAGGCAGCAAAAGAAAAAGGATATGATGTAATTATTTTAGACGGTCAGCTTGATACTCATTTTGTGAACACATTAGAACAAAAATTCGAGAAATCTAAGTTTGTTCGTGTTGATGCCGATGTTGTTGATAAGCTTATTCCAAAAGAAAATGCTATAAAATCTAGTTTTACAGCAGAAGAAGAGGCAGATTTGCGTCCGGTATTTAAAAGTGTTACACCTAACGAGGGTACTTTTGATGTGAGTTTTGAAGGCTTATCGGAAAATGATAATCCTGTAATTATTACTCAATCTGAGTTTATGCGACGAATGAAAGATATGTCGAAAATGGGTGGCGAACAAATGGGCTTTTATGGCGATTTACCTGATAGCTATAATGTTGTAGTAAACACAAATCATAAACTTGTTAAAGAAGTTCTTGAAGAAAAGAATGAAAAAGTAAATGCCGAACTCGAAACTGTTGTTAAAGAAATTAAAGTAGTAGAAACTGAAAAAGAATCGTTAGAAAAACTAAAAGAAGGTAAAAAAGACGAAGAAATTTCACAAGAAGAAAAAGATAAATTAGCTGAGATTGAGAAAAAAATTACAGAATTAACATCTCAGAAAGAAGCTAAACTTTCGGAGTTCGGAAAAGATAATAAGTTGGTTAAACAACTTATTGATTTAGCACTTTTGGCAAATAATATGCTTAAAGGAGAATCTTTAAACAAATTTGTGAAAAGAAGTGTTGAGTTGATTGAGAAGTAGAAAACCCAGAACGAAATAACAAACATTTAATAGAAGTTCCATATAAAAACCACTCCAAATTTGGAGTGGTTTTTTGGTTTGAATATATATTTATTGTTAAATTGTTCTATTGTTAAATGGTTAATCTTTAAATTAAAAATTAAAATTAAAAATTAAAAATTAAGAATTAAAAATTAAAAATTCATAATGTTTAATATCGTAAAAAAGGAAAAAGAACAAGTAGAAACCCGAAAAGCTACATGAATTGAGTATATTATTATAATAGATAAACTATCTTTGCGTTAAATTGATATAATATGAAAATACCATTTTTAAAAAAACCATTAAGTATAATCTTGTTAGCAGTACTAATTTCTTTATTAGGAGTAATGAGTTTGTCTTTTATTGGAATGATAATTTATGCTTTGCTTTATGACAGTCATCTTTTTTCTAATTTATCGTTTTATTTATCTGCAGATTATTCACAATCGAGTATTGTTTTGTTCACAAAGTTTATACAAATTTTTCAATCTATAGGATTGTTTATATTGCCACCTTTTGTAATAGCTTATTTTGCTAGAACCAATGTTTTTTCAGGTTTATCGTTAAATAAATATCCAAGATTATATTTGTTAATATTAGCTGGTTTAGTTATGGTTTTTGCAATGCCTTTAATAGATGTTATGTCAGAGTTTAATTCTAAAATGGTTTTGCCCGAAGCATTATCTTGGCTTGAACAATGGATGCGGCAATCAGAAGAAAATGCTTTGGAAATAACAAAAGTGTTTTTAAATGTTTCAAGTATTTCTGGTTTAGTTTTAAATTTGTTTATGATTGCAATAATTCCTGCAATTGGCGAAGAATTGATGTTTCGTGGTTTTATTCAGAATTTTATAGCAAAACGATTAAATATACATATTGCAATATTTATTTCTGCTTTTATTTTTAGTGCAATTCATATGCAGTTTTTTGGATTTTTACCACGATTAGCAATGGGAATGTTTTTTGGCTATTTGTTGCATTGGTCTGGTAGTTTATGGCTACCAATATTTGCCCATTTTGTAAACAATGCAGTAGCAGTTATTATAACTTATAAATTTGGTGTAGAAAATATGTCTTCGGAAAATATTGTAGATGATAAAACAAGCTATTTATATTTGGTGATAAGTTCGTTGTTTATAACAGCAAGTATGCTTTATACAATTTATAGATTTAGTAATTTTAATGATATAGACGAAAAAACAACAACAAGCTCGCTTTAATAAAACTAAGTGTAACTCAATTTGTTAAGTCTAAATATTGGGCAAATATCCCAATTGGGATTAAATAAATTTAGATTAAAACAGGAGCTTTTCGTTAAGACTTTAAACTGATTATTTTAAATTCAATTCTGTTGTTTAAAGCTCTTCCTTCTTTGCTGTTATTAAAACCAAGAGGTACATGTAAACCGTATCCTTTAACTTGAATTCTGGTTTTTTTTATTCTTTTAGAAATAAGATAATCGACAACAGATTGAGCACGTTTTTGTGTTAGTTCTAAACTTTTTTTCTCGTCTAAAGTGTTATCTGTGTGAGAACCAATCTCAATTATAATTTTTTTATTGGTTTTTAAAAACTCTACAAATCTGTTTAGCTCAGGATAAGACGAACTTTCTAGCTCTGCTGTTCCTTCTTTAAAAAAGATGTTGTTTAGCCTAGCTACTTGGTCTTTTTTAAGTGGAGCAAGCATAAGATTTTGTTCTTCAATTTCGGTGTATTTATCAAGATTTGTAACATCTAAAGATTTTGTCACACTGTAATAACCTTCTGCAAAAGCCATATATCCATATTCTTTTCCATAAGGGAGGATAATTTTATACGAACCATCAACAGGGTTTATTCTTGCAATACCTGCTTCAGTGCCTTCGGGTAAAATTTCATAAATAACTTTTACATCAACATCAACAGGTTGCATATTTCTTTCATTAAGAACTTTTCCTGAAATTAACACAACAGGTTTGCTTCCTTGCGAAAAGCTTAATAGTGAGCTTAGTAATAAAGCTATTGTAATAAAATATTTATACATAATACGTGTTTATTTAAAGAATGCAAAATATAAAATATTATTGTATTCTCTAAATAAAAAGATTAACAAAGTTTTAACAAAAAAATAATTTTTAGAATTCTCCTTAAAGTTATCCTAGGTATGTTTTTAATACCTTGCTTCTAGATGTGTGTTTTAATCTTCTGATGGCTTTTTCTTTTATTTGTCTAACTCTTTCTCTAGTTAAATCGAATTTTATTCCAATTTCTTCTAGTGTATGAGGTACAGTATTACCAAGTCCATAATATAAATTAAGCAATTCTTTTTCTCTTAAAGTTAAAGTGTCTAGAGCCCTGTCAACTTCTTGTTGTAATGATTCTTTCATTAAAATATTGTCAGGTTTAGGCGATTCTTTACTTTGTAATACGTCATATAAACTATTATCTTCATCATCACGTAAAGGAGCATCCATAGAAACAGGTTTTCCCCTATTAGCAAGAGCTTGTTTAACATCAATAATACTAACATCTAAATCTGCTGCTAGTTCTTCAACCGAGGGTTCTCTTTCTAATAATTGTTCTAATTTAGAAAGTGAGCGATTCATTCTGTTTAAAGAGCCTATCTTGTTTAAAGGTAAACGCACAATTCTTGCTTGTTCCGAAAGTGCTTGAAGAATAGATTGACGTATCCACCATACAGCATAAGATATGAATTTAAAACCTCGTGTTTCATCAAATCTTTTTGCGGCTTTAATTAATCCAAGATTTCCTTCGTTAATTAAATCGGCTAAACTTAATCCTTGATTCTGATATTGTTTTGATACAGAAACAACAAAACGTAAGTTTGCTACAACAAGCTTTTCTAATGCAGCTTGATCGTTTTGTTTTATTTTTCGTGCTAATTCAACTTCTTCTTCGGCAGATATTAATTCTGCTTTTCCAATATCGTGTAAATACTTATCTAAAGAGAGTTCGTCTCTATTTGTAACTTGTTTAGTAATTTTTAATTGTCTCATAGGAATATAATTTTAGAGTGTTTAATTTTACGTATAGAACCCGTATTTGTTACAGATTTTAGTGTTAAAAAATATTTTTTTTAAAAATTATGACAGTTTTATTTGAAAATGTGCATATAAATAGTTATCATTGCATTGTATTTGAATTCTCAAATAGATTTTCATTACATTTTATTTTCAGATAATATAAAATCATTTTAAAAACACATTAACATTTAATTGTTAATCAAGAAAAAGAAATCCAAAAAAATTAAATTTTTATAATAATATGTTAGATATTTCAGAACTTAATAAGTTCTTATTGCCTGAGTTGAAAAAAATGGCAAAAGAATTGAAAATTGCAAAAGTTGAATCTTTCAAAAAACAAGATTTAATCTATAAAATTATAGACCAACAAGCAATAAATGAAGCAAAAAAAGATACAGGAACAAAAGCAGAAAGTAAAGAAAAAACTGCTATTAAGAAAAGACCTCGTATCAGAAAAACAGAAAAAATTATTGTAGAACCAGAAAAAATAGAGGTTGAAAACACCGAAGACACTGTTGCTCCACAAGAAATTAAAGCAGAAAAAACATTGTTTGATGCTGTTTTAAAAGAAGAAAAACCAACTACTGTTGAAAAGGAAAAGACACTGCCTAAACCAAAACCTGTTCAACAAACCGAAGAAAAACCTAAAAAGGAAATTCAAAGAGATATAAATCCTCCTAGAAAATCGGAAACCGAAAATAATTCTAGAAATAAACCCAAAACACCTGAAACAAATTTTAAAGGTATAATTTCTATTACAGGAGTTTTAGAGATTATTCAAGATGGTTATGGTTTTTTGCGTTCATCAGATTTTAATTATTTAAGTTCTCCTGATGATATTTATGTTTCACAATCGCAAATAAAATTATTTGGATTAAAAACAGGTGATACTGTTACGGGAGTTATTCGCCCACCAAAAGAAGGTGAAAAATATTTTCCATTAACAAAAGTAGAAAAAATTAATGGTTTATCTCCTGAATTAGTTAGAGATAGAATACCTTTCGATTATTTAACACCATTATTTCCAGATGAAAAATTTAATTTAACAGGAGATGGTAAAGCAAATTTATCAACAAGAATAATTGATTTATTTGCACCAATAGGAAAAGGTCAACGTGGATTAATAGTTGCACAACCAAAAACAGGTAAAACAATTCTTTTGCAAGAAATTGCAAATGCAATAGCAGCAAATCACCCAGAGGTTTATTTAATTATTCTTTTAATTGACGAAAGACCAGAGGAGGTTACAGAAATGGCTCGTAACGTAAATGCAGAGGTTATTTCTTCTACTTTTGATGAGCCAGCAGAACGTCATGTGCGAGTTGCGAATATTGTTTTAGAAAAATCTAAAAGATTAGTAGAAACAGGACACGATGTTGTTGTGCTTCTAGATTCTATTACTCGTTTAGCTCGTGCTTACAATACAGTTTCGCCATCGAGCGGAAAAGTGCTTTCTGGTGGTGTTGATGCAAATGCATTGCACAAACCAAAGCGTTTCTTTGGTGCTGCACGTAATATAGAAAATGGTGGTTCGCTAACAATCATTTCTACTGCATTAACCGAAACAGGTTCTAAAATGGACGAGGTTATATTCGAAGAATTTAAAGGAACAGGTAATATGGAACTTCAACTCGATAGAAAATTATCGAATAAAAGGATTTGGCCTGCTGTGGATATTAATGCTTCTAGTACTCGTAGAGAAGATCTGCTTTACGACAAAGAAATGCTTAATAGAATGTGGGTATTACGTCGCTTTATTGGTGATATGAATGCTGAAGAAGCTATGCGTTTTTTATCAGAAAAAATGCAGCGAACTCGTACAAATCAAGAGTTTTTAATTACTATGAACGATTAATAAATTAGTTTAATATGGGGACTTCTAATAATTATGTTGTTCTCGTAAGGGTTTTCATAATTTCCCATATATAAAAAATCCCTTCAAAATATTTATTGAAGGGATTTTTGTTTTATATAAAACTTTAAAACTTAATTTGGATCTGCCGAGAAACGCATAACAGGTTGTTGTAAAACCACTTAAACTAAAACATGCTATTGTAAGTGCAAACTTTTTAAAACATATATGCTTATAAGTTTGCATTTACAAATGTTAAAATCATAGTTTTATGCAGACCCTAATTTGTTTTAAACTTAAATTCTATTTTAGAAAAATCATCATTAGCTTTTTCAATTTTTTGCTTTAAGTTTTCTTTATAAGCTTTAAATTTATCAGCAATATTATTATCGCTTGCTGCAATAATTTGCACTGCAAGTAAAGCTGAATTTAACGAAGCATTTATACCAACTGTTGCAACAGGAATACCAGGAGGCATTTGTACTATTGCTAAAAGAGCGTCCATTCCATCAAGCGAAGCTTTAATTGGAACACCAATTACAGGCAAGGCAGTGCTTGCAGCAATAACTCCGGGCAAATGAGCTGCCATACCTGCTGCTGCAATAATTACTTTAATGCCACGCTGTTCTGCATTTTTTGCAAATGCTTCTACTTTCTCGGGTGTGCGGTGTGCCGATAAAGCATTAACTTCAAAAGTAATTTCCATTTCTTCAAAAAGTTTCGCTGCTTTTTCCATCACAGGCCAATCGCTTGTGCTTCCCATTATTATACTTACTACTGGTTTCATATTTTCTATTGTTAAATTGTTCTACTGTTAAATTGTTCTACTGTTAAATTGCTATATTGTTAAATTGCTATATTGTTAAATGGTTAATTGTCTAAGGTCTTAAATCTAATATCTAAGGTCTCAAATCTAATATCTAAGGTCTCAAATCTAATATCTAAGGTCTCAAATCTAATATCTAAGGTCTTAAATCTAACATCTATATTTTGCTGTTAGCTCAAAAACCTTTGTTAAAATATTTTTTTCTATATCGTCAAATTCAATATTTCTGCGAGCCATAACTTTTTCTGCAACTTCAAAAGCTTTTTTTATTCCGTATTCTGTCATGCCATGAGCACCGCCCCAAGAAAACGATGCAACAAAATTACGAGGAAATCCTGAGCCAAAGATATTTGCAAAAACACCAACAACTGTTCCTGTGTTAAACATTGTGTTAATGGCTGATTTAGAGTGGTCGCCAAACATTAATCCACAGAATTGTAATTCTGTTTTAGCAAAATTTTCGGTATTGTAATTCCACAAACGAACATTTACGTAATTGTTTTTTAAATTAGAATTGTTTGTATCTGCACCTAAATTACACCAACGACCAATCACCGAGTTACCAAGAAAACCATCGTGGGCTTTGTTAGAATAACCAAAAATTACAACATTATTTAGTTCGCCACCTACTTTTGAATGTGGTCCTATTGTTGTTGGTCCGTAAATTTTTGCCAAAAGTTTTACTGTTGAATGTTCGCAAATTGCAAACGGTCCGCGAATTGCAGCATTTTCCATTATTTCTGCGTCTTTGCCAATGTAAATTGGTCCTGTTTCGGCATTTAATGTGGCAAATTCAATTTTTGCTCCTTCTTCTACAAAGATATTTTCTTTGCCTAAAATATTATTTGTTTTGCTAATTTCTTGCGATGTTCTTTCGTTTGTAATGAGCTTAAAATCATCTCGAATAGCAAAATCATTAAAACTAAAAATATCCCAAGTATTGTTTATTTTTTTTATATCAATATTGTATTCAATTTGCTTATAATTATTATTATAAATAAATTCTTTTGTGATATTTTGCTCTGTGCTTTTTATTGCAATAACAATATTTTCTTGTACTAATTGCTCGTTATCATTCAAATTATAAATCGCATTTAGCAAATCTTTATTCGGAAAAACCGACGAATTAATTAAAATATTTTCACCTAAAATTTTTAAAACAAATTTCTTTGATAAATAATCTTCGGTTAAATGAGATATTTCTTTGTTTAAATATTTCTCCCATTTTTCTTGCATTGTCAAAATTCCACATCTGATTTCTGCAATAGGTGCAGTAAACGTGAAAGGCAGAAGTTCGTTTCTTCTATTATCGTCGAATAAAATATAATTCATATTAAAATAATTTTTGTGTAAAAATAAGAATTATAAAGATAAAAGTTAATAAAAACTTTTATCTTTATTTAATGTGCTCGAATTTCCATATTATCGGAATCGATACATTTTAGCGGATAATTTGGATAAGTTTCTTCAAACTTTTTATATTTTTTTGATTTAAATTGTTTGCAATTCCACTTTATTTCCATTGCAATACCTTGTTTGTAAGATTCTTCTATAACAAAATCCACTTCTTTTCCGTCAACTGTACGCCAATATTTTATTTGCTCTTGTTCGTATTTAATTCTTAGTTGATTATAAACAAAATTTTCGAACAACATACCTTTGTCCATACGGTAATGTGGATTTTCAAATCTATTAAGTAATGCGTTTCGCATGCCTATATCATTAAAATATACTTTTGGCATTTTAATTAATTCTTTTCTCAGATTTCCATAAAATGGTTTTAATAAATCTATATGAAAACTTTTTTCTAAAATGTAAAGATATTTGTTTATGGTTTTATTATCAGTATCTAGTGTGTTTGATAATTCGTTTCCATTTACTAAGTTGCCTGTTTGGTCTGCTAATAATTGTATTAGTTTAAAAAACACTACTTCTTTTTCTATTCCTGCATCTGTTATGTCTTTTTTTAGATATGATGTTCTCAATTCTCTTAAAATCCATTTTTTATTTTCTATGTCATCTTCTAAAATAACCGCCGGATATCCACCATATGTTAGGTATTCGTAAAACAAAGAGTTGATATTTGTACCATACTGAGAAACATATGATGGTTCCATTACCATATGTGTTAAATCGTCTTTTGCTTCTTCGTAGTTTTTAAATTCCATAAATTCGTTAAACGATAATGGGTATAATTGAAAAATTCTTTTTCTTCCGGCTAGTGAATCTTTAAATTTATGATCGATATAAAATGCACTGCTTCCTGTTGCTATTATTTTTACATTGTATTCGTATTCGTCGTATAAATATTTTAAAAAATTAGAAGGGTCGTTTAGGTATTGTATTTCATCTATTAATAGGTAAATTCTTTTGTTTGTTTTTCCGTCTAATATTTTTTTTGGTGATATAGGAACGTGTTTAAATACTGATTTTACGTCATAATTTAAGTTTGATAATAGTTTTGTGTCTTCTAAGTTTAGTATTACTGCAATTTCATTTCGTTTTTTTAGGTATAGGTATAGTTGTTTAAGTAAAGATGTTTTTCCTACTTGTCTAGCACCTGTAATTATTGTATAAGTCTTTTTTGCAAGATGATTTTCTAATTGTTTATATAGATATCTGAACCTCATATTATATTTTTTATCATTGCAAATATAATAAATTATTTTGAAAAATGGATATTTTAGGAAAGTAATTCCGTAAATTATCGGATATTTTAGGAAGCTCACTCCGTAAATTATCCGATATTTTAGGAGTTGAAAAAAGTAATACTTTAATTAAATGTATATATTTTGTTATATATCAAGATATTATACTCCAATTAAATTTGCTTTTATTTAATTCTTGTAATTTTGTGTTAATTATATGGTTTTTTTCGTGTTGTAAATTTTTATCTTCATGCAAAATATCCGAAGCAACATTTCTTGCATAAGTTAATATTTGTCCATCGCTTGCAAGATTTGCAATTTTAAGTTCCATTGGCATTCCGCTTTGTTGTGTTCCGTCCATTGCTCCCGGACCACGAAGTTTTAAATCTACTTCTGATATTTTAAATCCATCGGTGCTTTCTACCATAGTTTTTATTCTTATTTTGCCTTCATTTGTTAGTTTGTGCGATGTCATAAGTACGCAGTATGATTGTTCTGCTCCTCGTCCTACTCTGCCACGTAGTTGATGAAGTTGAGATAAGCCAAAGCGTTCGGCACTTTCAATTATCATTACCGAAGCGTTAGGTACATCAACACCTACTTCTATAACTGTTGTGGCAATCATTATATTTGTGATACCTTTTACAAAATATTGCATCGATTTTTCTTTTTCTTCGGCTTTCATTTGCCCGTGAACAACGCTAATTGCATAATCGGGTGGCGGAAATGCACGGCTGATACTTTCTAAGCCATCTTCAAGGTCTTTAAAATCCATTGTTTCGCTTTCTTTTATTAGCGGATAAACAATGTAAATTTGTCGTCCTTTTGCAACTTCTTCTTTTATAAATTGAAAAACTCGTAAACGCTGACTATCGTAGCGATGTACAGTTTTTATTTGCTTTCTGCCTGGTGGTAATTCATCAATAACCGATACATCTAAATCGCCATAAAGTGTTAGTGCAAGTGTGCGAGGAATTGGTGTAGCTGTCATAACTAAAACGTGAGGTGGTTTTGTGTTTTTCTTCCACATTTTTGCTCGTTGTGCCACGCCAAAACGGTGTTGCTCGTCAATTACAACATACCCAAGATTTTTAAATTTAACTTTATCTTCTATTAATGCGTGTGTGCCAATCAAAATATTTATCTCACCAGTTTCGAGTTTTGTGTGTAACTCGCGGCGTTCTTTTGTTTTTGATGAGCCTGTTAAAAGTGCAATTTTAAGTCCAAGTCCTTCTAGCATTTTTTGTATTGAAGCAAAATGCTGTTTTGCAAGTATTTCGGTTGGTGCCATAATTGCGGCTTGATATCCGTTATCAATGGCAATTAGAGCTGTCATAAGTGCTACAAGAGTTTTTCCGCTACCAACGTCGCCTTGCAAAAGACGATTCATTTGTGTGCCTTTGGCAAAATCTGCACGAATTTCTTTTATTACTCTTTTTTGTGCATTTGTAAGTTCAAAAGGCAAATTGTTTTTGTAAAAATTATTAAAACTATCACCAACTTTATCAAAAATAAAACTTTTGAATTTATTGATTCTAACTTGTTTTAAACGCAATAGTTTTAGTTGAATGTAAAAAAGTTCTTCAAATTTTAAACGGTAGCTTGCTTTTTTAAGTGTTTCTGTATTTTTAGGAAAATGAATGTTTATTAATGCTTCTTTTAAATTCAACAGATTATACTTTTTTGTAAACCAATCGGGTAAAGTATCTGATATTTGATTATAAATTTCTTTAAATAAATTTTGTTGAAGTTTAAGAATTGCTTTTGAATTCAAAAACTTATTTTTCATTTTTTCGCTTGTGTGGTAAGCTGGTTCTAATGCCGAATTTATTTTGCTTTCGTATTTTTCTACTTCTTCAAACTCGGGGTGGGTTATGCTGTATTTTCCGTTAAAAAGTTTTGGCTTGCCAAAGATTATATATTCTTTGTCGATATTTACAGTATCTAAAACCCATTTTGTTCCTTTAAACCAAACTAAATCAAGTGTTCCTGTGCCATCAGAAAAAGTAGAATTTAAACGCTTTTTAAATTTCTGACCGCTTTCTTTAAAATTAATAAACTTACCTTTTACCTGAATATAGGCAAGTTCATTTGTAATCTCGTTTATTTTGTAAAACTTAGATTTATCAATATATTTATAAGGATAGTAATGCAATAAATCTTCGAAAGTAAAAATACCGAGTTCGGTGTTTAAAAGCTCGGCACGTTTTGGACCAACACTTGGTAAAAATTTTATTTCTTGATTTAATATATTATGCATTAATTTTTGTTTAATAATTTTTGTTTCCTTTTCCATAAATATATTGCAATTAAATATCCTGTCATTAAATGCAAATAAATCATAAAAGGTGTTTTTATCCAACTTAGTTGTGAAAAAATATTTTTTGTAGAAAAATTAGAAACAATCAAACATTGAAATAGAATAGTTGCGATATACATCAAAATAGACCAAAGTATTGCAAGTTTAATAACATATCTTCTTTTGTCTTTGGGAGTATTTTTATCAAAAATATTTATGGTAGTATCTTGATTGTTCATTTTTCTAAATTAATTGCTTATATTTTTTTACATTCGTTTTCCACATTACAAAGCTAAACAATATTCCTGCAACCAAAAAAACAACAAATTGAATTAACAGATGTTTTATTTCATAAGCTTCAATAAGTTTTTCTTTTGATAAATCAAAATCAATTAAAAACTTGAAAAACGGAGTTAATAAAGTTACGAAGAAAGCCCAAATTATGGTTGTTTTAATAATATATTGAATTTTTCCTTTTTCAATATTATTCTTCCAAATCTTAATATATTTTTCTTCTTTTTCTGTCATTATACATTTTTATTTCCAATATTAATAAAAATAATAATTGTAACAAAGGATATATTTAATAAAATTGAATGTTATTTCTTTGTTATAATAAGTATTATTAATTGTAATTTGTACATTGTTTTTAAAATGCTTAAATTTGAAACATATTATAAAAAGATGGTCACAAAACTAACTATATATAATAAATACTTGAATATTAAACGCAGAGATAAGTTTGCGTATTAAATATAAAAGAGGAATTTTCTTTTTTGTAAAGTTCGTCCTCAATTTTTTATTAAGAACTTTGCAAACTTTCAACTTTACAAACTTTAAAAATTAAAATATAATGGAATTACCATTCGCAGAATCGTATAGAATAAAAATGATTGCTCCCATAAAAAGAAGTACAAGAGAGCAACGAGAAAAGTGGATTAAAGAAGCAAAAAACAATTTGTTTAACTTAAAATCGGAGCAAGTTTTTATTGATTTGCTTACCGATTCGGGAACAGGAGCAATGAGTGAGCAGCAATGGGCTGCAATGATGCTTGGTGATGAATCTTATGCAGGAGCATCATCATATTATAACTTAAAAAATGCAATAAAAAACATTTTAGGATTTGAGCATTTTATACCAACACATCAAGGTCGTGCTGCCGAAAATGTACTGTTTTCGGTTTTGGTAGAAGAAGGAGATATTGTTCCCGGAAATTCGCATTTCGACACTACTAAAGGACATATCGAATTTAGAAAAGCAAAAGCTGTTGATTGCACTATTGACGAGGCTTTCGACACTCAGTTAGAGTACGATTTTAAAGGGAATTTAGACATCAATAAGCTTGAAAAAGTTTTTGCAGAAAACAATGCAAGTAAAATAAAATTTATTGTAGTTACTATAACAAACAACACATCTGGCGGACAGCCGGTTTCTATGCAAAATATGCGAGAAGTATATGAGTTTGCACAGAAAAAAGGAGTTATGGTAGTTGTTGATTCGGCTCGTTTTGCCGAAAATGCATACTTTATAAAAACTCGTGAAAAAGGCTACGAAAATAAAACAATTAAAGAAATTGTTACCGAAATGTATTCTTACTCAGATACAATGACAATGAGTAGCAAGAAAGATGCTATTGTAAATATGGGTGGCTTTATAGCTATGCGTAGCAAAGAATTATTTGATAAAGCAGCTGTGTTTAATATTATGTTTGAAGGATTTTTAACCTACGGAGGTATGAGCGGTAGAGATATGAATGCTTTAGCTCAAGGACTTGATGAAGGAACAGAATTTGAAACTCTTGAAAGTAGAATTAAACAAGTTGAATATCTTGGTAATAAACTAATAGAATGGGGAATTCCTGTACAAAGACCTATTGGTGGACATGCAGTGTTTATTGATGCCGCAAAACTTTTACCAAATTTACCAAAAGAAGAATTTCCTGCACAAACTTTAGCTTTAGAACTTTATTTAGAAGCCGGTATTCGTGGCGTTGAAATTGGAGCAATTTTAGCCGACAGAGACCCAGTTACAAGAGAAAATCGCTTTGGCGGATTAGAATTTGTTCGTTTAGCTATTCCTCGCAGAACATACACTAACAACCATATGGACGTTATTGCAGCTGCTTGTAAAAATGTTTTTGATAGAAGAAATGACCTTAAACGTGGTGTTAAAATTTTAAAAGAAGCTCCTATTATGAGACATTTTACTGTTGAATTGGAAAGACTTTAATGAATTCTTAATTTTGAATGTTGAATTTTGAATTGAAAAACTTTAATTCAAAATTCAAAATTCATGATTCAAAACTCAAAATTATAATAATATGATATCAAAAGAATTAATATCGCCAAAAAGCATAGTTGTAGTTGGCGGAACAGATAACATTAATGCACCAGGAGGAAAGGTGTTGAAAAATTTAATTGATGGTAATTTTAACGGTGATTTATATGTTGTAAATCCAAAAAAAGATGAAATACAAGGATTAAAAGTAAATCATACCGTTGAAGAATTACCAGAAGTAGATTTAGCAATAATGGCTATTGCCGCAAAATATATTCCAGATACTGTTAAAACTTTAACAGAGCAAAAGAAAACTAAAGGATTTATTATTCTTTCCGCCGGTTTTTCTGAGGAAAGCGAAGAAGGAGCAGCCCTTGAAAATAAAATAGTTGAGCAAATTAATAAATACGAAGGTTCGTTAATTGGGCCAAACTGTATAGGTTTGTTAAATACAAATTACAATGGAGTTTTCACTACACCAATACCAAGTTTAGACCCTAAAGGAGTTGATTTTATTTCTGGCTCGGGTGCTACTGCAGTGTTTATTATGGAAAGTGGAGTACCAAAAGGATTAACATTTAATTCTGTTTATTCTGTTGGAAACTCAGCCCAATTAGGAGTAGAAGAAGTTCTCGAGTATCTTGATGAAACTTTTAACGCAGAAACATCATCGAAAGTAAAATTACTTTATATAGAGAATGTTGATAAACCCGAAAAGTTATTAAAACACGCATCATCATTAATAAGAAAAGGTTGTAAAATTGCAGCCGTAAAATCAGGAAGTTCCGAAGCAGGAAGTCGTGCAGCAAGTTCACATACAGGAGCTTTAGCAAGTCCCGATGTTGCAGTAAATGCTTTATTTAAAAAAGCAGGTATTGTTCGTTGTCATTCTCGTGAAGAATTAACAACAGTTGCCTCTGTGTTTATGCACCCAGAATTAACTGGTAAAAATATTGCTATTATTACTCATGCAGGCGGACCGGCAGTAATGCTTACCGATGCCTTATCAAATAACGGGCTCGATGTTCCGCATATTGAAGGAGCAAATGCCAATGCTTTGTTAGAAAAATTATTTCCAGGTTCGTCGGTGGCAAACCCTATAGATTTTCTAGCTACAGGAACAGCCGAGCAATTAGGCGATATTATTGATGCTGTAAACAACGAGTTTGATAATATTGACGCAATGGTTGTTATTTTTGGTAGTCCAGGATTATTTCCTGTTTACGATGTTTACGATTTACTCGATGAGAAAATGAAAAACAGTAAAAAGCCTATTTACCCTGTATTACCATCGGTTGTAAATGTTGCCGATGAAATTAAACACTTTTTAGGAAAAGGTAGAATAAACTTCCCCGACGAAGTAGTATTTGGCGAAGCTCTTGCAAAAGTTTATTTTAACAATAAGCCTGTTGAAGAAAATATTGAATTACCAACTATCAATAATACTAAAATACGAGAAGTAATTGATAATGCAAAAAACGGATATTTAGAACCTGAAAAAGTTGTTGAATTACTTGATGCTGCAGGAATAAATAGAGCCGGAGAAGCTGTTGTTAGTTCTAAAGAAGAAGCTATTGAAAGAGCAAATGCACTTGGTTTACCTGTTGTAATGAAAGTTGTTGGACCTGTTCATAAATCTGATGTTGGTGGAGTTGTTCTTAATGTAAAAGATAACGAAACTGTTGCTGCAGAATTTGAAAGAATGATGCAAATAAAAGACACTACGGCAATCTTAATTCAACCTATGCTTTCGGGAACAGAGCTATTTGTTGGAGCAAAACGCGAAGATAAATTTGGTCATATGGTACTTTGCGGGTTGGGTGGTATTTTTATAGAAGTTCTTGAAGATGTTCAGGCAGGTTTAGCACCTCTTTCTATTGAGGAAACTCATAATATGATACAAAAACTTAATTCGTATGGAATTATAAAAGGTGCTAGAGGACAAGAAGGTGTAAACGAAAATATGTTTGCCGAAATTGTTCAACGTGTATCAGCTCTTGTAAGTGTTGCTCCCGAAATTTTTGAAATGGATTTAAATCCTCTATTAGGTAGCAAAGACAAAGTTGTTGCTGTTGACGCTCGTATTAGAATTGAGAAGTAATGTTTTATGCCAAGCTTGCTAATAAAATATAGTGAGCTTGGCAATTCTTATGTTTTTTACAAGACAGATACTCTGCTTTATAGCCAAGCTCTAAGTAAATGTATACACAACAAATAACAACTGTTTTTTTTATAATGCACTGAATACCATCTTATTTACTGTTTTTTAGTAGATACTAAACATTAATCGACTTCATCTTAATTCAATTAGTGAAGCCTTGATTATAAGTATTATAAAACTAAACTTGCAGATATCAAGGTAAAGAAATCATTAATTTATGCGTTATTTTATTTTATTTTATTTATTTTTATAAAAAATTAACAAATATTTAATTATTAAGTTACAAATAACAATATTCATTTAAAATTAGAATTATAATGAAAAATAAACTATTAAAAAATAACAGTATTGGGAAAGCTATAATGTTAATTATTTTATTAACATCATTTTTTATATTTGTGGTAGTATCAACATTTAAGATAATTAAAACCGAAAAAGATTTAAACATAAGAAAAGAAAAATTAATAGAAGTAAAAAAATCTGAATTAAAGAGTTTTGTTAATATAGCATATAAAACAATAGAGGCTAGTTACGAAAAATCAAAAAGTAATAAAGAAATAAAACTAAGAGTTGGCGATAAACTTGAGCAATCAACCGATATTTTACTAAGTTTATTAAATACGTATTATAATCAAAATAAAAATATT
>Ga0256845_1001551_pt1 | contig 18184 bp, 14 predicted proteins | sample RiftiametaG_FD_189101 | JGI IMG/M metagenome (GOLD analysis project Ga0256845, IMG submission 189101) | Tube worm associated microbial communities from hydrothermal vent at the East Pacific Rise, Pacific Ocean - Riftia | ecosystem: Host-associated > Annelida > Integument > Unclassified ...
GGTTTAGTGTCAATATTTTTACCCGTTTTTAACGCAGGTCATTTTCTTTTTGTTAAAAAAACAGCCACTATTACTCATTTTTGATAGTGTCCTTAGAAGGACATATTGCCTCGTTGTCTTCACGTAGGGTGCTCTGCATCATTCTTGTTTAGGATTAAAGACCTCATTATAATATTCATCTTCAAACTCACCATCTTTGCATAAATTAGTAGTTTCTACTTCGGTAGTTTGAAAATGAAGGTCAATCTCTTTGTGACGAGTAAACTCTGCTTCTATTTTGATAACATCAGCTTCTTGTGTAATGATTTTTTTTAGCACCAAGTCTTGCATGAGCATAACAGATTGCACATTGGATAGTTCGCAAGAGTACATTGGTCTTTTATCTGGAAAACGTAACATATACATATGTTCTTCCTCGTTAAGACTAGTAAAAGAGGATGTGGAACCTCCAAGAATAATATTATTATCCATTATCAAAGAGACCCAAGCAAAGTCATTCTTTTCATGCCCAAAAGTTTTGGAATAACGAGGCATTAATAACTTGTTTAACCTTAACACAAAAGCATCTTCCTCTGTACGCTGGTGATTATAACTACTCGAAAAACCTGTAATCACATAACCTAAATCCTTGGCTTGATGAACGCTTTTGGGTTCTTCTTCCCTGTCTCCTCCATAAGTCCTCGCCTTAATGATTTGACCGTTTTCGGGGGACAATTCAAAAAACACAATATCCCTCGACTTTACACCTATACTTTCTGAAGATCCTACCAACACAATATTACCTGCTTTATTAATCATCAAATCATCTTGATTATCATCTTCTTTACCCCCATAATGACGAGACCAATCCATCTCACCATCTTTAGACATCTTACTTAACCAGATGTCCCAACCCAAGTCTCCAAAAGAATTTGTTTCTCCTGCTATTATATAACCATCATCAACTTCTACAATATTATTGGCATAATCAATAGAGTCACTTCCATACAAGTTAGACCAAGTAACCTCTCCAGTCCTATCTAATTTTAAAGCAAACATATCATGGTCTTGAGCTCCAAATGAATTAGTCTCACCTACAATCATGTAACCCAAATCCTTAGTCTGAATGATGTCAAAACCAATATCTACCAAATCTCCTCCATAAGTAGAGTTCCACTCTATATGTCCTTGTAAGTCAAACTTAACAACCAACACATCTATTTTATTACCAAAACTAGAAGAGCTTCCTACCGCAATAAACCCGCCGTCTTTTGTGTTTTTAATCTCATAAATAGCCTCAGTTTTTTCTCCTCCAAAGCTAGACATTGATTCTATATTTCCATTTTTATCAAAAAAAGCGATATAGGCTTGTCTACCATTACCCGTACTGGTCGTATAGCCTACGGTAACAATTCTACCATTTTGCTCCACCATACTATATATAGCCTGCTTACCATGCCCACCATACTTTTTCTGAAATGGCTGTGCCAAAGTCCAAAAAGTAAGACTTAGAAAAAAAAAGAATAAAATTATCGACTTCATATACAGAGTTATTTATAGTAAAATACTACATTCTTATACAAAATGTTACTATTTAGCTTGATTTCTTTTTTGAAGTACTTTTAATACTTCCTCCAAAGAGTAATTTTTTGCTTCTAATAGAATTAAATAATGGTACAACAAATCTGCTGCTTCACCCATAAACAAGCTTTTATCATCATCTTTGGCTTCTATCACCAACTCGACAGCTTCTTCTCCTACCTTTTGAGCTACTTTATTAATTCCTTTCTTAAACAACGAAGCGGTATATGATTTATCCGTAGGATTATTTTTTCTATCCTTAATTATCGTTACTAATTCTTCTATAAAACTTAAATTTGAAATTTTCATGTCTACACAAGCCTTGTCGGCACTTTTTTAGTTTTTAAATATCTTTTTAATGCTGGAATCGAGATTTCTTTAAAATGAAAAATACTTGCCGCTAAGCCTGCATCTGCTCCACCTATTGTAAACGCATCATAAAAATGTTGCATTTCTCCAGCTCCGCCTGAAGCGATAATAGGCACATGTACCTCTGATGAGATTATGGCGTTAATTTTATTAGCAAAACCTTGCTTTACTCCATCATGATCCATCGAAGTTAATAAAATTTCTCCAGCCCCTCTATCTACTACCTCTTTTGCCCAAGAGATGGTGTTCAAATCTGTTGGTTTTGTACCACCATGCGTATGTACACGGGGTTCACCATCATACATCTTGGTGTCAATCGCCACTACTATACATTGGCTACCAAATTCTGCTGATAGCTCATTAATCAACTCAGGACGTTTTACTGCCGAAGAATTAATACTTACTTTGTCTGCACCATTTTTTAGCAAAATGGAAACGTCTTCTACCGAAGAGATCCCACCTCCTACTGTAAATGGTATGTTTACCTGTTGAGCAACTCTTCTTACTAACTCAGCTAAGGTTTTTCTTTTTTCTAAAGTGGCTGAAATATCCAAAAAAACGAGTTCATCAGCTCCCTCTTCTGCATATACTTTTGCTAGTTCCACTGGATCGCCTGCATCTCGTAAATTTTCAAAATTCACTCCTTTTACGGTTCTGCCATTTTTAACATCTAGGCAGGGTATAATTCTTTTAGTTAGCATAAAATTTCTCGAAATCTTTTAATGAAATAATTCCTTCATAATACGCTTTACCAACTATCACGCCAAATACATTCATCTCGTCTAGCTTAATAATATCATTCATAGATGCCACTCCTCCACTCGCTATCACATTCATCTTCGGAAATCTATTCTGAATCTCTTCATACAACTCAAAAGAAGGTCCTTGCAACAAACCATCTTTAGCCACATCTGTACTGATAACATGATGCAAGCCTTGTGCATGATACTTTTCTATCAAATCATATACAGGTATTTCAGTTACTTCTTGCCAACCGCTTACAGCAATTTTACCATCCTTGGCATCAGCTCCTAATATGATTTTATTATTCCCGAATTTTGTAATCCATTCAGAAAATAATTCTTCATTTTTTACAGCAATACTTCCTCCTGTTATTTGATTGGCACCACATTCAAAAGCTATTCTTAAATCTTCATCAGATTGTAAACCACCACCAAAATCTATTTTTAGATTAGTTTTAGTAGCAATAAGCTCTAACACCTTATGATTAGTGATTTTTTTATTCTTCGCCCCATCAAGGTCTACAAGGTGCAAATGCTCAATCCCTGCTCCTTCAAATGCTTTTGCAACCTCTAGTGGTTTATCGCTATATTCTTTTTTCTGATTGTAATCGCCTTGTGTAAGTCTTACACATTTGGCATCAATCATATCTATCGCAGGTATTATTCTGATTTTTGACATTTTATAATTCTATAAAATTTTTAATAATTTGCTCTCCTATGTCTCCACTTTTTTCTGGGTGAAACTGAACAGCGTAAAAATTATCTTTTTGTAAAGCTGCCGAATATTCTACGATATAATCTGTGGTAGCGATATTATCCTTACTTTTTTCGCAATAATAACTATGCACATAATACACATAAGACTCATCACTTAAACCTTTGAACAAAGGATGGTCGTTAAAACGAATAGTATTCCACCCCATGTGTGGTACTTTCTCTCCCTTATTTATCAAGAAATGTTTTACTTTTACGGGGAATATTCCTAGACACTCAGTATCTCCTTCTTCCGAATGCTCACACATCAATTGCTGACCTATACAAACTCCCAAGAAAGGTTGTTTTAGTGTTGGTAGTAATTTATCCAACCCTCTTTCTTTTAAATGTCGCATCGCACTGCTTGCCTCTCCTACCCCTGGAAAGATTACTTTATCTGCTGATAATATCTCATCATGACTACTTGTAAGGATAGGTTCTATCCCAATTCTATTAAGTGCATAAATCACCGATTGTACATTTCCTGCATTATATTCTACAATTACTATTTTCATAAAACTCCTTTAGTACTCGGTACAGCACTATTTCCTTCTTCTTTTCTTTTTGCCATTTTTATTGCTTTCGCGAAAGCTTTAAAAATGCTTTCTATTTTATGATGATCATTATTGCCTTCGGCTTTAATATTTAAATTACACTTTGCCGTATCCGAAAAAGATTTGAAAAAATGAGAAACCATTTCAGTTGGTAAATCACCCACTATATCTCGTCTGAATTGTACATCCCAAACCAACCAAGGTCTCCCCCCAAAGTCTATACCAACTTGTGCTAAACAATCGTCCATAGGTAATAAAAACCCATACCTCTCTATTCCTTTTTTAGACCCTAAAGCCTGAACAAATGCCTCGCCAAGAGCCAAGGCAGTATCTTCTATTGTGTGATGCTCATCAATATGTAAATCTCCTTTTACTTTTATAGTTAAATCAGAATTGGAATGCCTTCCTATCTGATCTAGCATATGATTAAAAAACTCAAGACCAGTATCTATATTGGTTTGCCCAGTTCCGTCCAAATTGATTTCAATCAAGATATCCGTTTCCTTGGTTGTACGGCGTACTTTTCCAATTCTACTATTGTCAGCTAGATAGGTATAAATTTTATCCCAATCCATAGACACAAATGTAGCTTCATCATAGCTCTCATTGGCTATATAGATAGACTTAGACCCTAAATTTTTGGCCAATTCTACATCTGTTTTTCTATCTCCTATTACGTATGAATTTTCTAAGTCATAACGTTCTTCATCAAAATACTCTGTCAGCAACCCTGTACGAGGCTTTCTAGTTGGTGCATCTTCTTTTTCAAAAGTTTTATCTATATGTTCTTTTTTAAACGTGACTCCTTCCCCTGCCAATGTCTTGAGCATTTTGTTATGGGCAGGCCAAAAAGTATCTTCTGGATAAGCATCTGTACCTAATCCATCTTGATTAGTCACCATCACCAATTCAAAATCAAGGTTCTCTTGTATCTTTTTCAATACAGAAATAACTTTCGGAAAAAACTCTAGTTTCTCTAATGAATCTACTTGATAATCTACTGGAGGCTCAATGATAATTGTACCGTCCCTATCTATAAATAAAACTTTCTTTTTCATACTCTAGCAAAAGTAAAGTTTTCAATCATCAAGTACAAATGAGAGGATGAATTATAAATAAACTCTTACATTTCAAACCTTTCAAAAAATACAACTTTATTCCCTATAAACTATCGTTTCAAAAACTCTTCCTTAAAAAAAAATTATCCTACGACAAAATGATAATAGTGAAATTTTGAAAATGACAATGAAATCACTAAATTCAACGCATCTAATAGATTTTACTATTATAACACATAAAAAAATAAACATCAAACTATGTCTGACAAAGCAATACTCTCATACGACGGAAAATCGTACGAACTCCCAGTAATAGAAGGTACAGAAAATGAAAAAGCTGTAGATATTTCAAAACTGAGAAGTCAAGCTGGATTAATCACAATCGATCCAGGATATAAAAATACAGGATCTACTAAAAGTGCCATTACTTTTTTGGATGGTGAAAAAGGAATCTTACGTTATAGAGGGTATTCAATTGAAGACTTAGCCGAAAAAGCTTCTTTTATAGAAGTTACTTATCTTTTATTTTATGGAGAACTGCCCACAGCATCTCAACTAGAAAAATTTGAAGCGAGAGTAATAAAACACTCAAACTTACCTGACGGAGTAGAAAAAATAATTGAAGGATTCCCTAAGTCTGCTCATCCTATGGGAGTTTTATCAGCAGTAGTTAGTGCTTTAACTGCTTTCTATCCTTCTTCTTTAGATAAAAATGCAACAGCAGAAGAGATTGACACCGAAATGATTCGTTTGTTTGCTAAATTTCCTACGATGTCAGCTTGGATTTCAAGAAAATCTAAAGGTTTGGAAATCACACAACCTACCAACGAAGAATTTTGTAGCAATTTTTTATCGTTAATGTTCAAAAACCCTAACGAAGATTATAAAATTAACCCAGTTGTTGCTAAAGCAATCAATACATTATTCATCCTTCATGCTGAGCACGAGCAAAACTGTTCTACTTCTACAGTAAGAATGGTTGGTTCTTCTCATGCAAGTTTACATTCTTCAGTTTCTGCGGGTATTAATGCTCTTTGGGGGCCTCTTCATGGTGGTGCTAATCAAGCAGTAATCGAAATGCTAGAGGCCATCAAAGAAGATGGTGGAGACACAAAAAAATATTTAGCGAAAGCAAAAGATAAAAACGACCCATTCAGACTAATGGGATTCGGTCACAGAGTTTACAAAAACTTTGATCCTCGTGCTACAATCATCAAAAAAGCAGCGGACGAAGTACTAGAAGCCTTAGGAGTGAACGACCCAGTATTGGACATCGCAAAAGGATTGGAACAAGAAGCACTTAATGATGAGTATTTCAAATCTCGTAACCTTTACCCTAACGTTGACTTCTATTCAGGTATTATATACCGTGCTTTAGGATTAGATTCTTCATTCTTTACTGTGCTATTTGCTATCGGTCGTGTACCAGGATGGATAGCTCAATGGAAAGAGTTAAGAGATAACAACGAGCCTATCGGAAGACCTAGACAAGTTTATGTAGGAGAAAATTTAAGACCATTTAAAGATATCAACAATAGATAGTCTATTATTCTACAAATAAAAAGACCTCTTTGAATGAATTCAAAGAGGTCTTTTTATTTGCAACAATTATATGTCTTTTAACTAATTATAGGATAAATCATTTTAGTACCACTTTTTTCACTATTCGTTGTCCTTCTATTTCTATCAATACAAAATACAATCCAGAAGGCAACCCTTTAAGATTTAATCTCTCTGCTACATCATTGCTACGAAACACGACTTTTCCCTTAGCATCAATAATTTGTAATGACTTCACATCATCCGCACTAGGTAAATTCAAGAAGATCACTCCTTCTGTTGGATTAGGGTAAATCCCACCTTCATTATTACTATATTCTGTTATTGACCCTGTGCAAACCGTTAATTCAGCAACAGCTTCTGCTCTTGGGCTAATACAAGAATTTGACATGTCTGCAATTTTCCAATTGTACAAATAATAATAAAAGCTACCACCTCCACCTGACGCTGTACTAGAAGTCAATGACACTATCCCCGGCACAGTATATGGATAACTCACACCACTATTACTTCTAAATAAATCTGCACCAGTAGCAAAGCCAATCCTCATATCCACCCCCACAGGAACCTCTAAACCTAAATCAATTTCCTGCTCTCCATCTTTAATATTTATCACTCTTGACTCAATCAAAACATCATTGGCATCAAAAAGTTCTAAAACTCTATTTTTAGTTCCTGATGCGTAAACAGTTACTTTTTCAAGAACAAAAGGTTTTTCCGCAGTAAATACCGTATAAAAACCACCTACATGGAATTTACCACTACCAATATTATTATCAATCGCACCAACACTATACCTTACTATTCCTTTTACTTCTTCTACATAATAGCTTTGGGTATTATTAACTACAGCAGTATACACTTCACCCTTCCCTACTTTATCTCCATCAACAATAGAATTGTACCAAATCAAACTCCCACCATTCCCTACAGCTTTCAAATCAAGTTCAGATCCAGCTTCACAAACCTGTCCTCCCTCTACCACTGGTGCATCATTATTTATAATTTCAACTACTAATTCAGAAAGGGGAGAAGTACATGACGTTGGGGATCCTGGGACTTCTATTTTCCAATCATACAAATAATAATAATATAAATTACCAGCAGAACTAGACGTTATAGATAATGCATTACCAATATTATAAGGATAAGACACTCCATCATTATTTCGATATAAATCTGAACCGTTCTCAAACCCTATTTTCAAATTTGTACCAGAAGAAATTGGCAAATTTAAAGATATACGGTTTTTACCATCTATCATAGAAATCACTTCTGTATGTAAGACTACGTTACTCTCATCTAACAATCTTAAAGTTCGGTCTCCTGCACCACTTGCATACACTGTTACTTCTTTTAAAACTATATTTTGATAAGTATCAAAAAGCAAATTTTGATCCCCAGAAAAAAACCCTCCGGTCCCTATACTACTATCTACTGCTCCACCCAAATAATCAAAATTCACAAGTTCCTCAACGAAATAACTTGTAGATTGAGATACATTTAAAACCTCTAAAGTATCCCCAGTTCCTAATATATTAGTCTTTTGAGAATCATCATACCATACCAAGACACCATCAGTTTCATGCTTAGTTGCTTTCAATACAAAATCACTACTACCACAGCTAGTAACATTAAATATAGCGGGGGCTAAACTTGCTACAATATCAAGCTTAAGAACATTAGATTGACCTGATGTATTTCCATCTGAAATAGTTGCATAATACTTTCCTGATACTGAAGCTTGGTATGTAGAATTCGTTTCATTAGGAATAGGATTACCATCTACATACCATTGATATGTAAGAAGACTTTGATCGATAGAACTTGTCGCCGTTAAAATAGCAACATCACCATTACACCCTGTAGTTTTAGTTGAACTAATTGCAGCGGAAATACCTTCTCCAAATAAATCACTTTCCCAAATACCCCGACCATAGGTAGAAATTCTTAACAATCTAGAGGCATACTGAATCTCTAACTCTGTCACCTTAACATTAGGTAATCCATTACCATAATTGACCCAAGTAGTCATCGTATCATTACGATAATATACTCCTTTTGAAAGTCCCGCATAAATCCCATTTTGACTACCATTATCCCAAAACACACATTCCATTCCTATATTAGGTAGATTTCCTGAAATCTCAGTCCAACTAGTTCCCGCATTCAGCGTTTTATAAATACGAGACCCTGTAGTTGCTATAACCACTTGTTTCTCATTATCTGGGTCAATAGAGATATAATTCACATTACCACTAAACCCTGTTCCTATTGCAAGCCATGAAGGATTAACAGACCTCCCATTAGTTGTCACCCACATATTTGACTTCCGAGCTACGTATATATAGTTATTATCCGATGGAGAAATTTTCAACTCATCTATATTACCCCCAAAATCAACGGTGGAGGATAAATTTTTCCAAGAACCATTCTCTCCACCTGTTTTATGACGATATAAATTTTTATAACCAGCGTAAATCCAGTTATGGTTAACTGGATCAATTTCAAAAGGTGTCACCCAATTACCTTTATTTTCTGGCTTAGGTATCGAAAAACGTGAATTTCCCCCATTCGTACTTTTATACAGTACACCAAATTGAGAAGATCCGTAAATAATATCTGTATTCGTATAATCGATAAATCCTTCCATACCATCAGCACCTAACCATTCTATAAACTCATCACTTTTATTTTTCATAATATTAGTACCATTATCTTGAGCCCCTCCCACTAACATATTTTCATCTGTAGCAGAGTTTCCAAAACGATAATATTGCCTTACAGCTAAACCATTTCTTGTTAGGTCTGTCATGTTGTTCCCCTTATTACTACTTCTAAATATACCACCATCTGTTCCCGCATATAACTTACCACCTATATACTCTAACACCTCTACATCTGCATGAATATATGATGGGTCACCAGGATTAGACCATTTTGCCATTTTAACCCATGTTAAACCACCGTCTAAAGACCTAGAATAATCCAGTCCCCCAATATGCACCTCATTAGCATCAGCGTGTGATACAGCAATGGCTATATCTCTATCCCCCTGCGAAAAACTAATCTTATTACCTATTCCTGGACTATTTTTATCTATTACTACCGAAAAAGAAATACCCGAATTTACTGATTTATAAATACGCCCAAACTTACCACTAGCTGTTTGAACTAAATAAATAACTTTTGAATCAGCCTCTGTAACCGCCATTTTCATCTTTTCAGAAGAAACAAACCCAGTATTTACAGTAGTAAAAGTCAATCCACCATCTATAGATTTTTGAAAAACTCTATCACAAGCATAAATTGTGGACAAATCACCTGATTTAAAATCTAAATCTTCCGCCCTTACAGTAGACACTCTTGAAAAAGACACCCCAGAATCCGTAGAATAATAAATTCCCTGTCGAGTAGCTATCCAAATTTTATTCGTTTCAATCGGGTGAATTAAAATCTCCTTTGGAGTACCTGAAAGCCCACTGCCCACTTCAAACCAAGAATCTCCTTGATTAATTGACTTCATTAATGCTCCAGAAGAGTTACCATGATAAACAATATCGTTATTCAACGGATCTATAGCAATTGCCCAAACCGACATATTTAATAAATCATCTCCTACTGGAGTCCAACTTTGCCCAGCATTTTCCGATCTCCAAATTCCTCCACCTGGAGAACCTGCAAAAATTAAATTTTGACTATTTGGTTCTACCGCAATTCTAACAATTCTCCCCAATCCTGGCGCCCAACTAGAACTCCTACTCCAACTCTTAGGTCCTAATTCCATCCAATTTGCAACAGGAGTTACAGCCATTGTCCTTGCCTCATAACTAGACATAAACCTTTTCTGCTCCTCTCCTTCTTCCTTTGCAGTAATTACAAAACCTCCCGAATCAAGATGTCTTTCTGCCCAATACTCCCACCTTTTATATATCTTATAACCAGACCCTTCTTCTGTTCCCACAGTATCAAAATAAGCCTCAGCATCAACCCGTATTTTATGAAAATCAATACGGGATTCCTTTTGAATTAATTCAAGAATCTTTTGTGCATTAACCTGAACTGACAACCCCAAAGAGAGGAAAATAAAAAATAGAACTCGACGTATCTTATAACTATCCATAACAATTACATATTTTTATTTTAAACAAAAACAATTTAACATGTAAAACATAGAAAAGCAAATAAAACCACCACATTTTTGGATAAGAACCAGAATAACTACAACCAAATTACTTAATCATATGTTTCGCTACTCGCCCAGACACACCCGCATCACCCATGTTAGCCTGTAATTTAGCATACTCCTCTAGCATTACACTTCTATCCTCGCCATTAATAATAATACTTTGTAATTCCATCACTATATTATCCACCGTAAATTTTTCTTGCAATAGCTCTCTTACAATCATTTTATCTGCTACAAGATTCACTAATGCTACATAATCAATTTTAATCACCATCTTTACAATACTTGCTGTAATAAAACTAGTCTTGTATACCACTACTTGAGGGATATTAAATAACGCCGTTTCTAAAGTAGCAGTACCAGAAGTAACGATAGCGGCCGTAGAGTGACCAAGTAAATCATAGGTTTGATTATACACCACTTTTATATCCTTACCACCCAAAGCTTTAGCGTACAACGATTCAGGCAAATGACTCACCCCTGCTATCACAAACTGAAAATCTGGAAACTGTTCTACCACTTCAATCGCCTTGCTTAAGATATTTTCGATTTCTTGTTTCCTACTACCTGGCAGTATTGCTATAATTGGTTTATCCGAAATTTTATTCCCTATCAAAAACCTCTCATTTGGTTTATACGCCAAAATTTCATCTACAATAGGGTTTCCCATATAATAAGTTGGTAAGCCATAAGAATGAAAAAAAAATTCTTCAAAAGGCAATATACAATACACCCTATCCAAATACCTCACCATTTTATAAACCCGCTTGGTATTCCATGCCCAAACCTTAGGTGCTATATAATAATACAACTTTATTCCCTTACCATCAATTAAAGGGGCAATTCTCATATTAAACCCGCTAAAATCGATAAAAACAACAATATCTGGTTGCCAATTTAGTACATCTTTAGCACAAGCCTTTATCTTTTTTTTTAGGGTAAACACATTTTTAAAAACCTCCCAAAAACCCATATAAGACACATCGGCATAATCGGCATACAACTCTCCCCCCTGCCTCACCATCCCCTCACCACCAAGGTACCTAAACTCTGCCTCGGCATCATTCTCTTTAATCTCCTTCATCAGGTTTGATGCATGCATATCACCTGACTTCTCCCCTACTAATAGATAATACTTCATAAACTATTTGTGAAACCCTCCATAATACTCTACACTGTTACGCTCTGTTTCGTACAGTTTTATACAATGTAATTCCCCATCGCAAAGCTCCTTTATTTTAGGTGCTAATATCTCCCAAAACTTCAACACAATACTCTCAGTACTGGTCATCACCCCTTGCATAAAGTCCACATCAATATTAAAGTTTTTATGATCCACTTTATCTGTGATTTCTTCTTTTATCAACTTACTTAGCAATTTCAAATCTATCACAAAGCTAGTCTCTGGATTTGGCTTACCTTTTACCGTCACATACAAATCATAATTATGCCCATGCCAATTCTCGTTCGCACATTTCCCAAAAACTGCCTCATTTTTCTCTTGACTCCAAGCTGGATTTCCTAATTTATGTGCAGCATTAAACTGTTCTTTTCTCGTTACGTATAACATATTTTTAATCAAAATTTTTAAAATTATTCTTTGGGGCATCCCTATACTTCCTTTCCAGTCAGTATAGGTCGGGTCATCGCTACTCAATCTTTTTTTTATGCCTTTTGTACTTCGATTAGCTCAGTATCATAAAAAAAAAGATTTCAAACAAACCGCTCTACCCCTATGCCATACAGCAAAGCTGTTGCACATCACACTAATTTACTAAAACCCTCCCAAAACACAATCTTAAACGTATTTTTTATTATTTTTACATCGTAAAAGAAAAAAACAATGATAGTAGTAACAGGAGCAGCAGGATTTATAGGGAGTTGTGTCATCAGCAAACTCAACCAAGAAGGGTTTAATTATATCATCGCAGTAGATGATTTTTCATATCCAGAAAAAAACAAAAACTTAGATAACAAAAAAATACAAGAGCGAGTACACAGAGATAATTTTTTCACTTGGCTTGACCAAGATAAAAACAATAGATTAGTAGAAGCCATCATACACATGGGAGCACGTACCGACACTACCGAGTTCGATACCGAAATATTTGACCGACTCAACCTCAACTATACCAAAGAAATATGGAAACGTTGTATCAACTATCAAATCCCTTTAGTTTATGCATCATCCGCAGCTACTTATGGTGGAGGGGAGCGTGGATATGATGACAACGAATCCACCATTCCTCTACTAAAACCACTTAACCCCTATGGAGATTCCAAAAATGATTTTGACATTTGGGCATTAAAACAAGACAAAAAACCATTCTTTTGGGTTGGACTAAAATTCTTTAACGTGTATGGACCTAACGAATATCACAAAAGCAGAATGGCATCAGTGGTCATGCACACCTTTAACAAAGTACAAGAAACTGGAGGAATGAAACTCTTTCGCTCTCACAACCCTAACTATAAAGATGGTGAGCAACTACGAGACTTTGTATACATAAAAGATGTTGTAAACGTGATTTTTTTCCTCATCAACCACCGAAAAGATTCAGGAATATATAACCTCGGTTCTGGTAAAGCACGTACTTTCTTAGATTTGGCAACTAATACCTTTACCTCTATCAATAAACCTGTAAACATTGGCTTTATTGACACTCCCGCCGATATCAGAGAAAAATATCAGTACTTCACAGAAGCCAATATGCAAAAACTCAAAAACATCGGATACAGTATTCCTTTCCATACCCTAGAAGAAGGTGTGAAAGATTATGTTCAAAATTACTTAACAGAGAAAAAATACTATTGATTTAATCATAAGAAAATACTAGCTCCTAGGATGGCTTAGGGATTGAAGCAATTGTTTGAAATCCTTCCCGTTTTTTTTCGGGAAGATTGAGTGCGGAAAGCCCGACTATACGAACTTTTTCGGTGAGTATAGGAAGCCCCAAAGAAAAAAACAAGAATAGCATTTAAGACTGTAATATTTATTTCTTTGCTAGAAAGTCTAAAATCTTGTTTATATTATCGGTTCAATGAAGAGAAGAAAAATATTTATACTGTTGGTATTGCTAATAGTTGGTATTGCAAAAGTAATGGCGACCCACCTAAGGGCTGCCGATATCGTAGCAATACATCAAACGGGGAAAACATACACAATTCAGTTGACCGTATACACCGATGCTGAGTCTGTAACTGATGGATCTGGGCACGTAGATGCAGGTGAAGCAATCATTAAGGTAGATGGGAAAAACTTCACAGTAAACAGAAGTGGGGTAAGTAACATAGGTAATAATACTTTCAAAAATACTTATGAATTGACTTATGAGTTCTCTGCTTTTGACCAAAATTACATCATATCGTACCGAGGGGAATTGAGGAATAATGGTATTGTAAATATGGCATCACCATCAGATCAAGAAGCTTTGTATGTAGAGACTTTTGTACGAGTAAGTAGCGTATTTACTAATGAAGCCACTCCTCAATTATTGGTAGACCCAATCGACTTGGCGGCAGTTAGCCAGACATTTACCCATAATGCTGGGGCTTGGGATGCTGATGGAGACAGTCTTTCGTATAAACTCATCACACCTAATACTAGCCAAGGGATTAACGTCAGTAACTACCGTTTTCCAGACCACCCTTCTTTTGGGAACTCTAACTTTAGTTTGAACCCTATCTCTGGTACTATTACTTGGGATAGCCCTCAACAACCTGGAGAGTACAATATTGCTTTTATGATAGAAGAATGGAGAAATGGAGCTAGAATTGGTTATGTAGTACGTGATATGCAGATATTGGTCATAGACTCTGACAATGAAGCGCCTCAACTGATCCTGCCTAAAGACACTTGCCTGGCTTCTGGAACACTGTACCAAGGAGACATCATCGCTTTTGACCCTAATGACAACACAATCACACTAGACTTTGAAGGGGGGCTACCTTTTGAGGGGGCTACTCACAATCCTACCCGAATATTGAACGATAGTATTACTAGTGTAATGAGCTGGGATATTGATTGTGAACACATTCGGGCATCCCCTTACTTTGCTGTTTTTAAAACAGAAGACAATCACCTTATTAAACTCTCTACAACTAAGAATTTTGCTATAACCGTAATTGGAAAAGCTCCTCAAAACCTAGTCTCAAACCCTGTTAATGATAGTGTACAGTTAACTTGGGATGCTTACACCTGCAACAAAGCTTCTAATATCAAAATTTGGCGTTCGGAATGTGATGCTTCTGGTATCGACAGAGATGTGTGTACATCTGGAGTGCCTAGTGATTGGGGCTTTGAATTGATTGCCCAACTTAGCCCTGACAAAACAAACTTTACGGATGATAACAATGGCAATGGGCTTACAGAAGGTCTCAAATATTGTTATTTAATCAGTGTTAACTTCTCAGTGTTTAAAGGTGGTGGTGAGAGCTATGCCTCTAACCTGTCTTGTGCTAATATGCGTTTAACTTCTTCATTAATCTCTTCGGTATCGGTAGATAAAACTGATAAGGTAAATGGAGAAATCACAATAGAATGGGAAGCCCCTCTAGACCTAGATGCTGGTACGGTTTCTCCTTATCGCTACGAGCTGTTTCGAGGAAACACCTTGATTTTTTCTCAAACGCTTAGCTCTCTGGTGTCAATGACTTACACAGATACTCCTCTTAATACAGAAGAAAATACCTATCATTATCATGTGGATTTATATGATGCCAATCATCTGTTAAGCTCTTCTATTCCTACTTCTTCTGTGTTTTTGGATAGTAAAATAAGGTCTAATGCTTTAGACTTAAATTGGGATGTGGCCAACTCTTGGCAAAACTTAGACACTTTATACGATCATGTTTATCAAGTTACGGCTACTAACACCATTTTGCTTGACAGTATTCCTGCTACTCAATTTTCTTATCCTATTGAGAACTTAGACAATGGGACAGAATACTGTTTTTTAGTTTTGAAACAATATACTGTTTGTCACGATAGTATTAAACAAGTTTTCTCTAGCTGGTCTAACTTACATTGTAATACTCCCAAAGACACCATTCCTCCTTGTAGTCCTACCTTAAGTATCATTAATCCTTTATGTGCAGTTTTTGATGCTACCCCTCCTTATATAAATGCCCTTAACTGGATCATCACTTGCCCAGAAGATGTTCTTGAATATGAACTATATTACTCGACATCAGAAGATGGGGATTTTAACCAAATAGCAACGGTTACTCACCCCAATCTTATCTTTAAACATACAGAACTCAGGACAATGGTTGGCTGCTACAAAATAAGGGCAGTAGATGAATTTGGCAACAAAGGGAAGTTTTCTAACACCGAGTGTCAAGATAATTGTGAGTATTATGAACTCCCTAATATCATTACACCAAATGATGACGGGAAAAATGAATTATTTATCCCATTACCCTCCCCTCGTTTTGTGAAAAATGTAACATTCTCTGTTTATAATCGCTGGGGGGACTTGGTCTTTACACAAAGTGGTGATATTGATATAAAATGGAATGGGGAAAATCACAGTGGTGCAAAGCTCAGTGACGGGGTTTATTATTATGAAGCTATTGTAGAGTTTGATAAATTAAAAAAAGAAGAACAAACAAAAATAATAAAAGGATGGGTGACAATAGTAAGGTAAATTCAATGAATTGGAATCAATTACTATCTGTCAAACGATTGGGCTTAGAAGGAGTCAATCAATCTTCTCGAAAAAGAACAGAATTCCAGAGAGACTACGACCGTGTTATTTTTTCATCTCCTTTCAGGAGGTTACAAAACAAAACACAAGTCTTCCCCTTACCAGGAAGTGTTTTTGTACACAATAGATTGACCCATAGCTTAGAAGTAGCCAGTGTGGGTAGATCTTTGGGGGCTATATTGGCAGACTCACTCGAAACAAGACTTTCTGACAATATATTAATACGAGAAATTCCATCAATAATTGCCACAGCCTGTCTCGCCCACGACATGGGTAATCCTCCTTTTGGTCATAGCGGAGAGGCTGTAATGTCACGTTATTTCACATCAAAAGAAAAAGAATACAAACAATTATTCTCAGATGAAGAATGGGCTGACATTACTCACTTTGAAGGAAATGCCAATACTTTAAGGCTATTGGCACATCAGTTTTCGGGGCGTGTAGAAGGTGGATTACGACTCACTTATTCTACTTTGGCTTCTATTATCAAGTATCCATGTTCTGCTGAAAATGGACATAATAAAACAAATATACACCGCAAAAAATATGGTTATTTTCAAGTAGACAAACCTATTTTTGATAAGCTAGCAAAGGAATTAGGCTTGATAGCTATAGATGAACAGGGAAGTTATGTACGCCATCCTTTGGTTTATTTGGTAGAGGCTGCTGATGATATTTGTTACACAATTATTGACATAGAAGACGCTCACCGCTTAGGTGTGCTATCATACCAAGAAACATACGATTTATTATTTAATTTTATAGAGAAGGTTTCTGAAAACTTAAAGCGTACATTAAACGAGCTTAAAAATGATCAAAATGAACAAATAGCTGTACTCAGAGCCACGGCAATTGGTGCATTGATTCAACAATGTGGAGATGCTTTTATTAAGCACGAAGAAGAGATTTTACACGGAGAATTCAATCAAGCCTTAGACAACTGCCTTACAGGTTCGGTAAAAGAAGCTTATGCTGCTATTAGAAAAATATCTCCCGATCGTATTTATAATGCTCGGCAAGTAATAGAGGTTGAACTAGCTGGGCACAAAGTACTCGCAGGACTAATGGAAGAGTTCATTCCAGCGATACTAAATCCTGATGATGAAATTTCTAAAAAGTACATATTCCTTATTCCTAAACAATTCCAGACTGATTCTACTTCACCATACTTAAGGGTAATGGCAGTTTTGGATTTCATATCAGGTATGACAGACTTATATGCTGTAGATTTGTATAGAAAAATAAAAGGCTTGAGTTTATAGCCGTCGCCTATTTCTCTACAAAAGAAATAAAAACAAAGCTAAATCATTGATTAATTACAAATATAGGGGCTTCGTATCCAAGACTCTTTCTTAGTCTGTTATTTAATATAAATTCTATTCCCTCTTCTTTTTTGTAAAAGATAGGTAAATCAATATTGTGACCATCCGAAAATACGGACTCTCACACAAGTGCGATCAAAACAGGTGCTTTACAATATATAAAGCACCTGTTATACCATATTGACTATAATCTACGTCAATTATCTTGTTTGTTTTTCACATTCTAAGACCGTTGCAAGGTAAGTAGTTTATTTTTCCAAAATTTTGTATCTTTATGCTATGCGAAAAACAAGTCACCAAAGCTTTGCAGACACTATCTGCAATCCAAGAACGAGAAAAATAAAATCCACCTTTTTTAAACAGATGAA
>Ga0256845_1001552_pt1 | contig 18180 bp, 17 predicted proteins | sample RiftiametaG_FD_189101 | JGI IMG/M metagenome (GOLD analysis project Ga0256845, IMG submission 189101) | Tube worm associated microbial communities from hydrothermal vent at the East Pacific Rise, Pacific Ocean - Riftia | ecosystem: Host-associated > Annelida > Integument > Unclassified ...
TTTACCTTTTGAATTATAGATCTTATAAGCTTCTTTGTTTTGCGCTGTCACAAGAGTAGAAAGCAAGAATGTAATAATGAATAAAAATATCTTCATACTTCTTTTTAAATTGATTTACATACAAAGATAATATCTTTCCCAACTTAAATCTTTACTTTTGATACCATGAAAAAAATCATAGCAATTATCCCTTCTCATGTGATCGTTTTGCTCAAGCAATTATCTATTGCTGTATTGATGCTTTTTATTACTCGAATAATCTTCTTGCTATTTAATTGGGGAGCGTTCCAAGACTTATCGCTATACAGCTTTTTTCTTGGGTTTTGGTTTGATTTAATTACAATTGGTTTATTCTTTTTTCCTTTTTACACATTATACCTACTCCCTATTCCAATTCGAGGATACAGAGCTCATAAGTTATTTTTTCGTCTTATTTTCAATTTGACCAATACACTTCTCATTGCTTTAAACTTAATGGATGTAGAATACTTCAAATACACGAGTAAACGTTCTACTTTTGATTTATTCTCCATGGTAAGCACAGGGAATGACATCAACCAGCTAGCTGTAACTTTTTTGAAAGACTTTTGGTTTTTATTTCTCATTTTGATTGTTCTAGTTTTACTATCAGACTTCTTGTATCGAAAAATAAGTGCTCATTTTTCTACTTTTAAGTCCATCGAAAAATCATTCTATGTTAAGAACTCTATTGCTTTAGCTATTTCATTGCCACTTTTAATTCTAATCAGCAGAGGTGGATTTGGACTGAAACCTACCGGAATTATTGAAGCATCAACTTATACGAAAGGAAAAAACACTGCATTTGTTCTAAACACACCCTTTACAATGGTCAAAACAATTGATCAGGGGAATTTAGAATTGGTGAATTATTTTCCTGAAGAAAAATTGACACACTATTTCAATCCAATCAAAAAGACGGAGCCTCAACACATTCTCCCAGATGGAACGAATGTCATGATTATTTTATTGGAAAGCTTTGGAACAGAGTTTATTGGAGCATACAATAACGGAGAAGGATACACTCCTTTTTTAGATTCATTAATTGATCAATCATTGACTTTTAATTACGGTTTCGCGAACGGAAAAAAATCCATCGAAGCAATTCCAGCTGTTATTGCGTCTATCCCCACATTAATGGAAAACCCATACATTTCTTCTCCTTTTGGAGACAATGACATCAACACTTTGCCCAACATCCTTTCTAAAAACGGTTACGAATCTTCGTTTTACCACGGCGCAACCAATGGTTCTATGCGATTTGATGGATTTACAGCTCTTTGCGGATATGATCATTATTACGGTCGAACAGAATACGACAACGAAGCACATTCTGATATGACTTGGGGGATTTTAGACGAATATTTCAATCCTTGGACCGCAAGAATGATGTCCAACATGAAAGAACCCTTTTTTGGCACTTTATTTACGCTCTCTTCTCATCATCCTTATTTTATCCCAGAACACATGCGTGATAAAGTAAAAAATGGTCCTCAGAAAATTTGTGCATCAATCAGTTATGGTGACATTGCTTTGTCTCAATTCTTTGAAGAAGCAAAGAAACAACCTTGGTACGACAATACAATTTTTGTTGTACTTGCGGACCACACACCTAGTTCATCAACACAAGAATACAATACACGAACTTTCTTATACCGAATCCCTATTTTATTCTTTGATCCAAAAGGAAGAATAAAACCAGAAAGAAGTGATGAAATATTCCAACAAATGGACATTTTACCTACTATTTTAGACCTTTTGAATATAGAAACGGATTATTATTCTTTCGGGAATTCTTTTTACCAAGACACACCAAGAGAAGCAATTAGCTACCTTAGTGGATCCTTCTTTTACTTCAGAGACAAGTACATGACCACAATAATTGACGGAAAGGCACGAAATTTGTATGATTTCACGATTCAAAACCTGTCACCTGAAGACGTTTCTCCGGAACATTTGGAAGACGTAAAAAGGAATGAAAATCGAATAAAAGCGATAATTCAGACGTACAACAGGGATTTGAATATGAACAAAACAACAGCAGAATGAAACAACGTATTCTCTTCATAATTAACCCTAAATCGGGTGTCGGCAAGAAAAAAGAAATCCCTTCTTTGATTGAAACGCATTTGGATAAATCATTATTCGATTTCGAAATCGCTTATACAGAAAGAAGGTACCACGGAAAAGAACTTGCTCTACAAGCTTCGAAAAATGGTGTAGACATTGTTTGCGCTGTTGGAGGAGATGGTTCTGTCCATGAAGTTGGAACAGCTCTGATTGGAACAAAAACTAAATTGGCTATCTTACCTGCTGGTTCCGGAAATGGACTAGCAAGACACATGAAAATACCGATTAACATTACCGATGCCATAAAATGTATCAACGATGATAACACCATTAAAATGGACACTGTTTTAGTGAATGATAAATCATTTTTAGGCGTTGGTGGATATGGATTTGATGCAGTTATTGCAAAGAAATTTGACACCCATACCAAAAGAGGATTAAGAGGGTATATTTACTTGATCATGAAAGAATTCTTTAAATTCAATCCGATCAACGTTTCTATTGACATTGACGGAAAAGTAAAAACATTACCGGTTGTACTTTGTACGGTTGCGAATTCTTCCCAATTTGGAAATGGATTTTCAATTTCTCCAAAATCAGATGTTACAGATGGTAAATTAGAACTTTGCCTACTCAAGCCTTTTTCTATTTGGTCTGCGCCTTCAATTATATTCCGCTTTTTCAGAAATAGTAGCGACAAATCACGTTTCACAGAAATTCTTTCTTTCAAAAAGGCAAAAATCCATCTTTCAAAAAACATTGCCCATTACGACGGTGAACCTTTTGATGTAAAAGAAGATTTGAATGTTTCGGTTGTTCCTAAAAGTCTATCCATTTTAATCGGAAAATAACAAATGCCTCTTGTCTTTGTTTACCCCATTCTCCCTGCTTTTATCTTCGGTTCTTTGAACTATTGGTACTGGAAAAGAAAAGGTTTTGAGTCAAAAACTCAATGGATGATGAACATCCTACTCTTTTATACAGGATTTTATCTACTCATCAAGAAGATTTATTTCTAAGAAAATTGTATTTTTGATCGTTATTAAAAACAATGAATTGAATTCTTAAAAGAAGTTCATCTATAATGAAGACAATAAACTACCACATTAAAGGGATTACAAAAACAATTGAATTACTCTCTAAAGGGAATTTCTTGCTTTTTTTCATCCCTGGAGCAATCATAACTTTATTTTTTTTATGGCTAAGATCATTTACCTCATCCATTAATGATGCAGTAGAACTAGCAAGCGACACTTCATGGTTAGATTGGTTTTATGGATACATCAATTCTGGAGTCCACAAAGCATTCGGTATTTTAGATACCATTTTCAATCAACTCTATATATTTGTTGTATTAACACTTTTATCACCTTTCAATACTTTTTTGGGAGAGAAAATGGATGCAAAATTAACAGGTCAAGAATTCTCTGGTGGGTTTATCCGATTCATCAACGATTTTTTTAGAATGATTTTCGTCGTATTTATTGCGCTTATTCTTGAATTCTTTACCCTTGGAATTTACTGGATCATCTCTTATTTTATTGGATTCCCATTCATAGACGAAATCATGTATTTTCTAATTGCTGCATTTTTCTTTGGATTTTCATTCTATGACTTTGCGCTAGAACGTTATGAAATAAACGTTATGGGCTCTTTGGGTTTTGCGTTTAGAAACCCATTGACCATGATATTAACCGGTGGAATATTCTTACTGATCTACAATATTCCATTGATTGGAATACCAATTTCCCCTGTTCTAACACTTATGATTTCAACAGTTGTCTACCTTTACATAAGAAAAAGATTACCTGCTCACAAAGCACAAACAATAGATACAAATGAATAATTTATTCTCCGAATTCAATAAAGTTAATAAGCAAGAATGGGTCGCTAAAATACAAGCTGACTTAAAAGGTAAAGAGCTTTCTACTTTGCACTTCAACAACGAAATTGAAGACATTGATTATTCTGCGTATTACCACAATGAAGATGATGCTAAAGAAAATCTTCAACCAGGTAACTTCCCTTTTAAGAGAGGCTATAATGATGAAGACAACAGTTTCAAAAACGCCTATTACGTTTCTGTTTTAGATGAAAAAGATGCAAATAAAAAAGTTCTATGGGCGTTGAATTCTGGTGCAGATTCACTTATATTTATTTCTCTAAAAAAGAATACAGATTGGTCTGTCGTTTTGAAAGAAATTCTCTTTGAACATGTTCATTGTCAATTTATAATCAAAAATCTCGAAGAATTAAAAGAATTGCATCAGTTGTTAAAGAATGAAGCAAATATTCAGCTAAATGTTGACTTTTTCTACCCTTCTTGGAATAACGATGACTTTATTCAAATTGCACGTTTGCTTAAAGGAAAGCAACAACGATTCTGTACTGTCAATGGATTTAAAGTTCAGCAGATAGGTGCAAATGTTTGGCAAGAAATCGTTTATTCACTTTCAGCGGGACAAGAATTACTGTTGAAATTAATGAAGAATGGATACTCTATTGACCAAGCTGCACAATCCATTACCTTTAATTTAGGAATTGGTTCAAATTACTTCCTTGAGAGTTCAAAATTTAGAATTATTCGAGAATTATGGGCTAAAATCATTCGAACACATTCTCCAAACGACGAGAAGTCATACCGCTGTCATGTTACTGCAATAACCACTCACGTTAATAAGTCACTAAAAGACCCTTACACAAATGTTCTTCGACAAACAACAGAAGCAATGTCTGCAATTAACGCAGGAGTTGATGTGCTTTCCGTCATGCCTTTCGATATTTTCTCGAAAAATGGAACTTCAGATTTATCCGAAAGAATTGCTTTAAACATTAGTTCAATCGTTTCTGAAGAATCTTATTTAAACAAAGTAATTGACCCTTTTGGCGGGAGTTATTCTATTGAAAAAATTTCTTCATTTCTAATTGAAAAATCATGGAAAGAATTTGGTGTTTTAGAACAAAATGGAGGAATTTTCAATCCTGAAGCTTTTAAACAATTCATATCTAAAGTCATTGAGAAAAGAAATCTAAAAATTAATCTTTTCAAAAAAGGAGAAACCACAGGAATTGGTGTTAATATTTATCCTCCACTGAAAGAAACGAAGAATGAATGGGACATCCCTACATTATTCTTAAATATTCCACCGCTAATTTTAGAAGAAGAATATACGCATTCAATTCCTCCAGTTGATGTTGAGAAAATTCTTTCACCAACAATCACTGCTGAAGAAAGAACGTTTTCTTTTCAAGAAATCTCACCAGAAACAGCTTCGGAGAAAAAGAACCAAAGCAATCATATCGTTTTAACAACTGCGGAGAAAATTGACTTGAGTTCTTTCTATACTGAGAAAGAAATAGAAAATACAGAACACATTGGTTTTGTATCAGGAATTGCTCCATATTTACGAGGACCGTATAGTTCAATGTATGCGATTCGCCCGTGGACAATTCGTCAATATGCTGGTTTTTCTACAGCAGAAGAATCGAATGCTTTCTACAGAAGAAATTTGGCTGCAGGTCAGAAAGGTTTATCTGTGGCTTTTGATTTAGCAACACATAGAGGATACGATTCTGATCACCCCCGCGTAGAAGGTGACGTCGGAAAAGCAGGAGTTGCAATTGATTCGATCATGGACATGAAAGTATTGTTCGATCAAATTCCATTGAATAAAATGTCTGTTTCAATGACAATGAATGGAGCTGTTTTACCTATTCTTGCTTTCTATATTGTCGCTGCAGAAGAACAAGGTGTTGCTCAAAAAGAACTATCTGGAACCATTCAGAATGACATTTTGAAAGAATTCATGGTTCGGAACACATACATTTACCCTCCCGTAAAGTCAATGCGAATTATATCCGATATTTTCGAATATACTTCGACAAATATGCCTCGATTCAATTCAATTTCAATTTCGGGTTACCACATGCAAGAAGCTGGAGCAACTGCAGCAATTGAATTGGCATATACACTAGCTGATGGTCTTGAATATTTACGTTCAGGTATAAAAGCAGGAATGGACATTGACACTTTTGCGCCACGTTTGAGTTTCTTTTGGGCAATCGGAATGAATCATTTCACAGAGATTGCAAAAATGAGAGCTGGTAGAATTCTTTGGGCTAAATTGGTCAAACAGTTCGAACCTAAAAATGTAAAATCACTGGCTTTACGAACGCATTGTCAAACGTCTGGTTGGAGTTTAACGGAACAAGATCCGTACAACAATATTGCTCGAACATGCATAGAAGCACTCGCTGCTGCACTTGGAGGAACACAATCTCTACATACAAACGCTTTGGATGAAGCCATCGCACTTCCTACAGATTTTTCTGCAAGAATTGCTCGAAACACGCAAATCTACCTTCAAAAAGAAATTGGAATAACAGAACACGTTGACCCAATGGGCGGAAGTTATTTTGTAGAGAAATTGACCGAAGAATTGGTTGACAAGGCATGGGAGTTAATTTCAGAAGTTGAAGAACTCGGCGGAATGGCCAAAGCAATTGAAACAGGTTTGCCAAAAATGAGAATCGAAGAAGCTGCTGCACGTAAGCAAGCTAGAATTGATTCATCCAAAGACATTATTGTAGGTGTGAACCGTTTCCAGCTGGAAAAAGAAGATGAAATTGACATTTTAGAAGTTGATAATTCTGCCGTTAGAATTCAACAAATAGAAGGTTTAAATAAACTGAAAGCGAATAGAGATCAATCTAAAGTTGATAACCTATTAAAAGAATTGACGTCCTCGGCAGAAACTGGTGACGGAAATTTATTAGAAATCGCTGTACGTTGTGCAAGAGAAAGAGCTTCATTGGGAGAAATATCTTCGGCATTAGAAACAGTTTACGGTCGTTATCAAGCGACAATTCGTTCAATAAATGGCGTATATTCATCAGAATCTATGGGAGATAAAGACTTTAATTCCGCAAAAGATTTAGCGGATCGTTTCAGCAAACTGGAAGGACGTAGACCAAGAATTATGGTCGCAAAAATGGGACAAGACGGACATGATCGTGGTGCAAAAGTGATTGCAACTTCTTTCGCAGACATTGGTTTTGATGTTGATATTGGTCCATTGTTTCAGACACCTGAGGAAGCTGCTAAACAAGCCGTTGAAAATGATGTACATATCCTAGGTGTATCGTCTTTGGCTGCAGGACATAAAACACTCATTCCTAAAGTAATTGCTGAATTAGAAAAAATGGGGCGTGGTGATATAATGGTCATTGCTGGAGGTGTAATTCCTCGTCAAGATTATGATTTCTTATACGAAGCTGGCGTTTTTGGCGTTTTTGGTCCTGGAACTAAAATATCTACCGCTGCAATAGAAATATTGGAATTGCTGATTAAAAGTGTTGAGTAGCTAGACTTACTGCATATTGCTCTCGGTCATCTCGCATCTCGGCAAGCTCGATGACCGAGATAGCGAAGATTCAAAACATATTGATTCTCACAGTCCCACTTCTTCTTGACGGAAATACATTGTTTTGTAGTAATTAACCACCCTAACTTTATGGAAATAAAATAAGGCGATTTGGCGATAATCATAGCCTGCTTTGGCCATTCCCATTGCACCTTCTTGGCATAACCCCACACCATGTCCAAAGCCTCGACCATTAAGCACAACATATTCACCTTCTAAATGAGTACTGAAAAATGTTGATTTCAATCTAAATTTTCGACGCAAATCACGCAAAGGAATCCCCAACGATGGATGTATAAAAAAGGCTTTCCGATACTCTTGTTCAAAATTGTACAATAAACCTCCAACTTGCTTCTCCCTTACACCGTAGCCATTCTTTAAAAAAGACGCCCAGCTTGACTTCTTAATTTTCTTGGTCCATGTTGCTTGTCGAGTATGAATACAAAACGTGTCAATGAAACTTTCTAAATAAGGAACAGATGTATTCCAAACATAAGACGCGTCACACGTTTGTCCCCCACAATTTGCAGAAAAGTAAGTGGAAACTAGATTTGTTTGTTGATCTACAATGACTTCTCCATTCGTTTCTTGCACAGCTTTACGAATAGAAGGAGTATATCTCAATTCTGAATGATAAGCTTGACAATGGACTCCATCACACAGTTGAAAACCGTCTTTACGGTGTCTACGCCTGTTTTTCATTGCGTAAGTCCTACTCATCAACGCTTGCACTTTGTAATAGTGAAGGTGTTTACCTCCTCCTCCTTCAGATTCAATTACACCCGACAAATAATTATTCATGTCAACGATATTGACAATTCTTAATTTATTCTTCAGCATAAAAAATGTTACTCCATCTTGATATATTCTATTTTTTGACACATTTGGTGTGAATTTCAAACGTGAATTTTGAGATATGGGAACAAGGGTGATTTTATGGAAAGATTTAACTCCCCCACTTTCCTGCACCCATTGTACTTTTGCACCATTTGATTTTACGGTTATTTTTTCTCCAGGCAAAACTGTTCGAAGCATTAAAGTGTCACCAAACAGTTGGTATTCTCCCTCTACAGGAACAAGTAACACCTTCGATACACGTTGATTATTGTAAATTCCAATGCGCATTTGTTGCGCCTTCAAATGAAGACACGGTAACAAAAGTAAGATGAAAATCAGAATTCGCACAGTCAAATTTACAATTCGTTTCAGCGCAAGATGAAGCGCTAGTGAATAGTTTTCAACAAGGATTGTGCAACTTTTTTACTGGCCCCACCTCCACCGAGAATTTTTTCCAAATCATTGTATGAATTGAGGACTGAATTTCGGTATGCTTTATCGTTGACCAATTTATTTACTTCGGCTTCAATATTTTCGGGTGTACATTCATTTTGAATCAATTCTTTCACGACTTCTTTGTCCATGATTAGATTTACCAGAGAAATATATTTCACTTTAATTAATCGTTTTGCAATTGCATAAGAAATTGAAGACCCTTTATAGCAAACGACTTCAGGAACTTTAAACAAAGCTGTTTCCAAAGTTGCTGTTCCAGAAGTTACAACTGCCACATTAGAATTGGCCAGCAACTCATAGGTTTCATTATGAATGATTTGCGTATTCTCATTGAATTGAGCATAAAATTCTTTCGTCAACGTTGGAGCACCAGCAATGACAATTTGGTGTGTCGTCAACTTTTCAACTGCCTTGAGCATAATGGGCAATTTCTTACTCACTTCTTGTTTTCTACTTCCTGGCAACATGGCTAAAATTGGACGTTCATCCAAGCCATGTTTGACACGAAATTCATCACTTGCTTTGAAGTTGTGCTTTTGAATCTCATCAATTAATGGATGACCAACATAATTCACATCAATGTCAAATTTCTTGTAAAAATCTTTCTCAAAAGGTAAAATGACATACATTTCATCGACTACTTTCTTGATTTTATGTACTCGATTCTGTTTCCAAGCCCAAACTTGCGGAGAAATGTAATAGTATACTTTGATTCCTTTCGTTTTTGCCCATTCAGCAATACGAAGATTAAATCCAGGATAATCAATCAAAACCAATGCATCAGGTTGAAATTCTTCGATGTTTTTCTTGCACAGGGAAATATTGGAAAGAATCGTGCGAATATTCATTAGAACTTCAATAAATCCCATGAATGCGAGCTCATTGATATGTTTCTTCAATCCTTTTGGAGCGACTTTTTGCATTTTATCACCTCCCCAAAACTCAAATTCTACAGAAGGATTTTCATCGAGAACTGCCTGCATAAAATTTGCTCCGTGCAAATCACCTGAGGCTTCTCCAGCAATAACGAATAACTTTTCACTTTTCATCATTCTTAAAAGAATTTAACATAGATGATATAAGGCGCATAAAGCATTGTCCCCAGAATAATTCCTTTAGCAAACTTAAACCTATTCTTATTTAAAAAAAGATAAAACCAACCAAGATTCGCAATAATCGAAAGCGTAATTATTTTAATCTGGTAAGGGTTATTAATATTGAACTTATGCCACAATTGTGAGAATAAATAGTTCTGAGTTGCTGAAATAATCAATAATACTAGAGGTACTACAATAAATGGTGTAATCAATCCTAGAATTAACCCTTTCGTATGTTCTTTTGTCCATTTCTTATTCATATTTTCCAATTTTCAATTTCTTTCATTGCTTTATAGGCCGTCATATCAAATTGAGTAGGCACTACCGTTGCGTAATTCTTATCGATCCAATAAAGATCGGTATCATCTGCTTGATTCTGTTCAACAAAATCACCCGTCAACCAATAATACGGCTGTTTGAAAGGATCTAATCTTTTATCAAAACTATCTTCCCAGAATGCATGCGCCTGTCTACACACTTTAACGCCTTCAATTTTCTCAACATCAGGAACATTTACATTCAAACAAACCCCTTCCGGCATTCCATTCTCTAAAACTTGAGCAGTCACCTGTTGTACAACTTCCATTGCGCGGTCAAAATTTGCATCTTTATCAAAAGAACACAAAGAAAACCCGATGGATGGAATTCCTTCCATTGCCCCTTCGACTGCTGCAGACATTGTTCCAGAATATAGAACATTCGTTGCCGTATTCGCACCGTGGTTAATTCCCGAAACAATGAGATCCGGTTTACGGTGCAAAACCTCATAAATTCCTAATTTCACACAATCTACAGGTGTTCCAGAACAAGAATAAGCATCTATACCGTCAAAGAAATTATCTTTTTTTAAACGCAGAGGTTCTCCAATCGTAATGGCATGTCCCATTCCAGACATCGGAGAATCTGGTGCAATAACAATTACTTCACCAAATTGACGCATTGTTTGTTGCAAAGAATCTATCCCTTTAGCAGTTACTCCATCGTCGTTTGTGACTAAAATCAATCGTTTTTTGGTGCTCATTCTTTCTATAAAATTCTATTTATTGCGAAAGTAACAATTTCATTTCAATCTAGAGGGAAATAGAAAGAAGTCGTATCTGTCATCGTTATTAGTCTTTCTATTACTGCTTTTTCTCAAACAAACACTATTCCATTACTCCATTTGATGCTTTGTTTACATGGGATGCAAATACTGTACATATTGGTTCTGGAGTTAGAAGTCAATCTCACGTAGGTGATTATTACATAGAAGTGCCTTCTCCTGCAAGAGGTTTAATGAAAAACTTTATTGTAGAAGAAGGAGAGCATTGGAATATTTTTCTTCAAAATAAAAACATTGGTGCCTTTACCAATGGTGTTAATAGTTATAGGGTTGACTACAATGCTGACTATGAAATATATTTTGGAGAACATGTAACCCAAAAAACAGATTTTTTACCTGTAACCATAGAAGATAATACGATAGTACAATCCAAGGCAGGCAATGCAATTTATGTTAAAAATGGTTTTCACGCAAAACCAGGTTGTGACTGGCATGCATATATAGCTTCTGATAGTTGTGTTACAGTATATTTAGGTAAATCTACCATAACATCGAATAATTTAAATGAAGAAAATACGTCAAATAAAAACAATTTTAATAACGACAGAAACAACATTGTCTTATATCCAAATCCAACATCTAATGGCTTTAGCTTAAAAGTAAATAATTCTACTATTCATCAATTTCATTTTTATATTTATAACTTTAATGGTATATTAGTGCATGAAGGAGATGGTATGGTTGGAAAAAAGAATCCCTTAAAATTGAATTCTGGGATGTATATTGTTAAAATAAAAACCAAAGAATCATGGTACACAGAAAAATTAATTATAGAGTAATACTTATTTTATTAATGGGTTCTATTCTTCTTTTTTCTTGCAAAAAGAAAGAAGCAACCTCAGCTTCTAGCCAAAATTCATGTTCACCAAACAATGGTTACTTCAGTATAACTGTTGAAGGTGTTGATTATGATATGGTTGTCGATAACACAACTCATTTTTCAATTTTATACAATTGGTATGGAAAGCAATTTTGTAATTGACTCCAAAGATCAAAATGGAAACCCTATTTATTCAGAATTGCTTTTACCCGGTACATTTAACAATGGAACTACTACATATACAAATGACACTTTAAGCGTGGATTTTTTCACCATTGATATTGACACTTTTAATTTATATATTTCTGCGGTTACTTTTGACGTTTTAGAAAGTAACTTAAGCCAACAAGACGGAATTTACAGACCTGTTACAGTAAATTTTAATGGTGTCGCTCATTCTTTCCCTTGGTATGCTGGTCAACCCCCAATTGATACAATTGCAATTAGTGGGTCATTTTGCCTCAATGGAATTATTACGCCTTAATTACCGGTAAATTATCCTTTGTAAATTATTTATCCCAACAACTTATTTGAATAATTCTAGACTACTCCCATTATCTTTTTTAGACATTAAACAACATCTTTCTTCCTATTTCACCCCCAATTCAAATGAATTCTTTATTTTTACCATTGGTTAAACGTTAGACTTCATTAAAAGCATGACTACAAAGGAATTACTTCAATCTGCACGAGCAATAACACAAGAGAATATCGACTATATTCAAAAGTCGATTGCGAAGCTGAGTGAAAATCAAATGAATTGGCGTCCAAATTCAACTGTCTGGAGTGTTGCTGAAATTCTTGCGCACACTAATCAATATGCTCATTATTACCATCCTGTTTTTAAGCGAAAAATAGAAAATACACGTTTCACTTCAACCAAAGAAGCTTTTATAAGCTCTCCATTGGGGCGTTCTGCATGGAAATCAATGAAATTGGGTCGATTAAATAATGTGAAACGAAAATTTAAAGCTCCTAAAGGACATAATCCAACAACAGAGCCTTCGTTGGTTAAAGGAAATGAAGCTGGACAGTTTTTATTGTTGCAGAATGAATTTTTTGAAGTAATTGATTTATCGGAAACAGTTAACTTGAGAAGAGTTAAAATACCTATTTCAATTTCAAAAATTATCCGTTTGAGATTAGGAGATGCATTGCTTTTTGTTACTTATCATAATCAACGCCATGTTCAACAGATTAAGAACTTATTAGAACGCCGTAATTTTCCCACAAAATAATGTTCAATGCATATTGTCACCTTGCTGTCTCACCTGTACGCTTAGAATCAAAAGATCAAGCAGAAATTGTAACTCAACTTCTTTTTGGAGAATTAGTCAGTGTTGAAGAAATCAATGGATCATGGGCTAAAATAACTACTTTTTCAGATGCATATTCAGGTTTCATCGACGTTAAACATATTGTAAAATTAACGGACAAAGAAAGTAAACGTTGGATGGACAATTATTCTTACCTTCAAGACAGGGAAAGAATCATTTCCTCTCCAAAAGGACTGCAGCGAATTTGCAGAGGATCTTATGTCCCACACCATTTGGGTGTTTTCAGAATCGGAAACGATGATTATTCTTTTTTAGACGAACCAAGCACTGTACTGAGTACTCCTGTAGAATTTGCTGAAGACTATTTTAACACACCTTATCTTTGGGGTGGAAAATCTCCTTACGGAATAGATTGTTCAGGTTTAACTCAAATTATTTACCGACTATTTGACATCAACTTACCCCGAGATGCCTCACAACAAGTAGACGTCGGAACAACTATTGATTTTGATGACATTGAAGCAAATGATCTTGCTTTTTTTGAAAATAAAAATGGGGAAATCACCCATGTCGGAATTTTAGATGGAAAAGGACATATCATTCATGCTGCAGGCCATGTTCGTAAAGATTTAATTACTCCTAGAGGGATTCTACAAATTACAGACAAGACAATTACACATAAATTGAACTGTATTAAGAGAGTTTAGAATTTTATTTTAAAAACTCATCCCTTTATTTAAAATATTACTTATTTTTCTAAAATTTGGAAATAATAGTTGAAAATACTATTTGTTAATAACGTGAATACATTATCTTTGCATTAATTATTTAAGAAAACAATGGGAACAATTGCAGAATTATTTGAATCCGGACAAAAAAAATCGGATAAAGGTTTATTCAATAATCTAGTTATGCTGGCTAGAGTTGATGGAAATATCGATGACAAAGAAGTCCAACTTCTTGCCAGAATGGCGAAACGTCTTTCTTTAACAGAAGAACAAGTTGCTGAAATCATTGAAAACCCGAATGCTTATCCGATGACACCTCCTCTTGGAAAGGAAGAGCGTTTTGATAGATTAATCATTTTTATCCAAATGGTTGTTGTTGATGGAGTTGTAGATCCTGCTGAAGAAGAATTAATTACAAAATATGCATTAGCTCTTGGTTTCAATGCTGACCAAATTAAAGTTCATACTCCAGACATTCTTACTCACGCAAAGGATGGTTTGAGTAAAGAGGATATATTAGATATTTTATTGAAGAAATAATTCATTTTGAATTACTGAATTTCTCGTTCTGTTGGAACGGGATTTTTTTTTGAAATAAAGTGAATTGCTCATAAGTTGTTGAAAACTCCTCTTTTTTTCAGTCCTCTTTGTAGATAAAGTCTAATTTAAACTATAATTTTGTTTTTTACTTATTGAATATGGTTCAAGAAGAGTTAAGTGCAAAGGTTAAGAATATTTTCTCCGCATATTTGGAGCAAAACAAACACAGGAAAACACCTGAACGCTTTGCCATACTCGCTGAAATTTATGACTTTGAAGAACATTTTGACATTGAAACACTATATGTTAAGATGAAAGAAAAGAATTATAGAGTTTCTAGAGCGACGTTATACAATACAATCGATCTTTTATTAGCTTGTAATCTTGTTCGAAAACATCAATTTGGTAAAAATATTGCACAATTTGAAAAATCTCACGGTTCTACACAACATGATCATATTGTTTTAACGGACTCTGGTGAATTAATCGAGTTTTGTGACCCAAGAATTCAAAATATTAAATCTACGTTAGAAGAAATTTTTGACATAGACATTCAGCATCACTCTCTCTACTTCTACGGCGTAAAAAAAACTAAAAAAGATTAATTTGAATTTATCTTACGACATATCAATTCAAGATCCTGTAATCATATATGAATTAACAGGAAAGATAACGACTGAAGATGATTTTATCGATATAGAAAAAACAGTGTTTGATTATTTAAATCAAAATTATTACCGCATTGTTTTTGATTTATCAAAACTCACACATACTAATTCTTCTGGGATAGGGTTCTTTATGCGAACATTAACCAAATCAAGAATTATGGGTGGAGATTTAGTATTAACGGGAATTACCGGAAATGTTGAAAAGATATTCAGCATTTCAAAATTAAATGAAATATATACCATTTGTGAAAATCAAATGGAAGCAATCAATTCTTTAAAAAAAGTACAATGAAAGTTGACGTTCTATTAGGATTACAATGGGGTGACGAAGGGAAAGGTAAAATTGTTGACGTCCTGACACCAAAATATGATATTATTGCTCGTTTTCAAGGCGGACCAAATGCAGGTCACACCCTAGAATTCGAAGGAACAAAACATGTTCTCCATACAATTCCTTCTGGAATTTTTAGAGACGGTGTGATGAACTTAATCGGTAACGGTGTTGTTATTGATCCTGTGATATTTCAAGTTGAGTTGGATAAGTTAAAACCTTTTAACATTGATATCCCTTCTCGTTTAATCATTTCAAAAAAGGCACATTTGATTCTGCCAACTCACCGTCTTCTTGATGCTGCTTCTGAAGCTTCAAAAGGGAAAAATAAGATTGGTTCAACGTTGAAAGGGATTGGTCCAACATACATGGATAAAACCGGACGAAATGGTTTAAGAGTTGGGGACATTTATTCTCCGAATTTTGAGCAAAAATATAAAGCGTTAGTTGAAAAACATAAATCAATGTTGGAACGTTTTCCTGATTTTGAATATAATTTAGGAGAGTTAGAAGGTCCATGGATGGATGCAGTTGAAAAATTGAAAGAATTGAGAGCTGTTGACAGTGAACAATACATCAATGATGCAATTAAATCAGGGAAAAAAGTATTAGCTGAAGGTGCTCAAGGTACAATGCTAGATGTTGACTTTGGAACTTACCCTTTTGTAACTTCTTCAAATACAGTTACTGCTGGTACTTGTACCGGTTTAGGTGTTGCACCAACAAGAATTGGAGACGTTATCGGTATTTTTAAAGCATATTGTACACGAGTTGGTAGTGGGCCATTTCCTACTGAATTGGAAGACGAAGTTGGAGAAAAAATCAGAAAAGAAGGTTTCGAATTTGGCGCTACAACAGGAAGACCGAGAAGATGTGGTTGGATTGATTTACCGGCATTGAAATATGCAATCATGATCAATGGAGTTTCTGAATTATCCATGATGAAAGCGGATGTTTTAGATAATTTTGACACGATTAGTGTATGTACTCATTACATGATTGACGGAGAACGTTTCGATTATTTCCCTTATGATGTAACCGATGTAGAAGTAGTTCCTGTTTACGAAGAAATTAAAGCATGGAATTGCGATACAACGAAATTATCTTCTTTTGATGATGCTCCAGAAGAGTTAAAAGCTTATGTGAAATATTTGGAACAAAAATTGGAAGTTCCAATTACAGTTGTATCTGTAGGACCAGATAGAACACAAACTCTAAGTAATAAAGTATAAATTTGAAAGCAATACAAGATAGAATTAAAAGTGCGTTTTTTTTAAGCGCACTTTTTTTGCTTTCCATACATGTAGTTGCACAAGATAATATTCTAGAACTTCTTCCTGGTTCTGATCGTTTTGAACACGATGAGAACACTGGTATTGGACGTCTTTATGGGAATGTGAGTTTCACTTACCAAGGAAATATAATGTATTGCGATTCTGCGTATTATTTCCAGAAGAAGAATGAAGTCAAAGCCTATGGAAAAGTTCATGTAAATAAAGACAACACCCTGAATCTTTTTTGCGATTCTCTTTATTACAGCGGTCGTTCGAAAAAAGCAAAACTTTGGGGAAATGTGCGTGTTCGTGACAAAGAATTTAAATTAACGACGGATACTTTGGATTACGATGCGAAAAAAGGTCAAGCTTTCTATCACTATGGCGGACGTGTAGAGAACATTGTTTCCCATGAGGTACTCACCAGTGAAGTCGGTTATTTCTATCCAAATTCTAAAAACTTCTATTTCAGTAATCATGTTGTTTTCAATGGAAATGACCTCAGCATGACTACCGATACTCTTCAGTATATCTATTCTACTAAAATTGTAAATTTCCACGGAGAAACGAATATTTCCTCAAAAGAAACGAGAATGTATTGTGAATCGGGTTGGTACAATACAGAAACGGATGAAGGTGAACTGATGCAAAATGCTTGGATTCAAAAAGAAGATAATTACATTTCTGGTGACACCCTAATATACAAACCTAAAGAAAAAATATCTATTGGTAAGGGAAATGTCGTGTACATGGATACGGTTCAAAAAGTAGAAATGACGGGAGGATATGCATACATGAATGATAGTCTAAACATTTCATTCATTACAGAAAAAGCATTCGCGATAAAACGTCTTGATGATGATACGCTTTACCTTCACGCTGACACTCTCTTTCTCGAAAAGATAGATAGTGTTGACTACATAAAGGCATACCATAATGCGGCTATTTATTCTAGGAAAATTCAGTCTAGAGCAGACAGTATAACTCTTAACACAACCAACAATTACATCTTACTCAACAATCATCCAATTGTTTGGTCAAATTCGGCAGAATTAAAAGGAGATACAATCATTATTTACCTCAATGACTCCACCATTAATCATGTTGACATAATTGATCATGCAAGTATTGTTATGGAAGTTGAGAAGGACAACTATTACAATCAAATTGCAGGAAGAAAAATCATTGCCAATTTTAAAAACAATGAAATTTATCGTGCAAATGTAAATGGAAATGCGGTGACTATTTTCTACCCAGAAGAAGAGTTGAAAACAGATTCTACGGTTACATTTAGCCGAAAAGGAATGAATCGTTTGTATTCTAGCACACTGAGAATCGATATCGACAGCAGTGAAATCACAGGAGTAACATACATCGAAAAACCGGATGGCGCATTCTATCCAATGAATAAAATTAAGGCTGACGAGAAGTTCGTTCAAGGTTTTGTAAGTAAACTGTATTTACGACCACAGCGTAAAAAAGACTTATTACAACAAACACTTTTTCTTGAATCAATTGAAACGGAAAGAAAAGAAGCAG